>MDSV01042873.1_pt1 | contig 78918 bp, 79 predicted proteins | sample 810851 | NCBI WGS metagenome assembly MDSV01 (sample SAMN05326640, study PRJNA326480) | marine metagenome | isolation source: seawater | place: Atlantic Ocean: North East | collected 2012
ATGGGTATGGCAGATGTAGCGACGATTCTTTTTAAGTATTTCTTAAAGTTTAATCCTAAGAATCCAAGCTGGTTAAATAGAGATAGATTCGTTTTGTCGGCTGGACATGGATCAATGCTTTTGTATTCGCTTTTGTATTTAACAGGTTATAAAAGCGTTTCTTTGAATAGTATAAAAAAATTTAGGCAATTAAATTCAATTTGTGCCGGACATCCTGAGTATCAACCAAATTCTGGCATTGAAACTACTACAGGTCCACTTGGCCAAGGAATATCAAATGCCGTTGGGTTTGCATTGGCAGAAGAAATTTTAAAAAAAAAATTTGGAAAAGAAATCATTAATCATAAAACTTATGTAATTGCTGGGGATGGTTGTTTAATGGAAGGAATAAGCCACGAAGCGTTAAGTTTAGCTGGTCATTTAAAATTAAAAAATCTCATAATGTTATTTGATAATAATTCAATTTCTATAGATGGACCAACAAGTTTGGCTGTTTCAGATAACTATAGAAAAAGATTTGAATCATATAACTGGAATTTTATAGAAATTGATGGTCACAACGAAAAACAAATATTTAAAGCATTTAAAAAAGCAAAAAATTCCACTAAGCCAGTTTGTATTTCATGTAAAACTAAAATTGGATATGGTTCACCAAACAAATCAGGCAAGGCTATAGCGCACGGAAGCCCCTTGGGCAAAGATGAGATTAAACTGGTCAGAAAAAAATTAAATTGGAATTATTCTCCATTTGTAGTTCCAAAAAAAATAATGAAGGAATGGAATAATGTTGGAAAAAAAGGTGCGTATTTGGAAAATAAATGGAAAAGGCTTTTTGCGAAAAAGAAAAAAATTATTAATAAATATTTTAATACAACAGTAAATTCTAAATTTAATAAGTTAAAAAAAGATGTTACTAATAATTTAGAACCACTTGCTACTAGAAAATCTAGTGAGTTAATATTAAAAAAAATATTTTCAAGCTCAAATAATATTATAGGAGGATCAGCAGATTTGGCTGGATCGAATAATACAAAAACAAATTTTCATAAAATAATTAAACCAAATAACTTTGATGGAAATTACATTCATTATGGAGTTAGAGAACATGCAATGAGTGGCATAATGAATGGATTGTCTTTACATAGTAAAATAATTCCATATGGAGGAACATTTTTAATTTTTAGTGACTATTGCAAATCATCTATTCGATTATCTGCATTAATGAAAACTAGAGTTATATATATAATGACACATGATTCTATTGGTTTAGGAGAAGACGGTCCCACTCATCAACCAATTGAACAATTGTCAGGACTTAGAGCTATTCCAAATTTAAATGTTTTCAGACCAGCTGACACTACCGAAACTTTAGAATGTTGGCAATTAGCTCTTAAAAATATAAAGACTCCAAGTATTATCGCTCTAACAAGGCAAAAATTGGAACAAGTTAGAATAAAATTTAATTCATCAAATAAGTGTGCATTGGGAGCTTATGAAATATCTAGAACTAATAAAAATATTAAGCTAACAATTGTAGCAACGGGATCTGAGGTAAATTTAGCTACAAAATTAAGTCATAAATTGGCCAAACAAAAAATCTATTCAAAAGTTATATCAATGCCTTGCCAAGAAATTTTTGATAAACAAAGTAAAGCATATAAAAATAAAATTCTAAATGAGACAAAAATGAAAATCTCAATTGAAGCAGGCTCCAAAGATGTTTGGAAAAAATATATTAATGATGAAAATTTAATTTTTGGTTTGAATAAATTTGGAAAAAGTGCCCCGTATAAAAATTTATTTAATCATTTTGAATTAAATGAAAAAAGCATATTTAAAATTATTAAGAGAAAATTATGACAATTAAAATTGGTATAAATGGATTGGGAAGAATCGGAAGAATGGTTTTAAGAACCTTATTAGAGAACAAAGATAAAAATATAGAAATAAAACATATAAATAATAGATCAAATCTAGAAGTAGTATCAAATTTAATAAAGCATGATTCTATTCATGGAACAATCAAAGATAAAATTGATTTTGACAAAAATAATATAATTATAAACAAAAAGAAAATATCGTACTCACAATATACAAATATAGAGGACATAAATTGGAAAAAATACAAAGTTGATTACGTTTTTGAGTGCACTGGAAAATTCAATTCTAGAGATAAATTAACAACCCATTTAAACAATGGAGCAAAAAAAATTATTGTCTCAGCCCCATGTAAGGGAGCTGATAAAACAGTTGTTTTTGGAGTAAATGAGAATACTTTAAACAAGTCGCATAGAATTATTTCAGCTTCATCATGTACAACAAATTGTTTGGCGCCGGTAGTTGATGTAATAAATAAAAATTTTGAGATCGAAAAAGGATTTATGACTACAATTCATGCCTTTACTACAGATCAAAGAATACTTGATAACTCACACAAAGACCCAAGAAGAGCAAGATCTGCTAGTCAATCGATAGTTCCAACATCAACTGGTGCCACAAAATCTATAGGCGAAATAATCCCTTCTCTTAAAGGTAAAATTGAAGGTATTGCAATGAGAGTTCCAACTCCAAACGTATCCTTAATAGAACTAGTTTTTTGCACAAAAAAAAATATTGATGTAAAAAAAATTAACAACTCTTTAACTAGTGCTTCAAATAAAAAATTAAAAGGTGTTTTAAATGTAACTAAAGAAAAATTAGTATCTATAGATTTTAACCACAGTTCCTATTCATCAATAGTCGATGCTTCTCTAACAACGGTAATTGGTGCAAGAATGGGTAAAATCTCTTCTTGGTATGATAATGAATGGGGATTTTCAAATAGAATGTGTGATCTGGTTAAATTCATTCATAAAAAAATTTAATGAAATCTATTGATGAAATTGAAGTTAATTTAAAAAATAAAATTGTATTAGTAAGACTTGATTTAAATGTTCCCATCAAAGATGGAGTAATAAACGATTCTCATAGAATAGATAAAATAATACCAACTCTTGAATTTTTAAGAAAAAAAAAATCCAAAATAGTAATTATATCTCACATTGGAAGACCCGATGGTAAGTTTACAAATGAATTATCATTAAAACCTGTAGCAGAAAATTTATCTAATCAACTTAATGAGGAAATTGATTTAAATGATAAAAATATTTTCGAATTAAGCAAAGAAAATTTATTTTCATCAGCTCAAAGCCAAATTACAATATTAGAAAATATAAGATTTTACAAAGAAGAGGAGATAAATGATGATATTTTTGCTAAGCAATTGGCTAGTTTGGGTGATTTATATGTGAATGAAGCTTTTTCTTGCTCTCATAGAAATCATGCATCTGTGAGTAAAATTGCAGAACATATTAATTCTTATTCTGGGTTGCTTCTTAAAAAAGAGATAAGTGCATTAGAGAAAATTACCTACAAAATTGAAAATCCAACAACTTGTATTATTGGAGGTAGTAAAATATCAACAAAAATTAATATTATAAAAAATTTAATTCCTAAATTTAATTCAATTATAATTGTTGGAGGTATGGCAAATAATTTTCTAAAAGATAATGGTCAAAATATTGGAAAATCTATATTTGAAAAAAATGTTGGTGAAATAGTTTATAAAATTAGAGATTTGGCAATCAAAAAAAATTGTAAATTAGTTTTTCCTATTGATTTTGGTGTTGGAAAATCAGTTGATGGAGGTTGTTTGTATAAAAAAATTAATCAAATAGAAGATGATGACATAATACTTGATATAGGATTTGAGACAATGGCTTTGATAGAACAAATTATTAAATCCTCAAAAACTATTTTGTGGAATGGTCCTGCGGGTTATTTTGAAAATAAAAACTTTGCTGTCGGAAGTTATAAAATAGCTGAAGCAATATCTAATAGCACTAAAGAAGGTAAGCTTTATTCAGTTGTAGGAGGAGGAGACACAGTGGCAGTAATAAATAAATTGAAATTGTTTGAAAGTTATAATTTTGTTTCAACTGCTGGTGGAGCCTTTTTAGAATTTCTTGAAGGAAAAGAATTACCTGGTATAAAAGCTCTTAATTAAAATGTCCGATCTAAATTCCATAGCTCTTAAGATAATATCTTCAGGAAAAGGTATTTTGGCTGCAGATGAAAGTACTGGAACAATGAAAAAAAGGTTAGAGAATTTCAAAATAGATCCTACAGAAGAAAATAGATTAAAATTTAGGCACACTCTTTTTACTTCAAGTGAAATGAAAAATTGTATTGGTGGTGTTATTTTGTATGATGAAACAATCAAACAACAGTACGAAGCAATTAATATACCAGATATTATTTCTAAAAGTGGTGCAATTCCAGGAATAAAAGTTGATACAGGTGCAAAAATTTTAGCTAATTCAACCGATGAAAAAATTACTGAAGGTTTAGATGGTTTAAGAGATAGGCTAAAAGTTTATTATAAATTGGGTGCGAGATTTGCAAAATGGAGGGGCGTTTATGTAATTTCTGAAAATTACCCAAGTAAAACTGCCATTTCAACAAACGCACATGCTTTAGCAAGATATTCTGCATTGGTACAGGAGTCAGGTATGGTTCCAATAGTAGAACCAGAAGTTTTAATGGAAGGAAATCATTCAGCCGAAACCTGTTTAATAAAAACATCTGAAGTAATTAAAAAATGCTATGAAGAGTTAATTATACAAAAAGTTGACCTTAAAGGAACAATTTTAAAACCTAATATGATATTACCTGGATCTAGTTCAAATCAAAAAATATCAGGTGAGGAAATTGCAGAAATTACTATTAAATGCTTGACCGAAAGTGTTCCAAATGAAGTGCCTGGGATTGCTTTCTTATCGGGAGGTCAAAGTGAAGTAGAAGCAACTAAAAATTTAAATTTAATTAATAATAAAAATAAGACTAATTTTATAATGACCTATTCTTATGGAAGAGCACTACAACAGTCAGCTTTAAAACACTGGTCAAAAAATTTACAAGATATAGGCGGCACACAAAAAATATTTAATCATAGGGCTAAAATGTGTAGTTTGGCTGCTAAAGGTGAATGGTCTGAAGAGTTTGAAAAAAACTAAAAAATATATATATCTTATTTCTCCAAACAGAATCCTGGAAAAAGATTTTTATTTTAAATTAAATTTGATTTTAAAACTGAAGAAGATCTCTTATTTTCAACTAAGAATAAAAAACTATAGCAATAAAAAAATAGTTTCTATTGGAAAAAAAATAAAGAAAATATGTAAAAAACATAAAGTTAAATTGATAATAAATGACAATCCATTTTTGGTTAAAGAAATAGGTGCTGATGGATGTCATATTGGACAATCAGATACTCCATTACCAAAAGTTAGAAAAATTTTAAAAAAAAAAATTATTGGAGTAACTTGTCACAATTCAAAAAAATTAATCAAAGAAGCTCTGGATAATAAAGCAGATTATATTGCAATCGGAGCGTTTTATTCAAGTAAAACAAAAAAAACGAAGTTTAAAGCTGATCTAAATCTTTTAAAATGGGCAAAAAAAATTACCAAGACACCAATTGTTGCAATTGGAGGTATAAACTCTCAAAATTATAAAAAACTTCTATTGAATAAAGCAAACTTTTTAGCTATCTCAGGCTACATTTGGAATAATAAAAAAATAAGTTCAGTGGAAGCAGTGAGGAAGCTAGTATGAAGATATTGGGTAATGAAATAAAGCCAGGTATGCTTATAGAACATAAAAGTGACCTTTGGGAAGTATTAAAAACACAACATGTAAAACCAGGTAAAGGTGGAGCATTTAACCAGGTTGAAATGAAAAGTGTTAATAAAAATACAAAATTAAATGAAAGATTTAGATCGTCTGACACTGTTGAAAAAGCATCGATAGAAGAAATTAATTATTCTTATATATATGAAGATGAATACAAGTATTATTTTATGGAAAAAAAAAATTTCAATCAAATTGAACTAAATAAAAAAATTCTCGCAGAAAAAGGAAGTTTTTTAACTGAAAATTTAGAAGTTATGATTAGTTTTTATAATGAAAAACCTATTTCGGTAGAATTACCGAAACATATTAAGTGCAAAATATCTTCTACTGACGTAGCTTTAAAAGGACAAACTGTTTCTTCTTCTTATAAACCAGCAATATTAGATAATGGAGTAAAAATTCAAGTTCCTCCATTTATAGATAGTGGTGATGAAATATTAGTAGACACCAAAACGATTGAATATATAAAAAAAGTTTAAATTATGAATTCGATATCTCCAAACTTAAATATAATGATTAAAGCTTGTGAAAAAGCCTCAAAAATTTTAATTAGGGATTTTGGTGAAATTGAAAATTTACAGGTATCTGTGAAAGGTCCTAAAGATTTCGTTACTAATTCTGATAGAAAAGTTGAAAAAATTATTATAGAGGAACTATCTAAATATAAAAAAAATTATTCAGTAATTAGTGAAGAATGTGGAGAAATTAGTAATTCAGATAAAGATAATATTTGGATAATTGACCCTATCGATGGGACTACTAATTTCTTGCATGGAATTCCACATTTTTGTATTTCAATTGCATTAAAAAATAAAAACGAAATCGTATCGGGACTAATATTTGATCCAATAAAAAATGAGATGTTTTATGCTGAAAAAGATAATGGTGCTTACTATAATAACCATAGGATACATGTATCAAAAAAAAAAAATTTAGAAGAATGTCTTTTTGGAACTAATAGTTCTGGTATAAAAAAAACAGATTTAAATACTCGGGTATCTGGAAGTGCGGCTTTAGATATGGCTTATGTGGCAAATGGAAGATATGACGGCTTTTTTCAAGATAAATTAAATTTGTGGGATATAGCGGGTGGAATCATAATTATAAAAGAAGCAGGTGGAAAAATAAATGAATTAAATTATTCAAAAATTCAAAATATCAATTTAAGAGCATCTAACAATAATATTTATAATAAAATGCTTGAAAAAATGGATAACTTTTAATTGTTTTTAATTTAACTTTTGTTATAAGTCGCCATATGAAAAAAAAGATACACCCAAACTATCATAAAATAAAAGTCGAAATGACTGATGGAACTCAGTTTGAAACAAGATCAACATGGGGTTCTGAGGGAGATATTCTTAAACTAGAAATAGATCCTAAATCACATTCGGCATGGACGGGTGGCAAGCAAAAACTTTTAGACAAAGGAAGAGTAAGTAAGTTCAACAAAAAATTTCAAAATTTTAGATCAGAAAAAAAAGGATAATGTCAAAATCACCACTTATGCCAGTAGCTACGGCGGTATGGTTAGTTGAAAATACTTCCCTTACTTTTGATCAAATAGCTAAATTTTGTAATTTACATGAAGTAGAAGTTCAAGGAATTGCAGATGGAGAAGTTGCGAAAGGTATAGTTGGATACAACCCAATTATTTCTGGACAATTAACTAAAGAGGAAATTGAATTATCATCAAAAGATAACAATAGGCATTTAAAGTTAAATACCAACGATATTGAAATAGAGAATTCAGAAAAAAAAATAAAAAAATACGTTCCTTTATCCAAAAGACAAGATAAACCTGATTCCGCTTTATGGTTAATAAGACAACATTCAGTATTAAAGGACTCACAAATAGCTAGGCTAATCGGAATAACCAAAAATTCCGTAACTTCAATAAGAAATAAAAGTTATTGGAACTATAATAATTTAAATCCTAAAGATCCAGTTGCAATGGGTCTATTTTCCCAAAAAGATCTCTTTGATGCGATCCAAAAGGCTGAGAGAAGAATTAAACGAGAAAAAAAAATGAAGGAAAAAGCTAAGTTATAATGAAATAATGATGATGAATTATAATAGACAAAGAAATTTTAAAATGATAGTTAAGCTCGTTTTTGGAGGTTATTATTAAAATAGAAGTTAAAGACAACAATGTAGAGCAAGCTCTGAGAGTTTTAAAAAGAAAACTGCAGAGAGATGGTTTTTTTAAGATAATAAAACTAAAAAATACTTACGAAAAACCGTCAGAAAAGAAAAAAAGAATTCTTCAAGAAAATATTAAAAGAGTTAAAAAACTTAATAAACTCAAAAACAGAATATAATTACCGCGGGGTGGAGCAGCCTGGTAGCTCGCAAGGCTCATAACCTTGAGGTCGGCGGTTCAAATCCGTCCCCCGCAACCAAAAGTAAACTAATTAAATGATAAAAAATACTTTTGAATTTATCCAAGAAAAAAATTTTTATTATAAAATTACTTTTTTATTATTTGCTATTTTTCCGATTGGGTTTTTAACTGGAAATTTTGTAATTAATTCTTTAATTATTTTGTTAAGTTTTTCTTTTTTATTTAAAAGTCTAGTAGAAAAAAACTTTTACTTTGCTAAAAGTATATTTTTTTGGGCACTTTTATTATTTTGGTTATCATTATTAATTAATTTATTTTTTAGTCTAGATCATAATTTAAGTCAGCTAAGAGTTATAAAATTCTTTTTTATTATCATATTCATTTTTTCATTGGCAAATTTTATAAATGAAAGAAAATTTATTTTTGAGAGTAAAGTCATTTCTATATGGTTAGTAATTTATGTAATAGTAATTTTTGATCTATGTTTTGAGTATATTCTTGGATACAATATATTAGGTTTTACCTCAATTATTCCTGGAAGACTCTCGAGTTTTATGGGCGATGAACTGGTAATTGGATATTTTTTTTCTGGCTTTAGTCTTCTTTCTTTAACTTTTTTATATTACAAAAAAATCAGTAACACATATTTATTGGTAATTTCTATATTTTTAATATTTGTGTCATTATTGATTGGAGAAAGATCAAATTTTATAAGAACATTTTTAATGATCTGCGCTTTTTTATTTATCGTCGATAGAATAAGTATCAAAAAAAAAATATTATCTTTAGTTGTTTTAATTATAAGTTTGATTGTATTTGTTAATTTTAACGACAATTATAAAAAAAGATTTTATGATCAAATCACTCACTACGGAATAAAAAATTATTATTATAACTCAATTTATGGCGTTCATTATGATACTGCATATCAAATGTTTAAAGAAAATAAAATATTTGGAGTAGGAATTAAAAATTTTAGAGCAGAAAGTAAAAAATATAATGGCACAAATAATAAATATAGATTTGATTTAAACAGAAGTACCACCCATCCTCATCAATTACATTTTGAATTATTGTCGGAAACTGGAATTTTTGGTTATTTTTCTTTTATATTATTTATGATTTTTTCAATTTATTTAAGTATAAAAAATTTTGTTGAAAACAAAAACTATTTTCAATTATCCTCTATCATATTTATTTTGACTTCCTTAATTCCTTTTTTGCCGAGTGGGAGTTTTTTTACAACTTATAGCTCTTCTCTTTTCTGGTTACATTATGCAATTATGATTGGTTACAACCAAAAAAGTTAATTTATAATTTAAATTTAGATTTTTGGCTATCGTATAGAAAGCCCTTTACCGTATCTTTGCTAAGTTGATTTGATGATTTTCCGAATTTTTCAATTTTGTCTATTATATTTGGAGGAACGGTTATAATATGACATTTTAATTTTTTTGCCTGCAAATAATTGTAGGGCTCTCTAACGCTTGCCCACAAAATTGATACATTTTTAAATTTTTTTGATCTGCTTATGCTTTTTTTAAATAGCGGCAATGTATCCTTACCAGAGTCTGCGGCTCTGCCTGCAAATATTGATATGATAACTTTAGATTTTTTGTTTATTAAATTTAGAATATTTTTTACTTGAGAATAGCTATACACTGCAGTGATATTAATTTTAATGTTATTTTGATTTAACTCTTTTATTATTTTTCCCATAAATTTGCCTTTTGAATTAATTACGGGAATTTTTACATAAACATTTTTACCCCACTTAGTAATTTTATGGGCTTGAGTTTTCATATTTTTATAATCATCTGCGAATACTTCAAAAGATATTGGTTTCTTTTTGCAAATTTTTAATATTTTTTTTGAGTATAAGGTATAATCTTTTGCTCCAGCTTTCCTTATTAAACTTGGATTCGTTGTAAAACCTTTAACTATTTTTTTTTTATTGAATTTTTTAATTAATTGAATGTCAGCTATATCACAAAAAATCTTCGTCATATTATCACAGGCTTTTAATTATATCTTCTGTCATTTTCTTTGCGTCACCAAAAAGCATTAATGTATTGTCTCTATAAAACAAATCGTTATCTACCCCTGCATATCCTGGGGAAAGACTTCTTTTTACAAAAAGCACAGATTTAGATTTTTCAACATCTAATATCGGCATTCCATAAATTGGGCTTTGTGGATCTGTTTTGGCCACAGGATTGGTAACATCGTTAGCTCCAATAACATATGCTACATCGCAATTAGCAAAATCGTTATTTATTTCTTCTAATTCAAACACTTCATCATATGGAACATTTGCTTCTGCTAAGAGTACATTCATGTGTCCTGGCATTCTTCCAGCAACTGGATGAATTGCATAAGAAACCTTAACACCGTTTTTTTTAAGTGTATCTACCATTTCTCTTAGAGCATGTTGTGCTTGAGCTACAGCCATACCATACCCAGGAACTATTATAACTGAAGATGCGTTGCTCATTAAAAATGCGGCATCGTCTGCGTTTCCACTTTTAACAGGTCTTTGCTCTTTACCTTTTGTAGATAAAGATTGATCGGTTCCGCCAAAGCCTCCTAGGATTACATTGAAAAAAGATCGGTTCATCCCTTTGCACATTATATAAGATAAAATTGCTCCAGAGGATCCAACTAGAGCACCGGTAATTATCAAAGCTGTATTTTCTAAAGTAAAACCAATTCCAGCAGCTGCCCAACCTGAATATGAGTTTAACATTGAAATTACAACTGGCATATCTGCACCACCGATAGGTATAATTAACAAAACTCCTAAAAAAAAAGATATGAAAATCATTAACCAAAAAAGACTATCTAATTGTGTTTTGCAAAGATAAAATATTAATACTCCTACTGATAAACCTAATATTAAATTAAGATAATGTTGTCCTATAAAAGTTATTGGATTGCCTGACATTATTCCTCTAAGTTTTAAAAAAGCTATTATAGAACCTGTGAAAGTAATTGCCCCAATGGCTGCTCCTAAAGACATTTCAATCAAACTTGATATTTTAATATTTCCTATATTTCCCAAATTGAAAACTTCAGGTTTTAAGTAAGCTGAAATTGCAACAAAAACTGCTGCTAGACCTACTAAGCTATGAAATCCAGCAACTAGTTCTGGCATAGCAGTCATTGGAATTCTAAAAGCTATGAATGCTCCAATTGAACCGCCAATTAATAACAATAAAATGACATAAATTAAACCTGTTGAAAAATTTCCTATAGATAGAAATGTTACAATTATTGCTATGACCATTCCTGCCATACCAAAATAATTTCCCTGTCTCGAGGTTTCAGGTGAAGACAAACCTCTTAATGCTAGAATGAATAATATTCCTGAAATTAAGTAAAATACTGCAGATAGATTAGAAGATATCATAAATTATTTCTTCTTCTTTTTTTTATACATTTGCAACATTCTTTGGGTAACTAGAAATCCTCCAAAAATATTAATTGCTGCTAGTACTATTGCAATAAACCCGAAAATATTTGAAACTTCAAAAATATTTTCTGAGAAACCTGATAAACTAGCAATTATAGCACCAACTATTATTACTGATGAAATGGCATTTGTTACAGACATTAATGGAGTATGTAAAGAAGGAGTAACACTCCATACAACATAGTAACCCACAAATATTGATAAAATAAAAATGCTCAATCTGAATATAAAAGGATCTATTTCCATATTATTTTATTAGTGTTTTGTTAATGATTTCATCTTCTAAATTAATATTTATATTTTTGTTTTTTTTATCATAAAGATTAGTTACAAAATTGTACAAATTTTTCGCATACAAAGATGATGCAGAAGTTGGCAATTTATTCAATATATTGCTGTCTCCAATAATTTTAACTCCTTTTTTTTCAACAATTTCATTTGCTTTTGTATATGCTGAGTTTCCACCTTGCGTTGCTGCCAGATCATAAATAATTGATCCTGGTTGCATATTATCTACCATATCCTCTTTGATTATTAGTGGAGCCTTTTTCCCAGGTATTAAAGCAGTACAAATTACTATGTCAATTTTTTTTAAAGTTTCAGCTAACAATATTTCTTGTTTTTTTTTAAACTCTTCTGATGCTTCTTTTGCGTAACCTCCTTCTGTCTCTAAATTTTCAGATCCTTCTACAGTTAAAAATTTGCCTCCTAGGCTTTCAACTTGTTCTTTGGATGCTAGCCTTACATCTGTAGCAAAAACAATTGCTCCCATCCTTTTTGCAGTTGCTATAGCTTGCAACCCTGCTACTCCAGCACCAATAACTAATACTTTAGCGGCTGGAATTGTACCTGCTGCAGTCATCATCATTGGAATAGCTTTTGTAAATTTCTCAAATGAATCAATTACAGCTTTATAGCCTGCCAGGTTAGCCTGTGATGAAAGTATATCCATTGATTGTGCTCTAGTAATTCTAGGTAATTGATCAAGGGAAAAAACATTTATTCTTTTTTTAACTAAGTTAATTAATTTTTCTTTGTTTTGAAGGGAATTAAATACTCCTATTAATGATTTATTTTCATTAATGATTTGTAAATTTTTTTCATCTGGTAAATTTAATTGTAAAATAATGTCTGATTTTTTTATAACATTTTCTTTACTTTCGATTTTACATCCCTCTTTAATATAAATGTCGTCAGAAAATCCCAAATGATTACCATAATCACTTTCAATTATAATTTCCAAACCTTGGGATAAATATTTTTTTACAATATCAGGAGTTATTGAAATTCTTTTTTCTAAATCCTTATTTTCTGAAACAGAACCAATTATCATAAAAAGAAAGATTTATTTTTGTCGAGCTTTAAATTTTGGATTTTTTTTATTAATTATATAGACTCTTCCTCTTCTTCTCACCAGTTTTGAATTGAGGTCTCTATTTTTTAACGATTTTAGTGAACTTGCTATTTTCATAAATTTTTTTTAAGCCTGGCAACGTCCTACTCTCCCATGTCTTAAGACAAAGTACCATTGGCGCAGAAAGGCTTGACTTCCGAGTTCGGAATGGGATCGGGTATTGCCCTTTCGCAATAATCACCAGGCATGGAACTTATATATAAATATAAAAAATTGTAAAGTAGCTAATTTAATTTGATTATCAGGTTTTTTTAGTTTTATTATTTCTTTTATAATTGGATATAAAATCATCTATGTAATCTTTTAATCTTATTTTTCCATATATTTTATAAACTTTGTTAGAAAAATTCATATGTGTAAGTGCTGAAGCAAATCTTTCTCCGGGCCTTTTATTAAGAAATTTTATTTTTGATCTAAATAATCTTGCGACCTGAACTATTGAGTAACTTTTTCTATTTGTGATGCTGTAATGTCTGCATTTATTTCTTTTCCAAGCAAAAATACAAGCTTCAACTGTATCATCGATATGAGTAAATCTTCGCGATTGTGAACCTGGCCTTACAACGCTCAAAGGTTTTTTTTTCATATATTGATCCTGAAAAATACCTATAACAGTTGCCATGTCTCCTTTTGAAATTTGTCTTGGTCCATAGACATTATAAAAAAATAAAACCTCATATTTAAATTGAAACCATTTCTTTAAATTTTCTAAAAGTTCCAGATTTTTTGATTTTGTAAATGCATAAGGTGAAAGATTTTGATCTTTTCCTTGATTTCCTAGGCTAGCAGAAGTTGCAGAGTAAATTAATTTTATTTTATTTTCCAAACAAAATTTAAATACTTCTTTGCTTCCAATTAAATTTGACTCGAAACATCTATCAAATTTTTTAAAACTTTGATAAATTCTTGCAAATTCTCCAAAATGAAAAATGGAAAATATTTTTTTTCTGATTGGATTAAGGACTTGAGTAATATTTTTGGTGTGTGCTTTTATGTATTTTACTCTTTTATTCTTAATATGATTTCTAATATTTCCAGAGGTATAGTTGTCTAGACTAATAATTTTAAATTTTGTTTCTTTAATTAATCTTTCTATTAAATTCGTTCCAACAAAACCTGCTCCACCAGTCACAATCAAGATATTTTTTATAGACATATTTAAATCTCTTTTTTGAATGCAGCGTAAGTATTTTCGATTGCTTTATACAGACTTGTTTTTGCTTTCCATCCATATTTTTTTGCAAGTGATACATCAAGAACTTTTCTCGGAGTCCCATTAGGCTTAGATTGATCAAACTTAATTTTAATTTTTTTTTTCAAAATTATTTTTGAAATAAATTTTACATAATCAATTATTTTATAATCCTTACCGGTCCCAATATTAATTATACTCTCTTTTACTTTTTTATTCATAAAATAAACACATGCATCTGCTAAATCTTCTACATATATAACTTCCCTTTTAGCTTGACCATTTCCCCAAATAATAAGCTCTTTTTTTTTATTTTTTTTTAAATTACTTATTTTTCTAATTAGTGCAGGAAAAAAATGTGAATTTAAGGGATGGTAGTTATCATTCGGACCAAATGTGTTTGTTGGCATTAAGCACATATAATTGGTCCCATATTGAGCATTGTACATTTCACACATTTTTATTCCTGCGATTTTAGCTATTGCATACGCATCATTGGTTTGTTCTAATTTTCCATCAAGTAAGTAATTTTCTTTAATTGGTTGTTTACAAAGGCGAGGATAAACACAGCTTGATCCTAAAAAAATTAAATTTTTTATTCCATTTAAATGTGCACCATGAATCAAATTTGATTGGATTGATATATTTTCATAAATGAAATCTGCTTTATATTTGTTATTTGAATAAATTCCTCCAACTTTAGCTGCAGCAATAAAGATAAATTTTGGTTTATTTTTTTTAAGGAAATTAAATACTTTTTTTTGGTCTGTTAAATTTAATGCTTTCCTATCGGCTATTATTAAATTTTTATAGCCTTTTTGTTTTAATTTTTTTAGTATTGCACTGCCTACTAAACCATTATGTCCAGCAACATATATTTTAGAATTATGATTTATCATATGAAAGTATTTTTAATTCCTCTAATACCATTTCATTAATTAATTTATGAATGTTTGATTGTGGTTTCCACTTCAATTCTCTTCTTGCCTTTGAAGAGTCACCCAGCAAAGTATCAACTTCTAAAGGTCTAAAGTATGCTTTGTCAGTCTCTACTATGCATTTTCCATTGTAAAAGCACTTTTCATTAACTCCTTTTCCTTGCCATTTTGATTTCATTTTTAATTCATGCAGTACTAAATTCACAAATTGTTTTACTGTGAACTGTTTTCCAGTTGCAATCACATAGTCTGAGGGTTTTCTCTGTTGCAGCATTTTCCACATTGCTTCAACAAAATCCTTAGCACTTCCCCAATCTCTTTTTGCATTTAAATTTCCTAAATATAATTTTTTCTGAAGACCTAATTTTATCTTACACAATGCTGATACAATTTTTTTTGTAACAAAAGTACCTCCTCGTCTGGGGCTTTCATGATTAAATAAAATTCCATTACAAGCAAAGATATTATAAGATTCTCTGTAATTGATTGTAATCCAATGTGCATAAACTTTTGCTACTCCATATGGGCTACGAGGATAAAAAGGTGTTTTTTCATTTTGAGGTATTTCTGCAACTTTACCAAACATTTCAGATGTTCCTGCTTGATAAAATTTTGTTTTTTTTTCTAATTTATGAAATCTTATTGCTTCTAAAATTCTTAAAGCTCCAATTGCATCCGCATTAGCTGTATATTCTGGAACTTCAAAGGATACTGCTACATGCGATTGTGCAGCAAGATTATATATTTCGTCAGGTTTAATTTTTTTTATTATTGATGAAACTGATATTGCATCTGTAACATCGCCGTAATGTAAAATATATTTTCTATTTGAGGTATGTGGGTCCTGATACAAATGATTTATCCTAGATGTATTAAAAGATGATGACCGTCTTATAACTCCATGAACAATATATTTTTTTTTTAATAAAAATTCAGAGAGATAAGAGCCATCTTGACCAGTTACCCCAAAAATTAGTGCAATTTTTTTTTTTAATCTCATATCAAATTTATATAATTTAATCTGTAATTTAAGTCTAATTTAAAATGTGTATCTCTTTAATTAAATAATATCTTACTTAGTTTTATGCAATCTTTTTTAAGATCATTCTTTTTATAAGTAGATTTAATCTTATTAATCAATTTATCATTATTTAAAGTAAATGACTCTTTTTTACTATTTAAATTTAAACGAATATATTTCATTTTTTTTTTATTATATTGATTTAACCATGAAACCAGATCATTAACATAGATTTTTTCTCCAATAGATACGTTTATAGTTCCACAAATTTTTTTTCTCATAATAAGATGAATTATTTCAGATAACCTTCTGACTGAGATAAAATCTTTATAAATATTGCCAGATTCAATTAATATTCCCTTTTTTGCCAACCTATAAAATTCATCAATGAAAGTTTTATGTAATTTTCTTTTTTTTTTAAAAGGATATCCAATTAAATTTGATACTCTCAATATAGTCAAATTTTTTTTTAATATTTTTTTTAATTTTTGTTCTGATATTAATTTATTACGAGAATAATTGGAATTAGGAAGCAAACGTGAATTTTCTTTTAAATTGTAATCAGGTTTATAAATTTTTCTTGTACTTAAAAAAATATATTTATTTGTTTTTAAAATTTTTTTTGCAATGTGGAAATCATTATCATTTGAAATTTTATATTTATTTTTTACATAATTTTTATTTGAAGTACAATTAATTATATATTCTACGTTAGTTAAGAAACTCATTTTTTGATTCATAAAATAATTGAAAGAACATGAGCCAACATTATATTTTTTACTTAAATATTTTATTAAATTAGTACCTATAAAACTTTTTTTACCTATAATTAAAATTTTTGTTTTCATCAAACAATGGAATTTATAAACCTGGTAAAGTAATAATCCATATTTTTTTCAACATATTTATTATTCTTTGAAATCATATGGAAGAAGAAATTATGAGACTCCAATCTTCTTCTCCACCAATTTTTTGAATATTTTTTAAATTTTGAAGAGACGTTACTTTCAGAATGTCTATAAACTGTTAAATATTTATTTAATAAGTAAAAATTTTTTTCTATAAATTTTGAATATATTCCAATTCTAAAATCCAACCACACATCTGGAAATGATTTAATTCCTATTTTGTTTAATACAAATTTTAGTTTTTTCCTCCTGGCTGAAATACAACTTTGTGGTTGAAATTCTGACCAGTAAGTACTTATGATTTTTTTTTTCTTTAGCTTGAAAGTTGCCTCTTCAGATTTAACAAAAGGTTTATCAAAAACAAAATCGATTTTTTCTTTTTTTTTAAATACATTTAATATTGTTTTTATTTTACTTGGCATAAACCAATCGTCACTATCAAGAAAAAATATTATACTTCCTTTGCTTTTATTTAATGCTTTTTTATAAGCGTTAATTTGATTGAAACATCCAAATTTTGTTCTTCTTTTATTTTTAATTAGTTTTATTTTTATTTTGTTATAATTTTCTATAATTTTTAGGGAATTATCTGTTGAAGAATCATCAAAAATAATTATTTCAAAATCTTTTGTTGTTTGATTTTTTAAAGAGTCTAAACATTTTTTAATATACTTTTCACCGTTATAATTGGCAATTATTACTGATGCTTTCATTTGCTTTAATTTAATTTCTCATTTTTATAAATGTACTCAAATGTTTTTCTAAAAGGCATTTTTAACTTAAAAATTTTAATAAAATGATTTTTGATTAAAATTTGGTTAATATCATTAAATTTATAACCTTTATCAATCATATTATCATAATGATGTTCTAACAAAATAAATTTTACCTTATTAAAATTATCTTTAAGGCCTTGTAAAACTTCAAACTCATACCCTTCTGTGTCTATTTTTAAAAAATCAATATTTTTAATATTTTTTTCATAGATGTACTCATCTAAAGTTTTTAATTCTATTTTAAAAGAATTTTTAAAATATAGATTTTTTAAGTTAAAAAATAATTTTTTTTTTTTTAAATATTTAGATTTTGAATTAACATTCTTGAATGATGATGAAGAACTTTCATTTGATTGATTAAAATTTTTAAAGTTTTTTTCTTTTCCAATCCCAATATTTTCAATAACTATGGATTTAATTTGAAGTTTTTTTTTATATTTTTCAACATTTTCCTTCAAATATTGAAAGTTAATTGGACTAGGTTCGAAGGAATAAATATTATCGATATTAAATTTTTTTCCAAAATATTCTATTGTTTCACCTCTGTGACCTCCAACATCAAAGAATGTATGAAATTTATTTATATTTTTAGATTTTAGAAAATTAAATATTTTTTTTTTATGAAAATTATCAAAAAAATTTAACACTCCAATTGAAAAAATTCTAAACATTTCTATTTTTTTTTGAGAATAAACATATTATTTTTTTTATAAAATTTTATCGTTGATTCTGTTTTACATTCTTTATTAATCTTTTCACAAATTTCATAGTTTTTTGCGTATGTTTTTATTTCTTTATCAATTCTATAATGTTGCTCATTAAGTACATAATAGGGGTTAATTAAAGGGTTATAATTATATTGTTTTTTCTCATCAATAATTCTATCCACATTTCTTACCAAAAATACAATTAATGTAATTAAAATTAATATTTTAAATCTTTTGATAAGTTGAATTTCATAAAATTTAAATTTGTCTAATTTTATAGAGATTGGTATGAATAAAATAAGGCAAATTAATGAATAACCACCGTATCTCAAAGCAGGATGATTATAAAACCATTCAAAAAAAAGTAGAATAATAATTAAATAAACACTTAAATAATTTTTCTTTTTATAAATTATTTTTTTTTTTTTGTATTATAAAAAATAGCTATTAAAACAATTAATATTAGAAAAATTAATCCTAATAAAAAATCTGAAACTTTATTAAAAAAATATTCTTTAATCCAGTGGGATACCCAATTAAATCCTAGGATATATGTCTCTGGATTTTCAACTCTAAAGTTAGGACCAGCTCCAGCCTTGGACCATTGTTCATACCAATTATTCATAAAAATTACTTCCTTTGAGGGTATGGTCCAATCTAAACTTTGAATACATGAAAAATTTATTGGATATATTAGGCATCCAGTATTTACTAAGTTGACTGAGAATAGTAAAATTATAATTGATGCTAAAATAATATTAGATTTGTTTAAAAAAAAATATTTTAATTTGCTGATTTTAAAATTTTCGTAAATTAAAAATATTAATATTGGCAATAAAAATAAAAGATAAAGTAAATAAAACATTTTAAATGATATTGTTAAAGCTAAAATTAGTATTATTTTTGTTAGCGATTTCTGAAAATCAACTTTGAAATTTAGAAGTATTAATACTTCTATAACCAATAATAAAACTAAAATTAACGCCGATCTATCTGTTCCGTGCTCAGATATTCTATAGAAAAAAATACTTATAAAAATTAGTGAAAAGAGAGAAAGTATAGAAATAAAATCAATTTTCTTCCTATCGAAAATTTTCTTTAATAAAACAAAATTTACAAATCCAAAAATTAAAATTGGAGTTACGTGAAATAAATTATATTGAATTATCGGTAAATAAAGAAGTGAATTAAAATAAAATATTGATGATGGCGTTCTAAATCCATGATTTATATTCCCAATTCCATAAATTATGTCATTATTTATTAAGTTATATACATAGGGAAAATGATAATAAGAAAAGTCATCGTGAGCTTTGTAAATTAAAATTGAAGGAAATATTAAAAGAAACAAAATTAAAATATATTTATATTCATTTTTATAAAGTTTTTGATTTTTAGAAAGATGAAATAAAAATCCAATTATACCAAACAATAATAATACAGAATTATGATAAATATTATGAGAATAAAAAAAATTGGAAATATAAGAATATACAATTAAAAATAAAACACCAAATAATCCATAAAAACCATAGTTAAAATTTTTGCCATATTTCAAGACATAATTTGATATAATGGCCCCATACCCCATTACTGAGAATATAATTAAAAAATAAAAAGAAAATAAAATCAAAATATTGAAGTTCATTATTTTATAGTTTACAGAAATAAAAATTAAATTGAGATTATAAATGAATAAATCTATTTATGATATTAAAAAAATATCAAATAATAAAAACTACATAGTATTTTTAATTTTTTCATTATACTTATCACTATTAATTGGTTTTTTATTAAATGAAAATTCTACTGGAGGCGCTTTTCAGGATTATATTAATCAAAAAGGTGTTTCAAAATCATTCGCAAAAGATTTTTTTAACTCCTTTTTTGAATATGATAAATTTAGAACTAGACATTCTCCAATAGTTCCAATTTTTTTTAGTTTTTTTGAAAAATTACAAATCGATGATTTTTATATAAGATTGATAAGTATACACATAGGACTTGTCTTGCCATTTATTTTTTTTAAAAATTTACAATTAAAATTTAAAAATATAAATTTATTGTATTTGTGGGCTATCTCTGGTTTAATTTTTTTATCACCAACTTATAGATCTTTATTTATTTGGCCTGATAGCCGAATATATGGTTTAATTTTTTTTCTTATATCAATTTTTTTCTATCTTAAAATTTTTGAAGAAATAAAATTTTCTTACGCAATATATTCAACAATTTTTTATTCAATTGCATCATATATAAGTCTTAATTTTGCACTTTTTTCTATATTCTTTTTTTTACACTTTATAAAAATTTTTAATTATGATTTAAAAAAAATTATCATTTTAATATTAATAAATATCTTACTTAGTTTGCCATTCTTTGCATATTTACTATCTTTAGATAATATATTTTTTTTAAAATCAGCAGTGCCAGGAAATGAATTTGAGACAATTGATGTTTTTAATATTTCAAATAAAATATTAATTATATCATCAATAATCTTATTTTATTTTGTTCCATTTTTTATTTTAAAAATAGTTAATATAGATTGGAAAAATAAATTAAATCTAATTTTAAGTTTGTTTTTTTTAATAATATTCTATTTCAGCTTTAATTATAACTATGAATGGACTGGAGGTGGAATATTTTATAAATTTTCAAATTTAATACTAGGCAATAATTGGTTTTTTTTTATAGTAGTTTTTTTTTCTTTTATTATTATTTTTGATATTTCAAAAAAAGATAATAATAATATTTTGTTATTATTGATTTTATTTTTATCAAATCCCCAATTAACTATTTACCATAAATATTATGATCCTTTATTATTGATAATGATATTGCTTCTTTTCAATTTAAATATAAATAAGCAAAAATTATTCAATTTTAAAAATATATTCTTTTTTTATATGTTTTTTCTCTCTTTTTTGGTTATTAGTTGGGTCAAATTAATTATATGAATAATTTAACCTTAGTAATTCCAGCAAAAAATGAATCGGAGTCATTGCCTGTGGTTTTGGATGAACTTAAAAAATATAATTTAAAAATTAAAATTATTCTCAAAGAAGATGATGTCGCTACAATAGAATCAATCAAAAACAAAAATGTAGAAATAATATTTCAAGAAAATCAAGGATATGGTGATGCATTAATAAAAGGGATAAATTCTGTTAGCACTGAATATTTTTGTATTTTCAATGCAGATGGCTCATTCAATCCAAAAGAACTCATTCCAATGATGAATTTAATTTCAAAAGAGAAATCTGACTTTGTTTTTGCCTCGAGGTATGAAAAAAAAGCAGGTAGTGAGGATGATACTTTTCTTACATATATTGGAAATAAAATATTTTCTTTAATAGGTAATATTTTTTTTCAACTTAATATAAGTGATATTTTATACACTTTTGTCTTAGGCAAAACAAATGAGACCAAAAAATTGGAGTTAAAATCTAATGATTTTAGATTCTGTGTAGAATTGCCAATAAAAGCTAAGAGAAATAATTTAAAATTAATATCATTTGGATCTTATGAACGTAAAAGAATAGCTGGCAAAAAAAAAGTAAATGAATTCAAAGATGGCTTGCTGATACTTTTTGCAATGGTTAAATTATTTTTTAAACATTAACTTCTTCTATATCTAAATAGAAATAATTTTAAATATATATAACAATACAAGAAAATGCTTATTAAAAGAATAAATATCTGAAGTTGTGAGTTGTTTATATTTAATGAAGCTATTCCAAATATCAATAGATTGTAAAAGTTAATTAAGTTTGCTGAAAGAGTATTATTTACATTATCATTAATTTTAAATGTTTTTGAGATATAAAAAAACACTAATTGATGAAGATGTTTTGTATCAGGTTTAATCGGCGATTTTTTAAATTTAAATTTTCTTAATATGGAAAATAAAATTTCAAAACAAGGATACCATAATAGAACAATGATAAAATATGGTGAAATATTGGGATTATTCATATAAATTTTAATTGTTAAAAAACTATATATTAGTCCCAATAAATATGCGCCAGTATCTCCCATAAAAATTTTTCTAAAGAAATTAAAAAAATATAAAAAAATTAAGATCATTATCCACTGTAAAATAAGATCTGATCCCAAACCAATTGTTTGTAATAAATTCAATTTATATAAAAAAATAGATAATAAAATAAAATATCCAATTAGTAGAGTATTTAAACCATCAATAAAATTACATCCATTGACTAATATCATTATGCAAAATAAAATAAACAGATAATGAAAGTATTGATTTCTCAGTAAGTTATCTAAAAATAATATTCTTGTTCCATTAATTTCTAAATTTGCAGAAATAATAAAAGTTATTATTATAATTAGTTGTAAAAAAAATCTTATTTTAGGTGATTTTAATATTTTATAATCTGATAAAAAACCAAGTAAAAATATCAAAAAAAAATATATTATTTGGTAATTTAAAATATTCAAAAAAAGAAAGCAAATTCCAAAAAGGATAAAGATTCCTCCGACTAAAGGAACGTTTTCTTTTGCTGCAAACTTTTGGTGGTAATCACCCGTTAGACTCATCAAAATAGAGTATTTTTTAAATAAATATGCAATTAAAAAAATTGTTATCGGTAAAATAATTAAAATAATTTCATTCATTATTTGACTTTCTTAAATAATTTATACTTAATAAAAATAAGTAATACATTGATTTAATTATATTAAAATTCATATGCTTATTATATACGCTTATACCATCAAATAATTTTTGAATTATGCTTGATGAAAGAGAGTTAGGAGATTTTCTCCACGTCGTCAAATTTCCTTGATATGCAATAAAATCATTCCCTTTTTGTAAAATCTTTAACCATAAAATGAAATCTTCTTTTGTTTTTGTTTTTGCAAACTTAATTTTATTATTAAAAATTGATTTTTTAATAATTACAGTGGATAAACCAATATCGCATGATTTTAATAAATCATCTAAGTTATGGAATGATCTTGCTAATCTTTGACCAATAATTTTACTCCCTGAGATAATATTATATGAAGTGTGGCAACACTTAATTTTATCATTTTTCATAAATAACAACTGTTTTTTAAGCTTATTTTTATTCCATAAATCATCTGCGTCCAAGAAAGCTATGTATTCTCCTTTAGCTTTCGAAATGCCTACATTTCTTGATTCACCAGCACCAATTTGCTTCTTGTTTACTAAAATTTTAATTCTTTTATCAATTTTACAAAATTTTTTTAAAAAGATTAGGTCTTCTTTATTGTCATCATCATAAATAATAATTAATTCAAAATTCTTATACGTTTGTTTTAATACTGAATTAATAGATTTATTTATAAAATTTCTTTTTTGAAAATAAGGCATTATTATACTAATTAAACTCATATTTAAAATTTATTTAAAAAATTTATATATTTTTCTGTTGCAAAGTTAATTAAAAATTTATTCAGTTGTTTTTTGGATTTTATTATTTTCTTTTGTGAATGTTTATAATTTTTAACCATAAATATCATTCTTTTACTTAAAGAATTTTTATTTATATTTTGAATTATCTCTCCCCCTTTGCCATATAATAAAAGTTCATTAACCCCGCTCGCATTAGATGAAATGGAAGGAATCTCATAATTGATTGCATCTATCAATGCATTTGGCATTCCCTCATACAGAGATGGTAAAACAAATGCATACGCCTTACTATAAAATTTATTTAAATTTTTTTTCCATCCTTTAAATATTACATAACTTTGCAAATTGAGTTTATTAACTTGATTAATAAGCTTAGATTTATCAGGTCCATCGCCAATAAAAATTAATTTGAATTTTTTATTACTATTTTTAAATAAACTGAAAGCGTCTATCAAGCAGGTTTGATTTTTTTGTTTACATAGTCTTCCAACGTTTAAAAAATATTTATGTGTTTTTCTTTTTTTAATTAAATTAAGTTTTAGTAAATAGGGATTGTAAAGTAATTTTACTTTGGATTTATTAAAAACCATTTGTTGTACACAAAGCATACTTTTTTTTCCATTTGCTATTATTCCATCTGAAAAATTATATGTAATAAATTTGGTAATCATTATAAAAAAAGAAAAAAATCTATTATCTGCAAAATAAGTTGCTCCACAGGGATCCTCGGATATTCTTACCGAAACTTTAAAATTAAAAAAATAACAAATTAAAACTGAAAAAAAATTACTTTGCATCGAAAGTACTTTTGTATCTTTTATGTTAAGTTTAATTAATAAATTTATTAAATATTTAATTACAAGCATACCTGAAACAATTCTATTATTTAAAAATGGTATACTTAAATTTGGAATTTTTATAATTTTAATATTTTTAAAACCAAACTCTTTTTTACCCGAATTAGTTATTAAAAAAACTTTTATATTTTTTTGAGATAAATTTTTAATAATATTAATTAATATTTTTTCTGCACCTCCTCTTTCAAATGATGGAAAAAAAATAATTATATTTTTCATATTTATATTTTAATTTTTATGAAAAAAACGTTTTTAATAAAATAATTGATAAAGTGAACAATCGCTAAGGAAATTATAACTAATATATTTTGCTTGTTTATTATTCTAACTTTGCTTTCGTAAAAAATTTTTTGAAAAATATTAATTTTGCTAGAAATTCCTCCTTCTCCAAATTTTCCTAGAACTTCTTTTTTTTTAGTACAGCCCCATTTTAATTTTTTTTCAATTAATTTATAAAAAAAGTCATAATCAGACATATATTGCAAACTTTCATTATAATAACCAATTTTCCTATGAATTTTTTTTTTTACAAAAAAACCTATTGAATGTGATGGATATATATTAAATTTGTATTTTATCTTTTCTGGGTGATATCCATGATAAATTTTGGATTTTAGCACTGAACCAAATAAATAATCAATTTTATTTTTTTTAAAATATTTAGATGTTATCAAAAGTGCATTTTTGTAATAAACATCATCAGAATTTAATATACCTATAACTTCACCTTTTGCTATTTTTATACCTTTATTAATTGCATGCCATAAATTTTTATCTTTTTCTGATAGTGCATATCTTAAGTGTTTTTTATTTTTTAATATAATTTTTAAAGTTTGGTCAGTAGATCCACCATCAATAATAATGTGCTCATAATTTTTATAATTTTGATTGATAACGCTTTTAATGCACCTTTCTAATGTCTTAGAGCTGTTCTTACATACAGTAATAATTGATATGTAAGGTTTTTTAACTTTCTTATTAATTAAAATCATTTTTTAATTTAATTTTTTTCCTTAATTAAAAGCAAATGGATCAAGAATTTCTATTTTCTTATTTTGGGCATATTTATATAATTTCTTGTTTTTTTTGTGATTAACTAAAAAAACAATTAAATCGTATTTAAGATTTTTATTAATTTTACTTAAAATCTTATATTTTTTTCTTGTAATTGGATCGCAAACATAATCATAAGATTTAGTGTTTTTGTACTTTTTTTTTAATTTTAAGTAAATATCAAGTGCATAAGAATTTCTTATGTCAGCAACGTCATTTTTATAAGTGATTCCAGCAATTAAAATTTTTGGATTTTTATTTTTATTTTTTATTTGTGAAATCTTGGTCAAGATCTCCTTTAATACAAAATTTTTCATTTGAGTATTAACTTGTCGTCCAGCTAATACTGTTTTTAATAATATTTTATTTTTTTTTGCAATGTAATATAGATAATAAGGATCAACTGGCAAACAATGGCCTCCAACTAAGCCAGGTTTAAATTTCAGAAAATTCCATTTAGTAGATGCAAGTTTAATAATATTAGAATAATTATATTTCATCTTCCTTGAAAAAATAAAAATATCATTCATTAGTGCAATATTTAAATCTCTTTGAATATTTTCAATTACTTTTGCAGACTCTGCCTCTTCAATTGATTTTGACAAATGAAGTTTTGAAGAAATCGAATTATAAATTTTTTGTATCTTATGTTTTATATTTTTGTTATTTGTAGAATAAGCTAGTATTTTTGGCGTATTGTTTAAATTATGTTTTTTATCACCTGGATTGATTCTTTCAGGACTGTATCCAACAAAAAAATCTTTACCTTCTTGTAAATTTGTTTTTTTTTCTAAAATTTTTTTAGTTAGCGATAAAGTTGTTCCAGGATATACAGTAGACTCATAAATTATTACGTCATTTTTTTTTAGTCCCCTGGCAATTAATTTAGTCGCATTTTCTAACATTGTAAGGTCTGGCTGCGTATTATTTTTTAAAGGCGTAGGAACTGTTACTATATAAAAATTTGACTTATAAATATCTTTATGGCTATTGGTAAATAAAGATTTATGATTTAATTTTAAATCAGATTTTCTTATTTCTCCATTTATATCAATTTTTTTTTTTAAGTAGGCTATTCTTTTTTTATTTATATCAAAACCAGTTGTGCTAAACTTTTTGTTTAATCTTATAAAAACTGGCAATCCAACATAACCAAGGCCTATTACACAAGGAAGTATTTTATTTATCACTGATACTAGAATTAAAATTACTTAACATTTTAAATAATATATATATATAAAAGTATTTTAAACAATGAATATTTTAATTACAGGTGTGGCAGGATTTATTGGTAATAATTTTTGTGCTAAATTAGCACAATCAAAAAGAAATTATAAAATAATTGGCATAGATAACATTAATAGTTATTACTCGATCAAATTAAAAAAAAGCAGAATTGCAAGAATTAACAAAATTAAAAATGTCAAATTTTATAAGTTGGATTTGAGCAATAGAATAAAATTAGAAAAATTATTTAAAAAATACAAATTTAATGAAGTATATAATTTTGCTGCCCAAGCTGGAGTTAGATATTCTATAGAAAATCCTGATACATATATAAACAGTAATATATTGGGCTTTTCGAATCTTATTTCTTTGTCAAAAAAATATAGAGTTAAAAAATTTTTTTTCGCATCTTCAAGCTCTGTGTATGGTGATAATAAGAAATTTCCTATTAAAGAAGATGCACATTTAAATCCAAAAAGTATTTATGGCATTACAAAAAAAAATAACGAAGAGTTGGCTGAAATGTACAATATAAACTACAAATTTAAATCAACTGCACTTAGGTTTTTTACTGTTTTTGGCGAGTGGGGGAGACCAGATATGTTTATAATTAAATACCTTATAGCTGCTTATAAAAATAAAATATTTTATTTAAATAATTATGGAAATCACTTGAGAGATTTTACATATATTGAAGATGTAACTACAGGTTTATTAAAACTTAGACAAAAAAAACAAAATGGTTTTGAAGTTTTTAATATTTGCTCTAATAAACCAGTCAGTCTCTTTAAAGTTATTAATTTATTAAAATTCAAAATCCCCAAAGTAAAAACTAAATTAAGATCAATGCAAGTAGCAGATGTTTATAAAACACATGGAAACAACATTAGATTTATTAAAAAAACTGGTCATAAATTTTCATTAAATTTTGAAAAGTCACTTTATAAAACTTTAGAATGGTTTAAAAAACATAAGAGAATTTTTATTTAATTTTATCAATCAATCTCTCAAATTTTTTGATATTTTCATTAGCAGAAAATCTATTTAATTTTTTATGAGATTTTTTAGTTTTTTTAATTGCTAAGCTGTAATTTTTTTTTATATAAACTATTAAATTGGAAAGTTGATCTATATTTGACTGATCATAAAAAAAACCACCTTTTCCATTTAATAGTATTTCATTAATTCCTCCATGACTTCTTGTAGAAATTACTGGCACACTATTATTTATAGAAGAAACAACTGCATTTGGAAATCCCTCGAAGTCTGAGGAGTTTATAAATAAATTAGATTTAGATAAGTATTTTTTTTCCTTAAAATCACTATAGGGTAGCACTTTAGCTTTTAAAGAAAATAATTTGATGTTTTTAATTAATTTTTCTTTCTCAGGACCATCACCTAACAACACTAGTTCAATTTCGCTTTTATTAATTTTTGAAATAGCCTTGATAATATCGTTGAATTTCTTTTCAATTGATAGTCTTCCAATAGATATTATTCTAAATTTACCTCTTGGTCTTATAATTTTAAATTTTTTTTTTTTTTCTAAAATTGGATAAATAAATTCAGTGTTAGACCCTGTATATTTTTTAATATCAGAACTTATTTTTTTTGAATTACAAATAACAAGATCAGATTTTCTATAAATTAAAATCATCAGTATTTTGATTAATAACTTTTTGATCTTATCTAATAATCCGTATCCGTAATTTAACTCTTGAATTGGTGTTCTTTCTGTCAAAACCAAAGGATAAGAATTAAAAATTTTTAAATAGATCGTTGATAATGTGTTTGCATAATTAATATTTGAGATAAATATTACTGACCTTTTACTAAATTTAGAAATAATATCTTTAATAATAAAGTAATAAGCAAAAACTGTTCTTGTTGTATCTATTTCATATACTTTGCAACCAGCATTTTGAAATTTTTTTTTGTAAAAATTTTTTTTTATTGAAATGATGTGTAAATTAAATTTTTTCCTATTTATTTTTTTACACATATTGAGTATTGATTTACCAGCACCTCCTGCAGAAAAATTCGGTAAAAAGAAAAATAAATTTTTTTTCATCATATTTGCAATAATTTTTCTAGCTTAAGGAAATGTTTAAACATTGAATATTTTTTGCTTTGCAATTTAGCATTCATTTTTTTTAAATTAATATTAGACTCTTTTTCATTAAAAACTTCATTCATAGTATCAACCAAAGAACTTAATGAATTATTTTCAAATAAATATCCCCCCTTTCCATTTTCTAAAAATTCTTTAGGTCCACTTGGACAATTACTAGAAATTATAACTGTATTGCAAAAAGCCGATTCTATTAAAACAAAACCTGGATCTTCCCATAATGACGTTAAAAAAAAATACCTGCTATTTTTTAAGTATTTAAAAATATTATTTGTTCTTTCTTTCAAAATTATCTTACCAGTTAAATTTAGTTTTTTTATGTTATCGGCCAAATTTTCCTTTAATTCTCCATCTCCAAATATATAGGCCTTATAATTAGGAAATTTTTTTTCTATCTTTGAAAAAGCGTTCACAAATAGTTGAAAATTTTTTTGTTTAGTGTGTCTTCCTACAAGTATAATGTTATTTTTATTAAAGTTTTGATCAATTTGATCATTTTTTAACCTATTTATCTTAGATACCTCTAATACAGGATCTTCTAAAAGAAATATATTATCTTTAAAAATTTTCTCCTTTATTAAAGAGTCAATAGTTTCTTGCGTAGGGCAAAATATTTTATGTATTTTTTTTGAACATATTTTCCATAAGAGTTTTCTAAAAAAATTTAGCTTAGGTTTGCCAGAAATTCTCAAACATAATTTGGTCTCAAAATTAAAAAAAATATATAAAATCATTGGTAAAGAAACAATTAAATGAATAATTAAAAATTTAGGTTTTTCTTTATGTAGTAATTCTCTAAGTGGAAAAAAACACTTAAGAAATATTATTAAATAAGATAAGCGACTTTTTAAATATGAATATCTAGGCAAGTCTTCGTAAAAATTCATATTGAAGTTTAGAAAATATAAGTTTTTTGGATTTTCTTTAATAACACCATTCCATTCACCAATGGCATTTATTATTTTTGAAGAATATTTTTTAGAATATTTGTTAATTGATTTTGATGAATTTAAAATTGCAGTTACAGTTGCCACGTTATCCAAGAAAGGACCCCAGTAAAATATTTCTCTTTTCATATCTATTAAAAAAATTTATTTATGTTTTTTAAAAATTTAGCTAAAATAATTAAAAATATAATCAATTTGTTTTGGCCATTATCCAAACGTATTTTTATAGTTTCCTTAAAATGATCTTTAAAATTAACATTACTTGAAAAACCACCTCTTCTAAAATTTCCAAATATTTCACTTCGTTTAGTGCCCAATCCTATCATTTTATGCTTTACTATCATGCGGTAAAAGTAATCAAAGTCTGAAGAATATTTGTATTTAAGGTTATAAAATCCAATTTTCTTTGCAGACTTATTTTTAATAAAAAAACCAGTAGAATGACTTGTATAAAATCCCCAACTAAAGTGAATAAGCCAAGGTCTATATCCGTGTAAGGTTTTCCAATGTTTTTTTACACCGCCAAATAAAAAATCTATATTTTTATATTTATTAAAATAATTATTTACTATTTTAAAACAATTAGATCTATATGTGTCATCAGAATTAATAATTCCAATTACATCACCACTTGCAAGGATCAATCCTTTATTAAAAGCATCATATATGCCTCTATCTTTTTCGCTTATCCAGTAGTCAATACGTTTTTCATATTTTTTAATTATGCTTATCGTCTTATCAGATGACCCTCCATCGATAATTATGTATTCAATATTTTTATATTTTTGATTGATTACACTTTTTATAGTTTCCTCTATGTATTTTTCACCATTAAGAACTACTGTAATAATTGAAATTAGATTACTTGTGCCTTTTTTTTTAAATTTTTTTTTTCTTATACGGATTCCACCGTGTAGAAATCTGGTATTTTTCTTTTTTTTTAATAAAATTTTTGTATTAAATTTATTTGATAAAGTATAATTAGACATGGAAATATAATAATTAAGAAAATTATACTAACAAAATTTCTTCATAATTCTATAGTAAACTAGAAATTCTACGAAATTAATATAAGTTAATTAATAATTAAAAAATGAAAATTGTACATATAAATTTTTCAAGTGATACTGGGGGTGCAGCAATAGCAGTTAAAAGGCTTCATGAATTATTGTGTGATGAGAACGTAGACTCAAATTTAGTTGTTTGTGAATCAAATGCAGATGTGGCAAAGGTAAATAAAATTAATAAGACATATGAAAAAATTAAAAATGAGATAAAAAAAAGCATTAGTAGAAATTTAAAATATGTATTTAAAACAAAAAATAAAAACACCCATTCTTTGAATATATTCCCCTCAAATTTAGTAAAAATTGTAAATAATTTAAATCCTGATATCGTAAATTTGCATTGGATAGGAAACGAAACAATTTCAATTTCAGATATTTCAAAATTTAAATCAAAAATAGTTTGGACCTTACACGATATGTGGCCTTTTTGTGGGGCAGAACATTATACTACGTCAGAAAGATACATAGAAGGATATAACGAAAAAAATAGACCATCTGATGAGTCAGGAATTGATATAAATAAAATTATTTGGAAAAAAAAATTAAAAAATTATAACAAAATCGAAAGTATCATATGTTCTTCAAAATGGCTTTTTGACTGTGCAAAAAAAAGTTATCTATTTAAAGATAAAAAAATAAAAGAAATACCTTTGATATTAAACGATAAATTTTGGAAACCTTATAATAAAGAAAGTGCCAGAAATTTTTTTGGTTATAGCAACAATGAAAAAATAATTCTTATAGGTGGTAGTGAATTAATAAAAAATAAACGTAAAGGATTTGAAAGAATAGAAAAAATTATAAATAGTTCAACAGAAGAAAATAATTTTAAATTTTTATTCTTTGGAGATAGTGATAAATCTAAACTTAAATCAAGTAATCCTAACCTGATAAATCTTGGATACGTAAAGGATGAATATAGTTTGAAATTAATATATTCTTGTGCAGATTTAGTTATAATTCCCAGCAAACAAGAGGCATTTGGACTAGTTGCTTATGAGGCTATTCATTGTGGTAAGCCATGCTTAATATTTAAAGACAATGGCCTTTCATCAATTATTGATCATAAAAAAAATGGATATATATGTGAAACAGAAAATAAAGAAAACATTATGAAAGGAATAAGTTGGTGTCTTGAAAATCTAATAAATAAAGAAGAAGAAATTTCTAATTTAGCAAAAATGAAATTTGATAAAAAGCAAATTATACAAAGCTATTTATCTTTTATAAAAGAAAATTAATATTGAAAAATATAAAATTAATTCTAGGCATAATATATATTTTAATTGTAAGTATATTTTTTAAAATTTACCTTGATTTAAATATAGATGATATAGAGGGTTTTTTGAGCTCTAATCAAAAAAATACTTTTTTAATTAATATAGAAAATACAACTTATTTAAATTTAGTATTAATATTTTTTATATTTAGTTTTGTCTGGTCATTTTTCTTGGGATTTGGCACTCCTGTAATTATACTAACTGCTTTTTTATTTGACGTAGTTGTAGGCACAATTTTGCTAAGTTTATCAAGGTCTTTGGGATCATTATCAATGTACATATTGCTTAAAAAATTCAATCTAAACCAAATTTATTCATATATTAAAAAAAAAAATGTTATCAAAAAAAAATTTTTTACTTATATAAAAAAACATCCAGTAATGTTCTTCAGTTTGCTTAGATTAATTCCAATTCCATCCCAATTGCCTGATCTTATACCTGTTATTTTTAAAGTTAATAATTTAAATTATTTCTTGGGAAAACTAATCGGATCGTTAGTCTCATACTTATTATTAGTTAATTTGACAAATCAATTGCTTATTAATTTAGATTTGAAATCTCATTTAGTTGATCAAAAAGATGTTTTGAATTTTTTAATATCAATTTTCCTAGTCATTGCAGTTTTATTTGTTGGATATAATTTAAAGAAAAAATTTATTATAAAATAATATATGAAAAAAAATTTTTTATTAGTATTTATTTCAACTATTTTTACAATATTAATAATTAATTTTATAATAATTTTTTTTGCAAATAATATTTTCTATCAAAAAAATTTTCCTAGGACATTATTAAATTTTTTTTCTAAATATTATGCTTTATTCTATCCAGATATAAACGATAGGACTTTTAATAATTACACTGCAGTAATAGGAGACTCTGTTGCATTTGGAAGTGGAGATGAATATTTAGATAAATCTTATAATTATTCAATTTCTCATAAAATTAGAAAAGAACATAATAAATATAATTTTGTTAATTTTGGATTTCCTGGTGCAGGCAATTACTCAAGTACAGAGTTTTTTCTAGACTCCTTAAATAAGAACTTCCCGTTTCCAAAAATAAATAAGCCAGAAAAAATTATTTACTTATTTTATGAAGGCAATGATTTAGAAAACAATATTCATTTTTTAAATGCTGATGATAAATTAAAAAAAAAAGTTAATTATTATAGAAATTTAATTGATTATTTCCCAGTAATACATTTTTTTATAGGTTCAGCAAAAAAAATATTCATTAAGCTCAATAAAACAAACGTTCAAAGTCAAGAAAATATATTAATTATAAAACAAAATGATTTAATTAAAAAAGTAAAATTAGGACATGTTCAAGCGCCACCCATAGAATTAAATGAAGATCAAATTTTTTTAGCTTTGGATGTGCTAATAAGATCTTTAAATAAAATTAAATCAATTTATCCTGAAGTTGATATTTCATTAGTTTATATTCCTTCAATTGCCACAACGCATAATTTTTTTGGTGAAATTTATATTCAAAAATATTTCAATGAAATAAAAATAAAAAGCTCAAATAAGAATCATATTGACGAACTTAGTTTAAAAATAAGAAATTATATTAATAAAGAAATTTTAGATAAAGGTTTTAATTTTATTGATACTACTAGCAAATTAATGGAGGCTGCTAACTACGAGTTAATTTATGGTCCACAGGATTTTAAACACTTAAACAAAAAAGGATACCAACTGGTCTCAGAAATTATATGCGAAAATATTAATTGTTAATTTTTAAATTAATTTTCGTTAACTTCTTTTATTTGACTTTCCATTAATACTTTATTCGGTGACTGGTTTATTATTAATTGAGCTATTAGGCCTATTAAAATAAACAATATTCCCATTAAAAAAAGAAATACACTTAAGACAGGCAATGGCGTTTGGTCGAAATCAACTGAAAACTTAAATTTAAAATAAATCATAACTAAAAAGGATATTATTGATAAAAAAATGCTTATAATTCCATAATTTCCAAATATATAAATTATTGGTCTTCCTCCAATTTTAAAAAAATTCATATAAATAAGATCAAGCAAAACTCTGAATACTCTAAAAAAATTATAATTTGATTTTCCTTCTAATCGTTTTCTGTGGTTTACTTCTACCTCCTCAATCTCATATAGATTATTGCTAAGTCTTGCAGATAATAACCTATGAAAATCACCCCAAACTACATTGAAATCTATCATTTCTTTTTTTAATATTTTTATTCCGCATCCTTGATCATGAATTTTTGAATTTGTGAAAATTCTTACAATTGAATTTGCAAAAATACTGGGTAATGTTTTAACAATAAAATTATCTTTTCTGTTTTTTCTCCACCCAGTTACCATATCTTTACCTTGCTCAAATAATTGCACCATTTTAATTAAATCATTAGGATCATTTTGACCATCTCCATCAAGAAAAATTAAGTTGTCATAATTGGAAAATTTAATACCAGTAAATAATGCAGAAGATTGTGAAAGATTATATTTATGTCTAATTAACTTGGTTTTATATTGGTTTTTTTTACACTCCAACATTTTTTCATATGTTTTATCTTTTGAACCATCGTCTACATAAATTATTTCAAACTCCCGCGTGCTATCTTTAATAATTGAATTTATTGCTTTATTTATCTCTTCATTAAGCAAAAACACATTTTTTTCTTCGTTATAAAAAGGAACTATTATTGAGTATTTCATTTATATTTTTTATAAAATTTTACAATTCATTGAATATAATATACTTGAATCGCTATCAGAGATTAAAGTTTTATCACATTCATCAAATATATTATTTATACCAAAATTTATATCTTTAAAGTTTATTTTTGTTTTTCTTTTGTAATTATATTGCTTTAAAAATAAATATCTATGATAGTTTTTTAAATTTTCAATTAATTCAAATTCAATATCTTGACCCCACGGCCAATTAAATTCTTGGGAAGTTTCTAATTTCAGCCCAATTAATCTTAAATTTTGATCAACTTTATTAAATTTTAAGGTTTTGCTTTTAAATTCAATTATATTTATGCCCTCATTTAAATCATAATTTTTTTGATTTATTTCAATATTGAGATTTTCTTTTGAAAATAAAATTAAATCATAAGTATTTAATTTTTTATCCATATTTATAATAGAATTATTTTTGATCAATAAATCAGAGTTAGATCTTTTTATTTTTATAGGATTATCTAATACTAAAAATTTTACATTTTCAATGTCACTTAAATTAGAAGTTTTAAAAAATATGTTATTTTTTATAAAACCATTAATTAAGAAATAATAAAAAGTACTTTCTCTTGTATCAAAATAAACTAAATCTGAGCTATTAATATTTTCTCTTATTTTTGAAATATTGGATTCGTTATAATAATTATTTTCTCTTTCTATTGCCCCAGGCAAAACATGCATATATTTTGAGACATTTAAAATAAGGAAAAAAGGAAGTGATATTAAAAATAAATTTTTAATTATTTTTAAAATATAATTTTTCTCAGAGAGATAATACATTGTGCTTATGCTTAAAATTAAATAATTTATTATAAAAATTTGCCAAACTCTTTCTCCAATAGCAAAATCACTTACAGGGTGAATTAATAAAAATGAAAAAATAAAATAAATTATTGTAAATATTTTAATACAACGAATTTCTTTTGTTAATTTTACAAAAAAAGAAAATATAAAAAAAAATAGCAAAATAGGATTTAGAAGAATAAACGTTTCTGTAAAAAATCTAGTAAATTTTAAAAAATTCATTTTGATTTTATAAACAATGTTATCTAAAGTTAAATCAATACTATAAATGTTAAATGAATTTAATTTATCATCATTTATTATTGAATATTTAATAGTGTAAGAGAATATTAAAATAGCAATTACACTTAAAATAAAAATTATATCTTTTTTAAAATGTATAAATTTTGAATTAATTAATTTTTGCTTATTTTCAAATATATAAACACATAAGCCCATTACTAAAATAACTAATCCAATTTCGTGAAATAAAGCTGATATTGAATAAAAAACCAAAGATAAATATTTTGATTTAAACTGATAAAGCACTGCCAAACTTCCAATAAAAGTACTAAATGTCCATGCTATAGGTTTTTGAATGCCCCATCCGTTTGAAAAATAATGACAGGATACAATTATTGAAATTAAGAAAACTAATTTTGGATCTAATGAAATTTTTAAATAATTAAAAATAACTAATGCTGAAATTATACCTAATATTAGATGAAAAATCTCTTGCGCCTTAAAAAGGTTATTAAGGTTAGAAGTTTTTTCAAGAATGAAAGTATAAAGAGTTGTATAATCTAAAATTACTCTATGTATTTGTCTTTCAAAATCATAATTTAAATCATTAGTGCCTTCGCTTTCTTTTGTGGAAAATTTATAAAAATTTTCAAAATAACATTTTGAAAGTTTACAATGTTTAAAATTGCTTGAATTTACCAAATAAGAAAAATGATCATCAGGCTCATGAAAAATAACTCTATCTTTATTTAAAGATAAAGTTAAAATATTTGTTGAAATTAAAAGAGAAATCAAACCAAAAATTAACAAAAACTTATTTTTATTTGTCATTAATTAGATAAATGTTGTTTTCTTATTAATAAATTTTAAAATATTTTTCTTTATTTCAGAATTGTAGGGTCCAGCTCTTAAAATCACAGTTGGAAATTTGTATTTTTTTAAAATTTTAGGCGATTTTACCTTTAAATCAGTTCCATAAAGATAATTATTAATTTTATCTGGGTCGTTGTCTAATACATATTTTATTTTTCCAACATTCAATTTATTAAATATTAAATTTTGAGAAAAAATATGAGCTCCAAATATAAATACATTTTTTTTACTTTTGATTTTTTTATTTATATTAGAAATATCACTTTTCCACTTATTATTTAAAATTTTGAAAATTCTTTTATTTTTAGAATAAAAACTAAAATTTTTTTTGTATTTGGTTTTAGTTTTTTTTGTTAAGTAGAATATGGAATGACTTGATTGAAAATAAATTTTTTTAATTATTTTAAAATTTTCTTTTTTCAACAAATAATCTAGCATTTTTTCATCTAAAAAGAATGGATGCTCAAAATTCATCCCATTTGCATAACCATTTTTAATCATTTTTCCAATATTTGGAACGCTAAAGACGTGATGTCCTTTTTCATCTAAAATTTGATTAATTAGCTTTAAAAAATTTCTTGGAGAATAAATATGCTCAAACAAATGCGAGTGTAATATTAAATTAAATTTTTTTTTTACTTTGTATTTTTTTAAATTTTTCGAATTAAAAAAATCTTTTATTAATTTATGATTTACATTTTTTAAAGTTATTCCATTTGGATCAAAAGATGTAATGTTTACATTGGTATTTTTTTTTGTCTTGTTAAAAATATTTGAAATCGAGTTGTGTCCACCACCTATTTCCAGGACATCATTTTGTAAATATTTATTTATGAATGAAAAAAATTTCTGATGATGATTTTTCCAAATATTTCCGATCTTTCCTGATCCGTGTGATTTAAAATATAATTTTTTTAATGGAACTCTTGGATAAATTTGAACAGTGCCTGAAGATTTATTAATTCTAAAAACTTGATCTAAGTATTCGTATTTTTTATTTTTATTTACTACTCCCATATAAATAGGAAAATCATTTAAAGAAAAAAGTTTTTCAAATTTTTTATTATTTGAAATTGGGCAAATAAGATTTTTATCTCTATCAATCATTATAAGTTTACATATATCATTTTAGGGCAAAAAAAAATATTATGTTATAAGTTTTATAATAAAATGGTAAATACTAAATAATTAAAATATGTATCAAAAAAAAATTTTAATCAATTTATCGGTTTTTAATTCCTTTAAAAATCTAAATAAAATTTTTTATCAAATAAATCAAAGTAAAATCAAAATTAAAAAAATTATTATTGTTGATAATAATTCAACTATTCCTCTTAATAAAAAACTTTCTATAGCTAATGATTTAAGTAAAAAATATAGAATTAAAATCTGCTTAATAATTAATAAGCAAAACTATGGTTTTGGTGGAAGCCAAAAAATTTTATTTGCTTATCTAAAAAATATAGATTTTGATTATTTAATAAATTTAGGAACATCTGATAGGTATAAAGTTTTAGCCGTTATGAAAGATTTAAAAAAAAGTATAAACAAACAATATGATTATTATTTGTATTCTCGTTTTTTAAATAAGGAAAGTACAAGAAAGTACAATAGGGTAAGAAGAGACTTTAATATAATATTTATTTTGTTAACTAAAATTCTTACAGGAACTTATTTCTCAGATCCTGGACAAAGCACATATATATTAACAAAGAAATTGTTTAAAAAATTAGACAAACTTAATATAAAAAATATAACAAACGGATCTCATTTTCCTCATTTCTTTAACATTAAACTTTATAAATCTTCAATAAATTTTCAGGAAATACCCATATTTTGGAAAGATGGAAATGTTAAATCGCATTTAAATGCCTTTAGTTATGTACCAATATTCTTATTTTCATTAATTAAGTATTTTTTTACTAAAGAATTTATTATAGAAAAAAATAATACATTTAAATTTAAAATTTTTAATTTTAGTAATGGTAAAAGAAATTGAATAAAGTTGAAGAAAAAATAAATAATTTAATTAACAATAAAAAAACTCTACTTGGGGTTGGTCCAATGAGTTTAAATTGCGTTGATGCTAGCATTGAATTAGCAGATCAATACAAAGTACCGATAATCTTAATTGCCAGCAGAAGACAAATAGATGCAGAAAGTTTTGGTGGTGGATATGTAAACAAATGGACAACTGAAAAGTTTTCACAATATGTAAAAAAAAAGAGTAAAACAAAAAATATTTTGCTAGCAAGAGATCATGGTGGTCCATGGCAAAATGAAAGTGAAATTAAAAAAAATTTAAGTTTAAGTAAGGCATTAGAATCTGCGAAAAAATCTTTTGAGATTGATATTTTAAATGATTTTAGTTTTATTCATATAGATACCTCCGTAGATATAAAAAATAATATTAACTTTGAAAAATCAATAGATAGACTTTTTGAATTATATGAACATTGTTATAATTTTTCAAAAAAAAATAAGAAGAAGATATTGTTTGAGATTGGAACAGAAGAGCAAAGCGGTTCAACAAATAATTTTGAAGATTTACAAATGACACTTAATAAGCTTTCTAAATTTTGCAAAAAAAATAAATTACCAAAAGTTACTTTTGTTGTAGCTCAAGCTGGAACGAAAGTTATGGAAAGAAAAAATATAGGATCTTTCGAAAGTCCTGTTAGAATTAAAAATGAAATTCCAGTAGAAATACATTTAATAAAAACTTTGGAAATTTGTAATAAAAATCACGTATATATGAAGGAACACAACGCAGATTATTTGAAAACAGATTCATTAAAATGGCATCCAAGACTTGGCATTCATGCTGCAAATGTAGCTCCTGAATTTGGCGTATGTGAAACTTTAAAATTTATAGAAATTATGAAAAGGTTTAATTTGAATAAATATATAGATAAATTTATAGAAATATCATTTAAATCATATAAGTGGAAAAAGTGGGTTATAGATGAGTCTAAAATTTCTGATTTTAACAAAGCAATTCTATCTGGTCACTATGTTTTTTCTAATGATGAATTTTTGGAACTTAAAAAAAGTGTTCAAAGAAAACTTGGAAAAATAAATATAGATAACATTTTAAAAAGCGAAGTTAAGCTATCAATAAAAAGATATTTAAAATCATTTGAATTAATTTAATTATGGAAAAATTTGCAACGATTATATTAAATAGAAATCTTCCAAAAATTACGGACAAGCTTTGTAATGATTTAAGAAAAAGTAACAAAACTGATATATTTGTAGTTGAATCTGGTTCTAAAAAGAATTTATTATCTAAAAATTGCACTTGGTATGCTAATTGGCCAAATGTAAAAAAAAGAGGATTAAGATTTCCAAGGGGAATGAATTTTGGTCTATCAAAACTTTGGGAAGAAGGAAAATTCCACAAATATGATTATTTTTTTTTATTAGCAAATGATGCAGAAATAAAAACAAATAACTGTATAAATAAATTTAGAAAAATCTTCAAAACACACCCAAGACTAGGAATATTGTCAGCCTGTGCCTCGGATTGGGGTGAGAATATCTTATTAAAGAAGAAAAAATTACTATATTTTTGGTATATGGAAAATCACGCAATAGTTTTAAGAAAAAATTTTATTTTAGATATAATTAATACAAAAAAACCGGGTTATATAAATTTCTTATATGATGGAAATAACTTTAGAGGATATGGTACTGAAAGTGAATTAATAGCTAAAGCATACAGTAACTTCTGGGGCGCAGCTATTACATCTGATGTAAGAATTGATGAAAATGAGAGTTATTTAATTAAAAAGTCAAATTTAATAAAAACTGAACCATATAATGAAAATTTAAAATTATATATAAAAGAAGGTATGAATTGGATGGAGAAAAAATATGGTTTTAAAAGCAAGTGGTCAATGCAAATGTATGTTAAAACTTTTTATGATAAGTTTTTTGAGTATTATCCAAAATATAATAAATTTAAAATATGATTAGCTTAGGTGGAAACAAAGTAAAACAAAATTTCAAAATAAGACCTGGTGAAAATAATTTGGAAAATAATTCTTTTTATAAATATAGAATTTTTAAATTAAATAATTCAAAGAATTTATTTTTCCCTAAGAATAAAGAATTTACTCTATTTTTTTTTAAAGTTGCAAAACCTACTTATATTATTATTAAAAACAAAAAATATAAAGTAAGTAATGGAGATTCATTCAATATAAAAAATTATGAAAAAGTAATTATACATACGAAAAAATCTATATTTTTTTCGATAAATTCAACAAAAAAAAGCTTAAAAAATGAAATAGTCAAAACTAGGTATAATAATCACTACAAGGTAAATAAGCCGTGGGGTTATGAATTGTGGGTAACAGGAAACAAAAGATCATACGCATTTAAAGAGATCAAAATTAAAAAAGGTTTTCAAACAAGTTTGCAATTTCATAGAAAAAAACGAGAAACTAATTTTCTATTTCAAGGTAAAGCAAGGTTAATTTATAAAAAAAAATCAAATGTAAAAAATATGTTAATTAAAACTTGTGATTTGGGAAAAAAGGATATGAAAAATTATGCAGTTATAAATGTAACTCCTAATATTGTTCACAGAATTAAAGCATTGAGTGACATAAAACTTTTTGAAACTTCTACTCCAGAGTTAGACGATGTAGTAAGAATAATGGATGATTCAAACAGAAAAGATGGAAAAATTCTGTCAGAGCATAAGAAAAAATAAAAAATTTTATGAGAACAGTCTGTATTTTAACTGCAGGAATTGGCTCAAGGTTAAAAAATTATTCTGAATATATAAATAAGTCACTTTTACCTATTAAAAATAAATCAGCAATCTCAAGAATAATTGAAAACTTTAGTTATGATACTGTGTTTGTTATAGCTATAGGACATTTTGGAAATCAAGTAAAAAACTATTTAAAAATAGCTCATCCAAAAAATAAATTTAAATTTGTAAAAATAAAAAATTACAAAGGTAGAGGAACGGGTCCTGGACTCTCTTTAAGTAAATGCAAAAAGTATTTACAAAAACCTTTTTATTTTATTTCGTGCGATACTTTATGGGATAATAAATTAAATATTTCAGAAAAAAAAAATTGGATGGGAGTTTCTAAAAAGTGTCTTAAAAATTCAGAAGAATACTGCAATTTAAAATTAAAAAAAAATAAAATACTAAAGATACGTGATAAGAAAAAAGTAGATAATTCATTTAGACAATTTATAGGGCTAGCTTTCATAAAGGATTACAAGCTATTTTGGTTGGGATTAGAAGAATTCAAAAAGGTTAATAATGAAATCCAAGTTTCAAATGGATTTAATAAAATTTTAAAATTCAAAAATATTTTAGGAATAAAATTCAATTGGTATGACATAGGTTCAATATCAAATTACAAAAAAACTATTAAAATATTTGAAAAATATGATTTCAGTAAAGAAAATGAGTTTATATATTTTGTAAATAAAAAAGTAATTAAGTTTTTTAGATCTTCAAAAAAAACTAGAAAAATTGCATTAAAATCAAAAGAAAACAAAAAACTCTATCCAAAAATATATTTCTCTGGTTCAGAATTTTTATCTTACGAGTTTATAAAAGGCGAAACTTTATACAGTAAAATAAACAATAAAATTTTTACGAATTTGCTAAATAATTTACAAAGGTCATTTTGGAAAATTAATGAAAGAAAAAACATATATTTAAGCTGTAAAAAATTTTATAATAATAAAACAAGAGATAGACTAAATCTCTTTTTTAAAAAATATAATTTTTTTAAAGACAGGCCTAAAAAGATTAATGGACTAATCATACCCAGTATAAATAACATCTTAAAACAAGTTCCATGGAATTCTTTATATAGAGGTTTGGCATCAAACATTCACGGTGATTTGCAGTTTGATAATATAATCATTACAAATGGTAAAAATAAATTTAGGCTAATTGATTGGAGGGAAGATTTTGCGAAGAATAGTAAATATGGTGATTTATATTATGATTTTGCAAAGCTTAATGCTGGCATTGAAATAAATTATAATGAAATAAAAAAAAATAATTTTAATTATAATGAGAACAAGAAAAAAATTACATATAAATTTAAATCATTAAATTTAAATTTAAGAAAAATTCTTTTTTCTTTTCTCAAAAAGAAAAAATTATCTTTGTTTAAAGTAAAACTATTGACAGGAATAATATTTTTAAATATGAGTCCCCTTCACAAATATCCATTTGATAAACTTTTATTTTATCATGGAAAGTACATATTGTATAAATCAATAAATGATGAAAATTCCAAATAAAGAGACTAAAATATTTATTTCAGTATCAAGATTTCCTGGAAATACAGGTGCCATATTTCATAACACGGCTTATTCAATAAATAATCTAAATAATCTATATATTCCTTTAAAATTAAAAAGTATTAAAAACTTAAAAAATATTTTGATTAAATTCAAAATAAAAGGTTGCTCAGTATCAATGCCTTTTAAAAAAGAGGCAACAAAGATTTTAGATAAAAAAAACGATATTGTTAAATTAACTGGAAATACTAATACAATTAAAATTAAAAATAAAAAACTCTACGGATATAATACAGATTATTTGGGAATAAAAAAAATTTTCCTAAAATACAAAATAAAAAAAAATATAATATTGATTGGAAATGGATCAATTTCTAAAACAATTTACACATATATTTCTAGAAAAAAAATTAAGAATATTTTTCTCTGTGCTAGAAATAAAAAAAAATATAAAAATTGGAAAATAAACAAAAATTCTAAGATAATTAATTGGGGTATGAGAAATAAATTAAAATTAGATTGGTTTATTAATGCTACATCAATAGGAATGTCAAAAGATGTGAATAGTATGCCAATAAATAAAAATTCATTAAAAAATTATAAAAATTATTTTGATATTGTAATATGCGAAAAAAATTTATTACGATCTAATTGTATAAATAAAAATATTAACTATGTTTCTGGAAAAGAACTTAGTTTTTACCAAGCTATTGAACAATTTAAAATATATTGTGGCATTAAATTAAATTTAAATAAGATGAAAAAAAGATTAAAGTATAATTTTTAAATGTCTAAAATAAAATATTTAATTATTGATGTTGATGGAGTAATGACAACCGGGCAGTTTTTATATTCTAAAAACGGCAAAAGCTACAAAATTTTTGGACCGCATGATACTGACGGACTAAATATGCTTAGAGATCATTTAAATATTTTTTTTGTAACTGCTGATAAAAAGGGATTTCAAATATCTAAAAGAAGAATAGTAAAAGATTTAGGTTATAAATTATATTTAATCAATCACATGAAACGATATGAATTTATTAAAAAATTTGATTTTAAGAAGGTAATTTATATTGGTGATGGATTTCATGATGCAAGAATTTTAAAAACTGTTAAATTTGGGATTGCTCCAAGAAATGCAAGACCTGAAGCAAAAAAATCCGCAAACTTTGTTACAAGATCTAAATCTGGAGAAGGTGCGATTTTAGATGCCGCTATTAAAATTAAAAACAAATTTTTTTAAATTATAATATTATTTTTCTAAATCAAAAATTATGAACGCACCCTTCTTTTCTTTTGAGAAAAATTTTTCCATAAACAATACTGGAATTAAAATGAAATATACAAGCATTGGAAATAATTTAACATCATACATTTGAGACCTTGTCTTTTTTATTCCTTTTACGCCTGCTAAAAAATATAGAATTTCTGTGAAAAATCTTACTGGAAAAAAACCGTAATAGTGTGAATTTATAATTTTAAATCCACAATTTTCTAAAAAAGTAGTTCCATCTTCTTTAAACCAACCTTTAGATAAATGACCGATTTCTTCCAAATGTTTTGAAAAATCAACAGGGATAATTGCATCATACAAATATTTTGGAGTTGGAACTGTTAAAATTAGTTTGCCACCTTTCTTTAATACTCTATATAAACTTTCTACTGCCTTTTTTGGATCTTCAACATGTTCAATTACATCGGTGGCTATAATTTGATCATAAGTTTGATCCTCAATCGATTGGAGTTCCATAATATTTTCTTTAAAAACTGAATAATGTTCATTAGTTTTATCCATACTTTTTTTGCAGTAATCAATTGCTTCTTGATCAACATCTATTCCCGTAATGTCAAAATCTCTTTTTTTTAATTCTCTTGAAAATACCCCCCTACCACAACCAGCATCTAGTATTTTCTTTTTACTTAAATCTAAAAAACTTAGTACTGATATTGCTCTTAATCTTCCGTAGGGATGGGGATTTCCAATAATTTTAAAAATAAAATCTTTGAAAAAATTTTTTTGTGGAATATAACCCCATGCTTTTTTGAGTGAAATTAATTCTGGAGTTTTCATTGTGATTTTTCTTTATTATAATATTAATAATTAATATTGCTATTTTTTTTTATAAACAGAATTAATTGATTTATTATCTATGATAATTGCATTTAATAGTTCGAAATCATCTAAAAACTCTTTGTCGTATATATGCTTATCTATATAAAAATTAGTAATTATGTAATCAGCATCACTTCTATTATTTACTATGTCTATTCTTGATCTTTGAGATTCATTTAAGCAAAAAAGATGATAATATAATGAATTTTCACTGGTGTTAAAAATTCTTATTTTTGAATTTGTGTCAGTATTCATAATATATTCTAGGTTCTGCTTATAACTTAGTCCCCAATAATCCATTTCAAATTTTTGGTCAACTTTATTTAGAACAAATTTGTTAAAAAAAACATTTTGATGTGGATGATTGCTTGCAATCCAGTAAACAGTATCTAGGAAAAATACTATCGTTAAAATATGCAAAATTGATTTAATTTTCTTTTCTTTTAAAAGATTATTTAATTCGTTAAATCCAATCATAATAAAAATAACAATGCTTGGATATACAAAATAAAAATGACGCCATCCATTTAGTAAATTAGAATTTAAAATAATAACTGAAATTATTGGTCCTAAAATAATTGAAGCAAAAAATAAGTCTATATAAAATATATGATTTTTTAGATTAATTTTATAATTTAATATTTTTATTAAAAAAAATATAATTCCTACAAAGAAAAGCGATAAATACAAAATCGGCGTTGTTATTATTATCCATTGAGGAATATAATACCATGGAACTTCGGATGGTTTTATTAATTCTCCGTTAAAAAAATTATAAGCCTCTACTTGAAAATTGCTCATATTTTTAAAAGCTAAAATAAAATTATTTAAAGGTGAATCCCACAAGTAGGGCCAAAAAATTATTGTAAATAAAATTAAAAAAAATATTGTTAAAATGTAAGTATAAAATTTTTTATTTATATTTCTTTTGTTTAAAAAATTTTCAAAGAAAATTATAAAAAATATTGAAACAGGTAATATTATCCCTAATATTCGAATATCTATTGTGAGCCCAGAAAATAATGCAAACAAAAATCCATTCCTAAATGATTGTTTTAAAAAAAAGTTTAATCCATAAAAAGTTGCTATTATTAAAAAAGACATAAAAATAATGTCTTTACTATTATAAAAACTGTTTGCAAAAATTCTTGGTGAAAAAAGTAAAATTATTACCCCTATGTAAGCCAGATATTGATTTTTAAATCTCAGTTCACAAGTTTTAAAAAAATAAACTAAACTAATGAAAAAAATAATAAAATTTAAATAATGTTTAAAAAGAAACTGATTTTTTTTTTCTTCAATTCCAAGTAGAACTTCAAATAATGCAACTGCAGAATCAAATACCGGTCCATAATATTTAACTGGCCCTGCTTCACTTAGTTTAGGCAAGTTTTTATCACCTTTTAATTTTTTATTTATTTCTGGAATAAATTTTTCGCCCAGATAATTTAGAGTAATAAATCCTTTTAATCTGGCATTATATTCGTCCGATGAAACGCCATAATCTTTGGTAATTGACAATCCTAGAGTAAGAATTGATAGAAAAAATATAATAAAAAAATTTTTTTTTATTATATGGATCATTTTTTTTCAATTATTAATTGATGATAAATAAAATGCAATTTCATTTGTTTTTTATTATTTTGATAAAATTCATTTATGGCTCTAATTGGACTATTTTCTCCAAAAGCATCCCATAAAAAATCATCAAATATCATTATTCCTCCATTTTTAAGAGTTAACCACGCTTCATTAGCATCATTAATTACATCTTGATAATGATGAGATCCATCAACATAGATTAAATCAAAATAATTTATTTTATTTTTATTATCTTTAAAAAAATCTTCAGAAGTGCCTTTGTATTTTTTAGTTCTAGATTGGAAATCAGATATATTATAATCAAAATTTTTTTCGACATAATTAAAATCAATATTTTCATCAAGCGTACCTTTCTGAAAATTTTTTGACCAAGTATCTATTACTTGTAATTTTGAATTCCTCAAATATTTAAGAAAATATACTGCACATCCACCTTCATATGTTCCGATTTCAAGTATATTTATATTTTTATTGAGAAAATTTTTTTTTAAGAAAATTTCATATGAAAACAAAATGTTATATTTTCTTTCATATCCAAAAAAAGATTTTTCTAGTTTGTAATTATTTTTTAAATCCTCGATAATGTTTAAAATTATTTTTGATCTTATTTTCTTTAAAAAAAACTTATATATTTCAGTGTAGATATAAATAAAAATGAATTTTTTTGATTTTGTATGACTTCTCAAAAATGCAAATTTATTTTTGTGATAATTTAGATATTTTAATATTTTTTTCATTTAAATATATTTCTAACAAATCGATATAAAAACTTAATTAATCTATAAATTATTGTATTTGAATAATAAATTTTTTTATCTTCAGGATTGGGAGCTAAGCCAGCTTCTGGAAACTCAGGAATGTAATATCCTTTTTTAACCAAATCATAATTGTAAATTGGTAAATTGAAGTAAGTGTGAGCAAATACACCTATTACGTCATTATCTGTCCATCTATATTTATAATCACCTGCGTAGTTATTTACTTCCTTAAGATATTGTTGCCAAGGATACTCCAAAAACTTTTTTATATTATAAATATTTAAATTACCCGCTGGTAATGGTAGCTGTAAAAATTTGTCCTCGTCATTATTTTTTAAAACTTCAGATAAATATTCACTTTTAGGGAATACATTATATTTTTTTAAATAATATTTATAAAAATTAAATAAATTTTCAGAACAATTCTTTCTTACTTTTAAAGGAACTCTTTCAGCAGAAAATCCTGAAGCTAATATGTAATTTTCATTAAATAAATCAAATTCAATTTTCTTTTTAAACCAGCTATCATCGTCTATACGCATAAGATAATCGTAATTTTTTAATTCTGATCCTAGGCAGCCAATTTCACCAAAACTTGTTACATTTATTGCAAACCGCAGCATATGCAAATAACCAACACGTTTTTTAGTAAATTTCTTTTTTACATAAGGATTGTAATTTCTATTATAAAATAAATCTTTTTCCTCTAGGTAATCTGGAATCTTTACATCAATTTTTATAAATTTAATTTTATTACTTATTTTGCTTTGAATGTTTTCAACGTATTTTTTATCATCATAAATTTTACCCCAGTAATGTATATATACTGGATAATCATAAACAGAGTTCCAATTATCATAAAAATTTACCAATGCTTTTTCTAAAAATTCTTTTCTAGAACTAATACAATATATTGCAGCTTTTTTATTCATTTAATCTAATAGATGGGTAGTATTTTTTTTCCATTTAATTTTAATATTTCATAAATTTTTTTTTCATAAGACTTGTATTTTTTTATTTCATTTTTAGATTTATATATCCAAACATTATTCATTTTTTTTCTAATTGTGTTAAATTTTATAATTTCAGAGATTTTTGATTTTTTATAATAAATTTTATCTGAGAATGGAATTAATTCTAAAAATCTTTTTAAATAAAAAATTTTATTTTTTATTTTGATATTTAATAAAATATAAGATCTTTGAATAAGACCCTCATCTTGTAGTAAAATAATTCTCTTATTATTTAACTTTTGTTTTAAATAATTTGCTGCACATAATTCTTCTATCCAAAATTTATAATTTCTTTTTTTAGATTTATCTTTTGTATTTTTAAGTATAACGTTTTTCACAAAATCATCTAATTTTTTATTTTTTTCTATATATTTTAAATAAATTTTATGACAAATATTTTCATAGTCTTTTTTAAACTTATTTGTTGATTTGGTTAAAATATTATTTCTATAGATAATATTCTTATTACTTTTGTTTGTTCTATATATAAAACTAGAGAAATTTTGTACTTTAGTTTTTTTAAGTGTATTTATTAATTTGAAATAAGTTATTGCTAACTTGTAATTTATACTCATATCTTTAATTAAATGAAAATTATTCAAGATTAATTCTCTAGTTGTGTAAATTTTATGATTTTTTCTTATTAACTTTATTTTCATTTTATAGCATTCATAGCTTTTTCCAGAACATGGGGCGCCAAAAAACTCTATAGATTTCATTTATAAAAAATTAATTATATTACCGTACAAGATTTGCATGGTGACAATTCGCTTCTCAGATTGTTTTGATGCAGGTTTCTTAATTTTATGTATTCATCAGAATGCCACAATTGTTCGAGACTTTTATTTTTAATTGTTCCGACACTTAAATTTGATTTGTAGTCTACATCACAAGGATTTGCTTTTCCATCCCACCACACGAACATCCTTCTCCATAAATCTGAGCAAGGTTCTTTTATATTATTCATTTTTCTTAAATATGTATTTTCCCAAGGATTATATTCTACAAAAGCAACTTGATCTACCAAGTTGCCCCACAGTTCAAGCATTGAATTAAAATTTTGTTCTTTTGAAACTTTAACACCTGAAACTCTTGAAATAATTTTTTGACTAGAATATTGCTTTTCTCTTATATTTTGAAACATCTCAACATTTTTTAAAACTTTATTTAAATCTCCTCCCACTCTTAACTTCTTGTACATATTTTCATCTGCAGCATCTGCTGAAAAAACTATAGTTTGAACACCACCTTGTAATATTGTATGGCATAATTTCTCGGTTAATAAAGATGCATTGGTATTCAATTTTAAATTAAGAAATTTATTCTTTGTATAAATCAACATTTCATTTATATTTTTTGAAACCAAAGGCTCTCCTCTTGAGGCAATAGTAATAAACTCAACATTATTTTGTGCCTGATCTACTATATTTTTAAACATATCTAGCTGCATAGAACCCATATGACCAAATTTTTTATTATTGAATGTAGGGTCAGTTTCAAAACAGAAGACACATCTGTAATTACAAATTGAAGATGGTTCAATTTGTAAACAGGGTGGATATTTATGTAATAATTGTTTCTTTGGAAATATCTCATATCTATACCTATGAATTACATATTTAAGAATATTTTTTTCTTCTAGATTTTCAATTTCAGAAATAACATTTTCTGTTAGTTTAAATTGCAGATCATTATTTTTGTCATTTTTAATATCTGGGGTTAAATCTTTAATCGCTTGATCTAATATTTGAATTTCATCTTTATTTATATTTTTTAAATATTTCTCATTCTGTTTAATTTTTATGATTTTAGATAAAACATAATTTTTATCATTTTGTTTTTTTGTATTTAATGAATAAAAACTATTATGTTTTTTAAATATTTTATCTTTTAATTTTTCTTTTTCTAACATTTCGTTTTTTAAATCCTCTTTTTTTTAACCAATATTCAGCAATAGGAAACTGCCAATCAAAATCTATATCTAGTCCAAATTCTGATTTTATGGGGGCAATTTTTTTCCCCATCCATTTTTGTGGCAATAGTCCAGTTGACAAGTTATCTAAACATTTTGGTCTTACTACTGAAACTGACATATCTGCATAATAAACATCCCCTTGGGAATCTCTGTCACAATTTAAAGTTTTCGGATTTCCAAAAACATTGAAGGGGACAAAAGGCTTGAGTGTTCCATCTTTTTGAAGTTTCCTTGCTCTTAGCGGGCTCCACATATTAAATACTGAGGTAGAAACTGCAGAGTCAAATTTTTTATTTCTTTTAAGAACTTTAATTCCTTTATCAATAATTTTAGAGTTAATTGTAGGTGCATTTGCAAATAATAAAACTACGAATTCAATTTTTTCCTCGCTTAATATTTCTTTAATTTTCTTATAGCCGTGCTCAAATGCATGATCTCCCAAAGCTTTATGATTTAATAGATGCTTAGGACGTTTAATAATTTCTGCACCATATTTTTTTGCTCCGCTTGAAATTATTGGACAATCTGTAGATACATAAATTTTATCAACAAATTTTGAATTCCTGGCTGCCATTAATGGATATTCAAAAACTCTTCTATTCATTAAATATTTTACATTTTTTTTTGGCAAACCTCTGCTTCCTGCTCTGCCTATCATTAATGCTACTATCATTGTAATTTTTTCCTAATATAATATTTAATCATTTCATCAATTCCTTTGTCCAATGAAATTTCTTTGTTTAATTTTACAAATATTCCTTGTTTAACTCTATAGGTAAAAGGATTAATCTTATAGTGCAAAGATTCATCTTTTTCTTTTCTAAACTGAATTTTTTTAACATTAATTTTTTTTGCGATGATTTGTATAATTTTTTTAACTTTAATTTTTTTACCACCTAAAATGTTATAGTATTTATTGTTTTGTTTAGACTCCATTATATTGATACAAAGCTTAGCAGCATCCCTTACATTGATATAGCTACGAATGTCTGAGCCTTCTCCAAACCTTTCAATTTTTTTTAATTTAAAAGCTTGTTTGATATAATTGTTGATAGGGTTAAAAAAATTTGCTCTTATTCCATAAAGTGAACCAAACCTTAAAATAGCAAAGTTAATTTTGAAATTATCGTAGTAATTTTCGATGATGGACTCTGTTGATCGCTTAGAAGTACTATAAAATCCACCATCTTTGCTTCTTGCATAAATACTACTAGCATAAATCATTTTTTTTACTTTTTTGTTTTTCCTAATGGCTTCCAAAATATTAGAAGTTCCTAAAATATTATATTTAATTGTTTTCATTGGATTTTTATTTGCCTGATCGATATCTGATACAGCAGCAAAATGTAGAACAAAATCCATTTTTCTTATTGCTTTTCTAACATCTTTAAAATTAGTTATATCTCCTATGATCATTTTTTGATTATCCCTTAAATACTTTGATCTAAGTTTGTCAAAAATAAAAACTTTATAATTTTTATCTGTTAGTTGATCTGCAATATGGCTGCCCAAAAAACCAGAACCACCAAAAATGACAACCTTAGTTTTTAAATAATTTTTTTTCATTAATGTTTACTAAGGGTATTTTTATAAAGCTCTATATATTTTTTAGCAATAATTTTTGAATCAAAATCTATAGCTTTAGCTCTAGCCCCACCTTTCTTATAATTATTTTTTTTAATTTGTTCCGATATCCAATTAATGCCGTCTTTTAATTCATCAGAATTAATATTTTTAACTACATATCCGTTTATTTTATGATCTACAATTTCAGAAATGCTTGTATTGTTAAAACAAACAACTGGAATCTCACACAGCATAGCTTCTGCAAATGTTTTTCCAAATGCTTCCTGAATTGAAGGTGCCACAAAAATATCTGCACCAGAATATGCAGCATTTATTATTTTTTTATCATCAATAAAACCTAAAATTTTATATTCTATTCCAATATTATCCAAAACTTCTTGTGACCAAAAATTACCAAATATTAATAGAAAATATTTTGATTTATCTAATTTTTTTAATGTTTCAACAAAAATGTCCCAACCTTTTCTTTTGCTTTGAGGATTTTGTGCACCATATAAAATTATTTGTTTGCTAGTTGAAATTTTTAATGTTGATCTTGCACTATTCTTATCAATCAAATTGAAGTCTCTTATATTAATATTATTATATATTCTGCTTATCTTAAAATGTTTTAGAACACTGCTAATTTGTGCCTTATTTTTTAGCCAATCGCTTATTGCAATAAATTGGAAATTCTTATTATAATTTTTTTTTTTATAATTTTTAATTATTTTAGATAAGTAACCTAGTTCATATTTTTCAAAATCCATAGTATAATGAGATCCACCTGTAAATGCCCACATATCCCTCATAGTCCATATTACTGGTTTATCAATTTTAGAAAGAGATTTTAATTTAATAAAACCTTGGTTAAGCCAATGTATATGAATTAAATCAGCGTTTTTATATTCTTTCAATTTTGTAATATCAAATCCAAAAAGTCCTAAAGTAAAAGTTCCACGTGGACTAGGAAGGTAGATTGATTTCAAAAATCTTTCTAGATTAACGAAAAATTTATTAATTAATTTACTAGTAAAATCATTATTTATAAAAATGATGCCTTTATCAATATTCGTAAGATTTTTTTTATTAGCTTTTGGTGGGGTATCATTCAATAATTTGGACTCTATATTTAAGTCTAATAAAGCCTGGTGCAAAATATTTGCACCCTTGACTGCTCCGGAATTTAATTTTCCACCTGCTATATGTAGTATTTTCATATTAATTAAAATTTATATTCTCGAATTATTGAATTATAAGCATCCATTAAATTTTTATTTTTTAAAACATCATCTAAAAAAGGATAAACAATTTTTTCCTGGTCTTTTTTTAACTCTGGATTTGAAAATCTAGTTCTATTATAAATTTTTATATCTTTAAATAATTTTAAAGTATTCTCTGATGAGTGAAGATTTGACGATTTATCAATAAAAGTTTCATTTATTTCATATCCATAAAATTCTAAAACCTGTTTGAATACTTTGTTTGTTTCGTTTACCAAGCCATTATAATCAACAACCAAAAAATCTATTTTGTGTTTTTTAGTATCAAAAAAATTTTTCCAAAAAAAAATATACTTTTCACATGCAGCTATTCTATTGTGTAAAATATCTGAATTAATTGTTTTTTCTTTATCATCCGAAGCTCTTCTATCTTGTTTAATATAAGTTGATAGAATTACCTCATAAGGATTTCTAAATATTACTACTGGTTTTATTTCATTTAATTTATATAGATTCATTTCTCCTAAAGGATATCTTGTCATTACAAACTTTATTTTTTCAAATTCATCACTTTTAATAAATTTATTAGTATCAACTAATGCATTCTGTATTTTTACTTCGTTCCATAAATCAGCACTTTGTATTTGTGATGCAGCAAAAACCATTCTATTATTTACGTTGTCATATTTTGGTATTCCATCTCCAACCTTATATAATAGTTCAAAGTAACTTTGTAACATCAACCTTAAAAATGTACTACCTGAGCTTGGAGTTGAGACTAAAAAATTAGTTTTAGAATTAATATTTTTTTTATTAAAAATGCTATTATAAAATCTTTTTTTATAGGTTTTAAATTCATTAAATAAAAATAAATTTAATATTATTTTTGTGTAAATGCTTTTAATGCCATTTTTTGGAAAATAACTTGGATAAAACTGTATCTTTGTATATTTATTTAGTAATTTTAACTTTTTTCTAATATCCAACCGAATAAAATATTTAATTTTTTCTATCATCTACATCTTCCGTTTTGATGAAATATTTTTCAAATTGATTTTGGCGTTTTAAAAAATCAATTTTATTTCCCTGATCAACTATTTTTCCGTCGTTTAATAAAATGAATTTATCACACTTTTGCAAAGTACTTAACCGGTGCGCTGCTAGGATTATTATTTTATTTTCTTTTAAATTAATAATATCTTCTATAACTTTCTCTTCTGTTTTAACATCGAGCGCACTTGTTCCTTCATCCATAATTAATATTTTTGGATCATTGTATAATGCTCTAGCAATTCCTATTCTTTGCTTTTGTCCTCCAGAAATTCTTGCTCCTCTGTCACCAATTATCGTGTTTAATCCTTTAGACGTATTGTTAATAAATTCTTTTAAGTTAGCTTTATTAACGCATTCATCAACTTTATTTGATTTAATTTCTTTTTCATCGATGCCAAATGCTATGTTGTTTCTAATTGTATCATCTATTAAATAAATTTCTTGAGGAACAAAGCCAATTTGATTTTGTAAAGCAAAGTAATCTTTTTTAAATATATTTTCGCTATTAATACTTATCTTTCCGCTAGAAGGTAACAATAGCCCTAGAATGATATTTATAAGTGTACTTTTGCCTGCTCCAGATTCACCAATTATTCCAACCATTTCACCTTCATTTATTTTGAAAGATATATTTTCAAGTGCAAATCTTTCAGCATCAGGAAATTTATAACTAATATTATCTAATGAAAATTGATTAATATTTTTGCTTAAAAATTTATTTTCATATTTTTTAGTTGCAATTAAATAATTTTCTTTATCTTTTATTTCTTCAACGATTTTTTCAACAGATGGTCTGTCATATTTGATGAGTGAGAAACCAGAATTAATATTTATAAATGCTGGAATCATTCTTACTATTATTAGTATTAAATAACTCAATGTGGGTAATATAATTTCTATACCCTTATTTTGAAAAATAAAATAAATTACAATTAATGACATAATAACTATTGCTAAAATCTCAAAAATTAGTTTTGGCACTTTACTTATTATTGCTAGAAAAATTTCTAATTTATGTCTTTTTTTTTGAAGATTAAAATACTTGTTAACAAAAAAATTTTGAATGTTCTTAAGTTTAATATATTTAATACTTCCTATTCCCTGGTTTAAATTTTTAAGTTCTAATTCTTCTAAAATCCTTGTTTCATATCCTCTGGTACTTAATTTTTTTTTTACTGAATTATAAAATATTAAAGAAAAGAATGAAAAAATGATGAATAACAATAGTGTTAACTTAAAATCAATAAATATTAAAGAGCACAAAATAAAAAAAATAAAGAAAAATTCCTTAAATAAAGAAATTACAGAAAAGATATATGCAACTGATCTTGTTGCAATGCTGTTAGTTGTATTAATTATTTCTGAAGGATTTGTTTTTAAATAATATTCATAATTTTTATATAAATAATTTTTATAAAGTGAGCTACTTATAAATAAAATTATATTTCTTTGAGTTTTTACCTCAAAATAATGATAGATAATTGTACATATATTTTTTACTATAAATATAACAAAAATTGTTATTGCACTTATAATTAATAATTTTTTAAAATCTAAGTTGTTTAAATATTCTTTAACAGAAGGATTGGGTATTTTATCTATTAAAATTGATGGCTCTGATAAAATGATAACAAAACTAGCCAAAGATCCTAGGCCTACAGTCTCCATTAATGAGATTAAAAAAGCTCCAAATAAAATCATTGTAAGCTTTATCCTATGACTTGAATTTGTTAAAAATTTAATGTTATTAAAAAAAAAATTCATTTAATTAATTTTTTAATTTTTTTCTATTTCCTTTTTTAATTGTTCATACTCTTTCATTTTTCTTTTCATAAAGTTAAGAGTTAGTCGAGTTTTTGTTTTTATTCCTTTTGGAGTAAGTATATAAAAATAATTATTCTTTGAATTTGGATTAAATCGATTTTTATTTTTACTAAAGTTTTTTATTTTAACTAATCCCTTTTTTTTAAGAGCTTTGAGAGAATAATTGATTTTGCCTAGACTAAGCATCAAATCTTTCGATAATTCTCTCTGGGTAGCTGAAGGATTGTTACTTATTTTCCTTAATACCTCAAATTCGTCGTTGTTTTGATTGTCATTTTTCATATGATTTGTTCAATAATTGAACATAATTACTTTTGGTACATATGCAAACGATTTTTAGCTTTATAAAATATAGAATAATTAAGCTCTAAGTGGGAAAAATACTAATTTCTCTCAAATACACAATTAAACATCTTAGAAAATCTTGGAGATTTATTCCTTCTACTGCTAGCTAAATTTTTAGATTTTAACACGAAACCTGCTGCAGATAAAATTTTATTACATTCATTAAATTGAAATTCAAAATTTTCATTTAATTCAATTTGTATACTTTTTAGATTGTTTTCCATTAATAATTTATTTGCTCCATTTAAAATTAGATGTTCTATTCCATCTACATCTATTTTTATAAAATTTGGAATTTCTAAAATTTTTTCTTCAATAAGATAATCAATTGTGGTTCCATATAAATTATAATTATTTTTTCCTTCAAATTTATTTCCTTCATAATCATATTCTTCGCCAAAGGTATTTAGTGCCCCACCTTCAATAAAATTTGACTCTTTTAATTTAAGATATTTATTTTTTTTATCAGAAAGAGGAAATTGATTAATGCTAATTTTATCAGATAATTTATTAATACTTATATTTCTACTTAGAAGTGCCAGATTATTTGTAGAAGGTTCAAACGAAATAACTTTAAGGTTTTCATGACAAACTGATGCAAATATAGAAAACAAGCCTATATTTGAGCCTATATCCCAAAAAATTGGCTTATCAATTTCAAATTTATTAAAATTTTTTATCCAATTTATTGTATCTGGTTCTTTTGTTAATAATTTTTTAACTCTTTCTCGAGAATTGCTTGAAGGAGCAAAAAAAATTACTTTTTTATCTAAAATTTTTTCTTCAATGTAAGCACATTCTCTTAAAAAATCATAAATTTTATATTTAATGTTTTTTTTAAAAAGTAAAAATAAAAATCCATCTATTAAAATAATTAATTTAAAAATTAAGAATGATAAATATTTTATCATATAAATTTATCTGTTTTTTTAATTTTCCGTTTTTTTATTTTTTTTAATATATCTGCTTTACTTTTGTCATCTAAATATAACCACTCACTAATTTCATTAATAGTTCTTAAGCATCCTAAACAAAGGCCATTATCTTTATCAATAGTACATATTCCTTTGCATGGTGAGTTGATCATTTATATTCTAAAATACAATCAATATTTTTTTTCGAATATTTTAGCCTGACTATATACGCCTTCAATGACTCCTGAAAATATAGCAGTAGATATTAAACTATATGCAAAAAATGGTAATGCCAATGTATAACAAGCGATTAAACCATTTGCGGTATAACCATAAAAACCTGATGTCCAAACACCAAAGTTGGTTATTAGAAAGAAAATTACAGCACCGGTTAAAGCTCCACAAATTCTTTTTAAAATATTATTAAGAAAGTATTTTGACATTAAACCAATTATTAAAACACTTCCCCAAGTAAATAATACAGTGCTATGAAATCCTATGTATGCATCAGTTAAAGCAAAACTTATTAATAAAGCTGGCAAAAATCTCACTCCTAACAACGCCGGTACATAAAAACTTAATGCAAGTAAACTTGTAAAATTTGGAGGATGAGGAATAAATCTGCTCGCTGCTAGTGCTAAAAATATTCCTATAGAAACTTTCAAATAGTTCATATTTATCATTATATTTACATATTAAATTATATCAATTATCAAAGCATTAATAGTTTATTTTAAAACCAAAATTGAACAATCTTCCATTTTGTGAATATCCATGAGGTCTTTGATAACCTTCGTCTAAAAGATTTGTAAAATTTATATAGAAATCATATAGACCTAATTTTTTATTTAATGACAGATCAACTATATCTGTACTATCCATTTCAACCGTCGCAAAACTTGAAGAATGAGTATCAAAATGTTTACCATAATGTTTATATTTTGCATTTATATTAAAATCTCCAAAATAATTTAAATTAAAATTTTTGTTTAAATTAAATCCATATGTTTTTTCCGGTCTTCTTAATTGATCTGCGCCATTAATTTTTTTTGAAGATAAGAAAGAAGAGAATAAATTTATATTATATCCATTTGTAATAAACTTAATTTCAGAATTAATGCCCGATTGGTTAAGATCTAGATTATCTGAATTGTTTACATATTTGTTACTTTTATACTCAATTTGTTCATAAATTTTAGTCCTAAAACCTCTAATTGATCCATCTATATTCTCAAGAAATTTAAATTTTAGATACACCTCATTAGTTTCACTTTTTTCAGGATTTAATTTCTCATTGCCAGAATAACCAAAGTTGTCCGTTCCATAAAGTTCATAAATTGTTGGATTTCTAAATCCTTCCATTCTTCCAATGCCAAATTTAAAAGCTTTATATTTTTGTTCTAAATTAATCTTATTTGATTGATTAGATCCTGTTTTTTTATTGTCATCATTTCGCAGAAAAAAAGATAAATTTGAATTATCGAAAATATTAAAGCCGAAATTTCCATAAATTGCTAAATTATCATAATGACCCTTGGTGGAAGCACTATATGATCCATTGTTTTCAAATTCACCATCGTCATACCTATATTCAGATCCATATCCATAAGAAATTTTTTCATTATATAATTTAGAAAAATCATATTTTGCTCCTATTGCGCTACTATCATAATAATCTATTATACCTTTTTCATCGTATTCACGATCGTATTGATTATAAAATAATGTCAATTGATTGTTGGAATCTTGGTTCAAACTATTTATTTTCAACTGCGTTGATAACATTTTGTTATCCCCCTCATAACCAATTTCATTGGTTGCTGAATTGTCGTATTCAGCTATTGTCTGTCTGAGATATGTTGAATTAGTAATTTGTATATTATTTATCCATTTTTCAAAATTAAAATTTCCACTTAAATTTTCCAATTTATCATCTTCTTCTCCACCATACTTGGCCGTATTTGTTTTACTTTTTATTCCACCAAATTTAAAATTAAATGCCGTGGATTCATCAGTTATATAATTTTGGTTAATTAAAAAATTATAATTCTCATTATTTTTCATAGATAAATTGATATGATCTTTATAATCTCCAGTTGTTATAATATTTATTGCTCCTCCAATAGCGTTTGGACCAAATATAGATGCTCCAGGTCCTTCATATACTTCCACTTGTTGGATAGTATGAATGAAATCAACGCCAAAATCATGTAGACCTTGAGTAGTAGATTGATCATTTATTGCAACTCCATTGATCAAAACCAAAGCATGATTGGAGTTAGTTCCTCTCATAAACAATGATGCTTGTTGGCCTTTTGGACCTGACTGGGTAATATTTATGCTTGGGATAGTTTTTAAAACATCAATTAGATCTAAAGCGCCACTTTGTTCAATTTGTTTTCTCGTAATCGTTATTTTTTTAATACTTTCAAAACTGTATCGTGATGTATTCGAAACATTAGATTTAATTTCTAAACACGGAATATTATTTTCATTATCCCAATTACAATCTCTAGCATTTACAATATTAAAACTAGAAATTAATAAAAAAAATAAAACAAAATACCTAATTAACATTTAGCAATCTCCACCGTTTTTTATATTTTAATAAAAAACAAATTATAATTTTATGCCGTTGCTAATTTTTCATTGTAAGATTGTAATTCTTCTCGATTACTTTCTAACACCGGACTATACTGAGTGGCCTTCGGACTTTAACTAATTTACCGTTGCGAGCACAGCTGATGAATTTCACATCATTTCCCACCTTAATAACAGTACATTTTTGCTTCTAAACTAAATTTAAATTTAGTCAAGTATATATATATTATGTTCAATTATTGAACAAATTGCTACTATTTTGCATTATTGGACTTTAAGAATTTGTCAAACGATTCAAAAAATACTTTCATTTGTCCAATTGAACCATATGTGATTCTCAAAGAATTTTTATAAGCCTTATAATTTCCAAGATATTTTGATGATACTAAAATTTTCCTTTTTTTAAAATATTTTACAATTTTAAATATTTTATTTTTGTCAAAAAATATGTGAAAAAAGTTCGTATCAGTATTAATAAATTTAATTGCTCTAACATTGCAGGATTGTTCAATGTATTTTTTACTTTTTTTAATTTTATCTAAATAGTTTTTCCATATTTTTTTATCTGACAAAAAATATTCTGCAAACTTTATTGATAAAATAGATGTATCGTGCGGAGGTCTTATCGAATTAATAATTTTGTTAGCATTAGTATTTGCAACAATATAGCCAATTCTTAAACCTGCTAAACCTATACATTTTGAAAATGTTTTTAAAACTACCAAGTTTGAATATTTTTTGACCCAATTTGTTAAGCTTTTTTGTTTAGAAAAATCAATATATGCTTCATCTAAAAGAACAAATTTATTTTTAGTTCTTGCCCTTCTAATTATCTGTAAAATTTTTTTTTCTGATAGTAGCTTGCCGCTGGGGCTATTAGGATTAGCAATGTAAACAAATAAAGTTTTGTTATTAATTTTATTTATTATATTATTATAATCATAATCACCTTCGTTTACTTTTAGATAATTAAATTTATGTGTTTTGCAATACACGTCTATCATTCCGTAAGTTGGATATAGTGCTAATATGTCTCCCTTTTGACCTGAATAAATATCAAAAAAATATTTAATTCCACTATCTGCTCCTGGAATAATATTTATATATTTATGATCTAAATTCTCTTTTTTAGAAATCAATTTTATTAGTTTGCTTTTTGCTGATGGATATGATTGCAATATGTCACTTTTAATAATTTTTTTTAATCTAGAAATATCTTTTTTTGTAAACGCAATTGTTCTCTCATTGGCATCTAATCTTAGGTATAGGGATCTATCAATATCATAATTTGAAATTCTAGATATTTTCCTTAGATAACTATTAAACATTAATAAATTTAATTTGAATTTATTCTTATCATTTTTGATCAAATAGCAGATTTATGCATCTATAGTATCTGGAACTGGTAATGTTTTGCCCTCTTGAGCTTGATAGTCTTGACGCAACTTCTCTCTTAATTCTACGGCTTTGGGACTGTCTGATTCTGCATCTTTAATATATTTCCATTTTGATTTTGGAAGTGTTTGATACAATCCAAATGTTCTGGCCAAACCTATTAACTCCCCCTTCGGTAGTTGAGGCTGATCTAACATACTGTCTTCAGGCCTAGTAATGTCACAAATAGAATCAGGATCTTTTATGTAACCTTTTTGGACAGCAAGAGTTCTTAAAGGGGTTCCGTGATAAGGAGCAAATATAAATGCTCCAGTTTTTTCAACATCTTCTGGCAATTGTCTTGTAAAGTCAATCGAGTCAAATACTAAATCTCTGTTTTCCTCAGGCATTCCTATAATGCAATTTCCATTGGTCACATATTTTTTACCTGAAGTCATCTCAAAGGCCTGGATCATTCTTTCATTAGTTAATGAACGTTTTAAAACATTTCTTCTATATTCTTCATTTCCATGCTCAATTCCAAAGCTCATTCTTAGCATATTCATTTCTTCTAATTTTTGGGCTCTTCTCTCAGTCATTGTTTCACACCTAGTATTCATCCAAAATGGAATTTTAAAATCAGTATACATTTCGTAAAGCTCATCAAATCTTTTTTCTGACAAAGCCAAAAAAGTATCATCTAGAAAGTAAATTAACTCTAAATTAAATTTTTTATGAAGAAATTCTAGTTCAGCTCTAACCCTTGGTATAGATTTTTTTCTTGCAAACATCTGTCCTATTTCATTTTTGTGTAATTTTACTTGAGAAGGAGAATTGCAATATGCACATGTATAAGTACAGCCTCTTTGAGTTTCTAATCCTATCGTACGTCTTATTTTTCCTTGCATTGCTCTATAAATTGCATGTTCTTCAAATAAACTATAATCTGGAAAAGGTGCATTTTCTAAATCTGCCAAAGGACCCATTTTATTTTTTATAATATTGCCATTTTTTCTTATCCAAAAGTTTTGAATTTTTTCTGGTTTTTCATTTTCAGATAAACTTTTACATAATTTTACTATTGCATCATCTCCTTCTCCTATGCATACATAGTCGCCAACATTATCTCTCATAATTAAGTGTGGAGCAAAAGTTGCAAATACACCTCCCCACATCACCGGAATTTTTTTCAATTTTTCAGGTAAAGACTTAATCATTTGTCTTGCTGTTGAATATGTATTTTCTACAACCGAGATAGCAATAAGATCAGGATCAAAAGATTCAATTTTATTGTGAAAATCCTTAATTATATCAGTTTTAAATATCGCTCCTTTTTCTTTCCAATCAAATTCTTGAACATAATCGTGGTAAGCTTCATATTGTGAATTTACTTTGTCTACATAAAAAGTAGTATCAAATAAATCAACTGTGAAACCTTCTCTTCTTAAAATGCCAGTTAAAAGTCCAATAGAATAAGGCATCATTTCACACATTTGAATATTTGGATAAACTAATAGAACTTTAAAGTTCGATTGTTTTTTAAATGAATTTTTTTTTAAATTGTTCATATTTTTATTCTTTTTTTATCGAAATATTTTAAACCATATTTTGAAGACATTTCAACATCAAGAGTTAAGATTTTCTTCTTATATTCCTCTAAAATAGTCATAAAAAGGTAATTATCAACTGCGGCTCTTGGTGAGTGATCTTGATCTACAAACCTATTGCTTTTATAAAATTGAGGACCTCCAGCGGTACTAATGCCTGAAATTATTATTTCAGAATCGTCATTTTCACTTAATGCTAAAAGAATAGAGAATAAGCCAGTTGAAGCTCCTAAAAATTTTCTATATTTTAGACAATCATAGAAATATCTCAAAGTTTGATAAATAGTTGTTTTTTTGTATTTCATTTCTCCCAAATAAAATGAAAATTTCCTATTTTTGTAAAAATTAGATTGAAAAATAATTTGATCTTTATTACCCATATAAATTGTCTCACAATTAATATCATTTTTGAAATTAGATTTACTTGATCGAAAAACTATTTTATCAGGTTTTGATTCATTAATTGCTTGTTGAACAATTACATTTCTGTCATACTCTCTTCCATTAGTACAGCAAATTAACAAATTATTTTCATATTTTTTTCTATATTTAATTGCTCTTAGGACAGCTGCATTTGCAGCATATATTTTTCTTACAGGCAAATCTGGCAACTCAGAGTTATGTTTTGATCCTAAGACTAATACACTATTTTCTTTCATTTATATTCAATTAATTTTTTTAATAAATCCTTATAATAAATATCATTTTCAAAGCCAATTTTTTTATGTTTTTCAATAAATTCTTTTGAAAATAAATTTCTTTCAGGAATTAATTTTATTTTTTTAAGTTTTCTTTCTTTTACATTTTGGCTGAATTTGTCATGTGGAACAATTGAACTTCTTTTTATTGGAATCTGATTTATTTTATTTTCCAAAATATAAACTGTTTCTTTAGCCTTTTTTACTTGTGTTTTTTTCAAACGTTTAATTGAGTCGATTTTTTTTATAAATTCAAAATATTGTTTTTTATTTTTTGGATCTAATGTAAATCCAATTTTTGAATAAGCTGCAGACCCTCCAAGTATAGAATATTTTCCTGCACAAGCAGTTTCCAAACCTATAGAGCCTCTACCTGTAATTACATGGTCAGATACTTTAATCAAATCTTTTGTATTGATTTTAGTTGGACATAATTTAATATTTTTTCTTATGTATTTTTTTATTAGCTTCTCTGCGATACCTTGTTCTTTAAATTTATAGGCTGAAGGATGTGGTTTAATAATCCAAAGATGCCTTTCCAAACTTTTTGTATTAGAAATGAATTCTAAAGTTTCTTTTAATTGTGTGTAATAATCTCTAAAAACAAAAAAACCATTTATATGTGGACAATCTGAAAATGCGTGGGCAGCAACTAATATAATTTTTTTAAATTTATTATTTTTAATATTTAATTTTTGAAAAAGTTTTTTTTTATTGATTTTAGTTTTGTTCCTATTTGCTCTTTGGTAAATAACACTACCAGTATATAATGAACCTATTTCACCTTTTTTCTTCTTCTTAAGAAATAAATTAATTTTTTCTTCTTTAATATTTATTTTTTTTCCATTTTTAAAAAAATTACTCGCTAGGTTATCTATGCCAAAATTAACCATATTGTAGTTATATTTTATTAATTGATGGGGCTGTGCTTCAAAAACTTTAATGTTATTTTTCAGGGCAACTCTTAGAGCAATTCCATCATTATGACAATAACTAGGAGTTCCAACTAACAAAAATTTTGTTGGATATAATTCAGTATAATTACTTAAATTATAAGTTCTAAATATTGCCTTAAATAATAAATTAATAAATTCAATGTCTATCTTTGGATTTAAATACCTATGATTATATCTAATATAAGTATCATAAATCAAATCTCCAATTTTTATTTTATTTACCTCAAAATTTTCAATAAACCATTCAAAATTTTTTCTTTTTAAAATAAAAATTGTAGTAACTAGTTTATATAGTGATTTTATTAATATATTTATTTTTTTAAATGTAAGAGAGTATTTAAATCCAATTTTAAAATTTTTAATTCCAAAACTCTTATAAAAATTATAAAAATCTGCGTTTCTAAAATCTGTAATTATAAGAGGATTTAATTTAAATATTTTATTTAAAGCCATTACTACCATAAGATTATTTATACCAGACAAAAATTTACCTCTATCAACCATCATAACAAATTTATTATTGCTATTATAATTAATGTAGTGCTTATTATTTTTTATAAATTTTTTAAAATTTTCTTGATTCATAAAATTAAAAATCTGCGTTTGGTAAAAAGAATTGTGAGTTATCCGAAAAAATAGGAATACTAGATATGCAAGGATATAATCTAAAATTTTCTTTGGAGTATAAATGATTAATTTTTTTTATTAATTTTTTTTTTGTAAAATGATCAACATAAAAAGATGGTCTCTTTTTTTTAATTTTTTTCTTTTTTATGACAAATATTGAAGAAATATTATCTTTATTCATATGGTGTTGTTTTTTTACAATAAAATAATTACAATTTAATTTTTTAATCTCTTTTTCTAAGTTTGTTACATATCCATACTTTTTCATCCTTAATTGTTGTTTTTTTGTAGAAATCTCAAAGTGTGGCTCAATCAAACATAATCCTAATCTAGAAACTCTGAACAATTCCCTTAAAATTTCTGTCTTATATTTTTCATTTGGTTCTAGTACATGATTAGTAATTATTAAATCAATTGAATTGTCCAAAAAAGGTAGTTCAGTATGTGAAGAACAAAAAATATTAAATTTTAAAAAATCTCTCTTTTTTAATTTTTTTTTTAAAAATTTTTTACCTACTAAAATCCTATTTAAAGATATGTCATTTGCAAAAAATTTTTTTATATTATTTATGTTTTTGTAAAAATATTGCGAACTTGTTAATTCACCACATCCAAAATCTAATACTTCCTTTCTCTGCGGAAAATACTTGTTCACACATTTAAAAAAAGGATCATAGATTTTTTTTTTTTGAATTTCTGATAACTTTTTAAAATACTTAATATAGCTTCCTGTTTGTAAATTATAGCTGATGTTGGTAATTTCAGATGTGTTAAGCTTAAATTTCCTTTGCAGGAATTTCTGAACATTTTTTTTACTTCTGTATGCTTTTTTGGCCTTAATATATATCTTCGACGTTTCTTTAATTAATTTACTCATTTAATTTATATAGCTCTAACATTTTTAACTTAAATTAATTAATTTAAGATTTGACTTTTGTTCAATATTTGAACACTATGCTAAATATACTGTTTTATCAATAAATGATAGAAAAAAATCATATGAAGAGTATTAAAATTAATAAAAATAAGGGAATATTGTTTTGGATTACTGGTTTATCTGGCTCAGGAAAAACATCAATTGCAAAATTAGTAAAAAATAAAATATCAAGACTTTACGGTCCTACTGTAATTATGAGTGGTGATGATTTAAGAAAAATTTTAAATCTTAAAAGCTATGATAAAGACAGTAGATTGCAAAATGGAATTAAATTCTCAAAATTATGTAAATTTATAACAAATCAAAATATAAACGTTATTTTTGCTGTTGTTGGATTATTTGATAAAATTCGATTACAAAATAAAAAAAATATAAATAATTATGTAGAGATTTATATAAAATCAAATATTAAAAAAATAATTAAAAAAAAGAAGAAAAAAATATACTTTAAAAATCAAAAAAATATAGTTGGCATAGACATTGCACCGGAGTTCCCCAAAAGACCGCATATAACTGTAGAAAACAATTTTAAAAAGCCAATGAAAAAATTATCTGTTGAGGTTATAAATAAAATTTTAAAGACTATAAAATGAAAATTAATAATTATTCATTTAATAAAAACCAACAATACGAGATTAAAAATGCATATGATAATTATGGCTTTGTTATAATTAAACAATTTTTTTCAAAAAAAAACATAAAATCAATTAAGAAAGAAATACCTAAATTATTAAAGAAAAAAGATATAAATTTTTATTTTGAAAATATTAAAAAAAAAAAAATTTTAAGAAGAATAGAGAGGGTCTCGGATTATTCAAAAAAAATAAATAAAATAATTAATTTTAAAAAAACTTATGATTTAATTAAAAAATTAGAAAACTCAAGATTTTCACTTTTCAAGGATAAATTAAATTTCAAATATCCCGGAGGTTCTGGATTTTCACCACATATTGACGGGCATTTTCTTTGGCGAAACAAAAATAATAATTTTAAAAAAGGTTGGAAAATTTATTCTAAAAATTTTTTAAGTATTGTTACACCATTAGAAAGAACAGACAAAAATAATGGATGTATTTATATATCAAAAAAAAATAACACATTTAATTTAGGAAATAATTTTGATCAAATTTTAAAAAAAATTGTTTTACATACTCCTAATATTAAGAAAAAATATTTAACTAAATTTAAATTTTACCCTATAATTATGTCCGAAGGTGATATTTGTATCTTTAATTGGAAATGTGCACATATGTCAAAAAAAAATACTTCAAAAAAATCAAGGATGATTTTTTATACTACTTATTGCAAATATAGTAAGAAAAATAAAAATATTAGAAACAAGTATTACATTGATAAAATAAATTCTTTGAACAACGAAAAAAGGAAATCTTTACAAACATAATATCCAAATAAATGAACATTTGGCAAAAAATTATAATTGATAAATCAAATAAAATAAAAAAATTTAATTTATTTAATAGACAAAATTATTATCCAGAAATTATAGACAGAAAAAGCTCAGACTGGGCTAAATTTTGCAAGATAAATGAACATTACAATAGCAAAGAGGCCTTTTTAAATAAATATTTGATAAACCGTTTTAAAACTTGGGACAATTATTTATTAAATAATATAACTAAAGATAATAAATGTCTTTCAATTGGAAGCGGCAGAGCAGTTAATGAACTTGCATTAATTGATAAAAATTTCAATATCACATGTTCAGATTTAGCCATTCCTGAAACCTACGTTAATTCTAAAAATATATTTTCTGAATTTAAATACATTCAATTCGATGTAATAAAAGATAAAATTGATCAGAAATTTGATACCGTTTTTTCATTACATACATTTTATTTATTTTCAGAAAATGAACTACAAATAGCTTTTGAAAACATAAATAATATTTTAAATAAAGATGGAACATTCATTGTAGATATGAATACGGAGGATAATTTTTTTTCATACTTTTATCATAATATCTATTTATTTATTGAATCTTATTTTATTTATTTTTTGTCTAAACTTCTAAAAAAAAATATTGGAATACTTATAGATAAGAATTTTGGCTACAAATATAAAAAAAAAGAAATTTTAAATATTGCTAAAGAAAAAAATTTTCAAATTTTAGATATACACAGTGATGGTTTAAACGAAATTGAAAGATCTTTTTTCTTAAAAAAATTAATAAAAAGATTTCCATTTTTTAAAAGAATTCTCGGTAAATTTTTTAAATCAATCCCCTACCATAATATTTATAAATTTAAAAAAATATAATTATTATAAATATGCATAAAAAGCATTATTTAAATAAAGCGAATTTGGGCTACTTGAATAATATTTCAACTCATCAACATTTTTAAATGTACGCATAATAGTTATCTCAATTAAAATTCTAAAATACTTATTGCCACTTATTGCTTGATGATCTAAATCTGAATTTTTAAATAATATTGTCATACCAGGCTTTTCACTTTCAATTACATCTTCTTCTATTTGAAATTTTCCATATTCATTGTTTAAAGGATTAAGATAGATCATACACTTTAAGTGACCAGGAGGCATTTTATCTTTATGCATTCTAAATGCGCCTCTTGCTCTTCCTTTGTGAAATGTAGTTTTAGCGTTTGCCATACTTTTCCATGCCCTTAAATTCACAATTGCACATGGTGAATTTAATTTTTCTTTTATAATTGGTAGAACTTTTCTTAAATATTTTTCTACATACTCTGACTCTCCTAATTTAAACCAAGTTGTATATTTGCTCATATCTTTATAGGCTTCATAATCTTGAGAATTATTTTGAAATCTTTTTCTCTTGTAAAATCTGAAATTTATTTCTTCATCCTCCAGAAAATCTAATTCTTTGCTATTTAATATAATTTTTTTTAATTCTTCAGTATCTTCTTCTGATGTATTAAATTTATAATATTTAATTGGTACGTTCCCATAAATAAGGTTGGTAACATAATTATTTATGTGAAAAGAGTAGTTATTCTTTATATAAAGTAACTTTCTTTTAGCTCTTTGATAAAAATTAATAATTCTATTCATATTTTTTATTTTCTAAATATACCATATATAGTAAATTTTCCCGAAGGCTCAATTATTTGATTAATTTCAACTAAGTTAAAGCCACTTTGCATCATCATATTAGCTAAAGAAATTTTAGAAAAAACATGAAGATGTTCAACCATTAATTCTTCTCTATTTTTACTAATTTTAGAAGAAATCACATCTGGTACCTCAATATAAATATAAGCACCTTTTTTCATAACTCTTGAAAGATGATTGGTAATTTTTTTAGGATCCGTAACATGCTCTAAAACTTTGTTTAATGAAACAAAATCAAAAGAAAATTTGTCTTTTTTGTTAATATAAGATTGAAAACTTCCATTAAAAATATTGTTTCCCAGCATTTTTTTTGAATGATTGAATAAGTTAAAATCTGGCTCTATTCCATACGTTTTGTGACCTTTTTTCTTCAATTCATACAAAAAAACACCAAGCCCACATCCAATATCTAATATTTTACTTTTTTTATTTAAATATCGAGAACACCTTTTAACTCTATTTTTATTGTCTGATTTTTTAGGAGATAGTGAAATTATTTTTTTAAAATTTCTATATATAGTCCTTGAATCTCCATAAGCGTCTGTTGAATATTTTTTTAAATATAAATTTTTTAAATTAAAATTAAAAAAAGAAAACATATGATCGCAATACTTACATCTTTTGTACATTCTCCTATATTTTTTTATTCCAAAGTCAGTCTCTCCTGGAGGTTTTTTGTTATATGTAAAAGAATTTATTAAATTTCTTTGATTACAACATTTAAGTATTGCTTGACACTTCATAAACAAATTTACTCCCAAACATATTTATTTGTAATAAAATCTTTTATTACCCATTTTTTTTTACTATTTTTGTACCAAATATTTTTATTTCTGAATTTGTTAATTATTAAATTAAATTGCTTTATTGATATATTTACAAACTTGCAAAATAACTTTATGTCATTACTTGGTTTTTCGGCTTTATATTTTCTTATCAATGCTATTGCTTTTGATCTTGAAATTCTTTTGTTTCTTATTTCAATGGAGAGATTGTCAAATAGTCTCGTAAATCCAAATTTATACCATTTTAAATAATGGTGTATAGAAATAAAATCATCATCTAGATCAGCAAAGTTATACAAACCAGTTTTGGCTTTTTTACTTTCTTTAAATCCTACTTTTTTTACAATTTTAAATATTTTTCTTGGATCCCATTTTATAAAATCACCAAGAAAAATTGATTTAACAGGATAATTATTTATCTTCTTTTCAATATTAAAACCATTTAGATTTTTATTTTTTAAAATATTATCTTTCCAAAAATTTATTGATTTATTTTTTGTAATATTGTGGCCCATAAAATATTTATAATTTGGATTTTTTTTTGTTTCAGAAATTTCTTTATAGCCATATTCTGTTGAAGGATTTTCTCCCCAAACTATTAATGGAATTTTAAAAGCTAGAGCAAGTTTATAAGTTATATTAAAAATTGCTAAATGCATTGGGATTCCTATTGAGCCAAACTTTTTAAGCGCTTTTAACATAAAGTGACCTTCTATCTCAGGATTAATACTATAGTCTATATGATCCACACCTAATGAAATTAGATTTTTTAGGTTTCTTTCACCTAGATTATTTCTACCAGCTGGTCTCCAGGTTACAGCTAATGGATTTAATCCTAGTTTTAATACAGTCATAATTTGCCAATAACTATCTTTTCCTCCAGAAACTGGAACTATACAATCGTAATTACTTTTGGATACTTTTTTAATTTTTTTTACGATCCTTATTAAATTTATATATCTTTTTTTCCAGTTAACTTTTTCTGTTTTTAGATTGCAAACGCTACATATTCCAAATTTGTCAATCTTTAAATTTGGTCTAGTGTTTGGCAAAACACATTTTTTGCACCATTTAATTTTGAATTTTTTCAAACGTTACCCTCTAAAAATATTTTGCTACTAATTAATGAAAACAAAAATTTGCTCTCTGAGTTTTTCAATTTCTTGCGTTTTAATAATTTTTCAATTTTATTGATATTCACTAAATCATATATTGGTGATTTTTTATCAAGTATATAGTTTCTGATATGGTCATTTTGAAGGAAAATAAGTGAATTTAATGCAGCATTAAAGCCCATTTTTCGCCTATTAAATAAAATTCTTTTATCAACAATATTATCCATAGATTTTCTTAATATATATTTTGAAAAACCATTATTAATTAAATTTTCAGTAGGAATTGAAAATACAAATTCAGCCATCTGTCTATCTAAAAAAGGAGCTCTATTTTCTATTGAATGATGCATGCAGTTCAGGTCTTCTTGATCAAGTAAAATTGGCAATGTCTCATAAAATATTTCATTTAACATTCTATTTCTCAAAATATCTTTCGAGAAATTTTTTTCCTTAAAGTTTCTTATATTAGCTTGGTTGTGAAAAAAGTTAAAAATATCTTTATTTGTCTCAAAAATGTGAGATCTAAAATTTTTGTTTTTCAAAATAAATTTTTTGTCTTTCAAGTATGGATTTCTTACATATTTTTTAACATATTTTTCCCAAGAGTTTAAAGATTTAGTAAAAATAGAATTATTTTGTACTTGTTTTAAATAATATAGATGATGATCATAATAACCTGTCAAAATTTCATCAGCCCCTACTCCTCCGATACATACTTTTATTCCTTTTTGTTTTATATTTTCATTTAATAAATTTTGAATTATTGAAGAAATAGTAAAAACAGGTTTTCCATGATAAGCAACTATATTTTTAATTTTATCTAGGTTATTTTCAGATTTTAAGTTTTGTAAATATAACGGATAATTTTTGCTTTTAATTTTTTTATTTGATAAGTTAATTCTTTTTTTTTCATTATATCTTTTATCTGAATCAATAATTGAAAATGTTTTAAAATTTCCTTGGGTCATTTTGCTCGCGACTGAACATATAGAATTTGAATCGACTCCTCCACTTAAGTAAAAAGCTGTTTCTACATCTGACCTTAATTGTTTTTTTATTGCGAGATTAAATTTTGTTGAAAATTTTTCTATAATTTCGTTATGAGACATCTTGTAATTTGGTTTATATTTCAAATTCCAATATTTTTTATTTATTATTTTATTTTTTTCGTAAACCAAATAATTGGAAGGTTGAACTTTTTTGAGTTTTTCAAAAAAAGTGAGATTGAATTTTTCTATAGATTTGTATCCTAGTGATAAAAAATTTTTAATGTCTTCTACTCTAGGTTTTAAACTATTTGAAATTAAACATTTAAGATAATTTATTTCAGATCCAAAATAAAATCCATCTGATAAATTTACATAGTATAAAGGTTTTTCACCAAATCTATCCCTGGACAAAATTAATTTACATTTTTTTTTATCGTAAATTGCAAAGCTCCACATTCCTTCTATTAAATCTAGAAATTTAATTCCAAAATAATGATAAGCCTGAATTAAAACTTCTGTATCACTTTCAGTTTTAAAAATTGCACCCTTTTTCTTTAAAATTTTTCTTAGTTCTATATAATTATAAATTTCACCATTAAATATCAAAATGTAATTTTTAAATTCATATGGTTGATTAGATCTTTTTTTTAGATCTATTATACTAAGCCTTGAATGAAATAAATTTATACTCTCTCCAGATCTAGAAATAAATTGTCTACAATTTTTATAATCTGGGCCCCTGTTATCCATTAGTGAAAATAAATTGTTTATAACCTTATTTCCGATTGTTTTTTTTCCAATATATCCTGCTATTCCACACATATTAATATAATATTATTTACATATCTTTTTTTTGACACTATGTTCAAATATTGAACAATAGACTATAAAAAATACTATGGCTACAGTTATTATTCAGGCAAGAACTTCTTCTAAAAGATTCCCTAATAAAGTGCTTAAAAAACTATTTGATATGCAAATTTTATATTTTTTGTACCTTAGATTAAAGAAGTCAAAGGTTATAAAAAATATAATTATTTCAACTTCAAATTTGAATGTAGATAAAAAGATAATAAATATATGCAAAAAAAATAAAATATTTTTTTTTAAAGGCTCCCATCAAAATGTTATTTTAAGATTATATCTGACTGCAAAAAAGTATAATTTAAAATCATTTGTAAGAATTAATGCTGATAGTCCTATGTTAGATCTTAAAATAGTAGAGAAAGGTATAAAAATATATAAAAAGAAAAAAGTAGATATAGTTACAAATGTATTTCCTCGTAGTTATCCAAAAGGTCAGTCTGTTGAGGTTATCAGGACATCAACTATAAAAGAAATAATAAAAAAAAAATTAGATAAAAATGATAAAGAACATGTAACAAGATATATTTATAGAAACCCGTCTAAATTCAAAATTATTAATTTTAAAAATAAAAAGAATAAAAGTAAGCTAAATCTTTCAATAGATAAAAAGCAAGATTTAATTAATATGATGAAATTACTTAAAAATTATAAAAAAAATTTAATCAATATAAAACTTAATAAACTTCTTCAAATATATGAAAAATAAAATACTAAGTGGTGTAATAGGATTGGGTGTTGGGGAAAAGCATTTAATTGCATTAAAGAATAACAAAAACTCTATTGTAAAATATGCTTGTGATTTTAATAAAAAAAAAATTAATTTTTTAAAATCTAAATATCCTAAAATAAAATTTATAAAAGATGAAAATAAAATTTTTAGAGATAAATTTATAAATTTAGTATCAATTGCGAGTTATGATAATTATCATTTTAAACAAGTTCTGAAGGCAATTAAATATAAGAAAAATATAATTATTGAAAAGCCCATATGTCTTTCAGAAAATGAATTAAAAAAAATTAAAACCCAATTAAGAAAAAATCCTGAAGTTAAAATTACCTCGAATTTAGTTTTAAGAACATTAGATGTATTTAAAAATCTTAAAAAAAAAATAACCAATAAATCAATTAGGAATCCATATTATATTGAAGCAGATTATCTATGGGGAAGAAAATATAAACTTTTTGGATGGAGATCTAAAATAAATAATTATTCACTTGTTCATGGGGCTGCAATTCATATGATTGATTTAATAATGTGGCTGATCAATGATAGACCAATAAAAGTTACAACGTATGGAAATAAAATTATTACAAAAAATAGTGCTTTTAAAAAAAATAGTTTTGTAATCTTAATATTAGAATTTTCCAATGGAATCATAGTAAAAATAACAGCAAATGGCGTATGTGTTTATCCACATTTTCATGAATTAAAAATATATTCTAAAAACAAAACTATTATACATTCTTATAAAAAAAGTTTTGAGTTAAATGATCACAAATCAGTTCAAAAAAAATTAGACGGAAAATACCCTGATAAGAAAAATAGAAAAGAAATTATTGATAGTTTCGTAAATGCCTTAAAAAATAAAAAAGCAGAATCAATAGTAACTAAAAAAGACGTCCTAGACGTTATGTCTGTTTGCATAGCCGCAGAAAAATCATTAAAATTATCAAAATCAATAAAAATTAAATATTAAGTATATGACTGTACCTTTTTCAAAAAAAAATATTCATCAAAAAGATTTGGTTTATATCAACAAAATTCTTAAAAGTGGATGGCTTACACACGGCAAATATACGAATATGTTTCAAAAAAAATTTGCAAAGTTTACTGGTTCAAAGTATGCGATAACCGTTTCAAGTTGTACTGCAGGGCTGCATTTATCATGTATCTCGCAAGGATTAAAAAAAGGTGATGAAGTTATAGTTCCCTCTATAACTCATACCGCTACCGCACATGCAGTAAGTTACACTGGAGCCAAAGTTGTTTTTGCTGACGTTTCTTTGGAAACTGGAAATATAAATTTAAATGAAATTAAAAAAAAAATAACAAAAAAAACCAAAGGAGTTATCGTGGTACATATGGCTGGTTTTCCATGTGATATTGATGAAATTTCTAGTTTTTGCAAAAAAAATAAATTATTTCTTATAGAAGATTGTGCACACGCACTCGGAACTTTCGGAAGAAAAAAACATATAGGCAATTACGGCATTTCAGGAGTTTTTTCATTTTATCCTACAAAACAAATTACAACGGGTGAAGGAGGTATGATAATTGTTAATAGTAAATCTATTATGAAAAGATTACTTTCACTTAAAGCATTTGGAATAAATAAAGATATTAATTTAAGAAAAAAACCTGGAGATTACGACGTAAAGGAATTAGGGCTTAATTATAGAATGACAGATTTTCAAGCTGCCATGGGACTTTTTCAATTAGAAAGATATAACAATGAACTTAAAGCACGAAAAAAAAATGCAAAACTTTATGAAAGAATTTTTTCTAACTCTAAAAATATAAGTTTCGCTAGTTACAATAAGAATGCCTCATATTTTATATTCCAAATTTTTTTAAAGCAAAGAGATAAATATATTGATAAATTAAAAGAAAAAAAAATTGGTTTTAGTATACATTATGCCAGACCTGTACATTTAATGAGTTATTACAAAAACATCCAAAATAAGAAAATAAAACTTCCTAATTCTGAAAAATATAGTAAAGAAAATATATCTTTGCCAGTGCATTCAGGAATTACAAAAAAACAAATTATGTTTATAAAAAATACATTAACAAAATGAAAAAAATTGCATTAATTGGTGGAGCGGGTTTTATTGGTCATAACTTGGCTCTAAAATTAAAGAAAAGAGGCCACAAAGTTTTGATTATTGATGGACTAAATGTAAATAATATTCTTTCTATAATTGATCCTTCAATAACAAATAAAAAGCTTTATTTTGAAATGTTAAACCAAAGAATAAATCTGCTTAATCAGAATAAAATAGAGTTAGTCGTTCAAGATGCAAGAAATTATTTTGCTCTCACAAGTTTAGTAAACAAATTTAACCCAGATGTAATTGTTCATCTTGCTGCGGTATCTCATGCAAACAAGTCAAATAAAGATCCACACTCAACATTTGATCATAGCTTAAGAACCTTAGAAAATGCTCTAGATATAGCTAGAAGCAAGAAAACTCATTTCATCTATCTTTCTTCAAGCATGGTTTATGGTGATTTTAAAAAAGAAAAAGTTAATGAAGAAGAAATTTGTTCTCCTATAGGAATCTACGGAACCCTAAAATATTCAGGAGAATTAATAGTCAAATCCTATAATCATATATTTGACTTACCATATACAATTATAAGACCTTCGGCTCTTTATGGAGAAAGATGTGTGAGCAGAAGAGTAGGTCAAATTTTTATTGAAAATGTTATTCAAGGAAAAAAAATAATTATAAATGGCACGGGTGAAGAAAAATTGGATTTTACTTATATTGAAGATTTAACAGATGGAATTTCTAAATGTTGTGAAAATAAAAGGGCGAGAAACCAAATATTTAACCTAACTTATGGAGAGTCGCGATCTGTAAATCAATTAATTAAAGTTTTAAAAAAAGCATTTCCTAAATTAAAAACAGAATACAAAAATAAAGAAAAATTTATGCCAGAAAGAGGTACTCTAGATGTTTCAAAAGCAAAAAGGTTAATTAATTACAAACCAAAATTTAATATCGAAAAAGGATATAAGACTTATATTGAATGGTATAAAAAAATGTATCGTCAATTAAAAATTTAATGAAAATTAAAAATATAAATACAAATAAAAAAACATTAATTATTGCTGAAATTGGAAATAATCACGAGGGTTCATTAAAAAACGCAAAGAAGCTTATTAAATTGGCCAAAAATGCTGGGGCTAATGCAGTAAAATTTCAAACTTACACAACCAAAGGTTTGATAAACAAAAAAAATGTCAAAAGATTTAAACAGCTACAAAAATTTGAATTAAGTAAATCAGATTTTATAAAATTAAAAAATTATACAAAAAAGTTGAAGTTATTATTTATATCGACGCCGTTTGATATTGAAAGCGCAAAATTTTTAGTTAAAATCTGTGATGCATTAAAAATTGCTTCTTCTGATAACAATTACTTTGAACTTATTAATCAGGTTTGTTCATCATCAAAACCTGTAATTATTTCTACAGGTTTATTAAAATATGAAGAAATAATAAATCTTTATAGAAAATTAATAAATAAGCACGGTAATAAAATAAAAAAAAGATTAGCTTTACTGCATTGTGTATCATCTTATCCAGCAAACGATGAAGATTTAAATTTAAAATTTATTCAACTATTAAAAAAAAGAATTGATTGCACCATAGGTTATTCAGATCATTCAATTGGACCGTTGGCCTCTATTTTATCTGTCGCATCTGGTGCGGATATTGTAGAAAAACATTTTACAATATCTAAAAAATTTTCAAAATTTAGAGATCACAAGCTGTCAGCAGATCCTGCTGAGATGAGTTTTATTGTTAATAATGTTAACAAGGTTTCTAAAATGTTAGGTAAAAAAGAAAAAACTCTTAAAAAAAATGAAATTAAAAATTTAAAAGTAGCTAGAAGATCTATTTTTGCAAACAAATTCATTAGAATAAATCAAATTGTGGGAAAAAATGATATAAAAATTGTTAGACCGGGCAATGGTCTTGAACCAAACCAAGTAAATGAAATTTTGGGTAAAATATCAAGAAAAAATATTAAAGAAGATAGTTTGATTAATTTTAAACAATTTTATAAAAAATGATTTCTTAAAAAGAATGAGGTTAGTTGTCAAAAAAACGAATAATTTAAATAAATCTCAGATCAAAGATATTTGTAAGTTAAAAGATATTCATTGGAAATTCGGATTAAAAGAACAGCTAATATGGTTTAAAAAAAATGTATTCGAGAATGATTTGCACTTTATTGTTTATAAAAATAAAGAATTAGCTGGATATACTTTATTAAGACTTAGAAATTATAATTATATTCAAAATAAAAAAAAAAATAAAAAATTAAAAAAATATTTCCTCTTCGATACTCACATTGTTAAAAGTAAATACAGAAAAACAGGAATGAATATTTTACTTATGAGAAAGATATCTACAAAAATAATTAAAAAAAGGACTATTGGTTTTCTACTTTGTACAAAATCACTTTTAAATTATTATAAAAAATTTGATTGGGTTTTGCTTAGAAAAAATAATGTAAAAATCTACAATTTTAAAACAAGAAAAAGCTGTATGATTTTCAACGCAAAAAAAACTATTACCAATTATAAATCTCGTAAATTTAATTTTAATTTCAACTAAAAATTCTTTTCAGTGCATAAATCAAGCCATTTGAGCTATTAGTACTGGTCAGCTACACGCATTACTGCGCTTCCACACCCAGCCTATCAACGTGGTGGTCTACCACGGCTCTATAG
>MDSV01033149.1_pt1 | contig 78453 bp, 67 predicted proteins | sample 810851 | NCBI WGS metagenome assembly MDSV01 (sample SAMN05326640, study PRJNA326480) | marine metagenome | isolation source: seawater | place: Atlantic Ocean: North East | collected 2012
TAGTTGCGGAGGTTAAATTGGCTAAGAGGTGAATCATATAGTTATCAATGACTACCGTTTGGACTAACCATGGGCGAAGTTGGTCCTTTCAGAAGACTACTATCTCATATGAAAGGGCATAAGAAAACTATTCGCCTTGCTTCGATATGTTCTGTTACTAACAAGATTTGGGATTTAGCGCCACCTTTACTAATTGGCCTTGCTGTTGATGTTGTGGTGTTGAAAGAGGCTTCTTTTTTAGCAAGCCTAGGATATAGTGACCCGTGGAATCAATTGATTTTGTTATCGGTTTTGACTTTTGCAATATGGGGTCTAGAGTCTTTATTTGAGTATTTTTATGGCGTTTTATGGCGAAATCTAGCACAATCTGTACAACATGAATTAAGATTGGAAACTTTCAATCATGTCCAAAAACAAGGAATGGGGTGGTTTGATGAGAGGCAGAAAGGAGATATCTTAGCGATATTAAATGATGATATCAACCAGTTAGAACGGTTCTTAGACAAGGGCGCTAATGACCTTTTACAAGTTTCAACCACTGTACTAGTAGTCGGTGCAATTTTCTTGTTTATTTCATGGGAAGTTGCATTATTTGCCATCATTCCAATTCCGCTAATTGTCTGGGGTTCGTTCAAATATCAACGAAGTCTTGAGCCTAAATACGCTGATGTAAGAAATGCGGCTGGGAAAATGAATGCTTTATTGGAAAACGACTTATCTGGAATGTCTACTATCCAATCATTTACCTCAGAAGAAATTGAAGTTGATAGAGTTAGAAAGTTAAGTGATGATTATCGGGAAGCAAATAGAAAGGCTATTCGCCTATCTGCTGCATTTACTCCACTAATTCGTATGGCAATACTTTGTGGATTTACTGCAACTTTGTTGTTAGGTGGATGGTATACATTAGAGGGAGATTTAGCGGTTGGTGCTTATTCAGTTCTGGTTTTCATGACCCAGAGATTGCTTTGGCCATTGACGCGCCTTGGTGAAACTTTTGATTTATATCAGAGGGCAATGGCTTCATCTACTAGAGTTTTAGATGTATTAACATCTGAAATTGAAATTAGTGAAGGGGTCTTTATTCCAGAGCGGGGTTTGATTGAAAATAGTGAAATTGTCTTTGAAAATGTAGATTTTTCATATACTGGAAGAGACAATACATTCTCGGACCTATCTCTTATTCTTTCTGCTGGAAAAACTACTGGAATTGTCGGCTCTACCGGTGCTGGAAAAACTACTCTTACACGATTATTACTTAGATTTGCTCAGCCAAACTCTGGTAGAATAGTTTGGGCTGGAAAAAGTATTGATGAGTGGTCTTTGAAGCATCTTCGTTCATCAATAGCTTTGGTTGAACAACATATTACATTATTTCCAACCTCGATTCTTGAAAATATAAGATACGGTAACGCTAATGCAGACGATGAAGAGGTGTATGAAGCAGCAAAGATCGCAGAGGTTACTGAATTTGTCAATAGTCTGCCAGAAAAATGGAACACTATGGTTGGAGAAGGTGGATATCGTTTATCTGGTGGGCAAAGACAACGTTTGGCAATCGCTAGAGCGGTACTAAAGGATGCCCCATTACTTATCCTTGATGAGGCAACATCTGCAGTTGATAACGAAACTGAAGCAGCGCTTCAAAGATCAATTGAACTGCTCGGTAAGGATAGAACTACTGTAATTATCGCTCATCGACTATCAACTATAAGGGGCGCAAATACAATTTTAGTCATGGAAAACGGAAAGGTTGTCGAGCGTGGGAATCATGATCAATTACTTCAAAAAGAGGGTACTTATCACAAGTTATGGAAAGTTCAAACCGGTGAAAAGTAGACTTTTTTAGATATTAGGGGATTTACACTCTTTTATAATCTAAAGTTTATCAACACGGTTTGAGAAAAATGTTTAAATCGAATATGAAAAGAACATCAAGCCTGCTTTTAATTGGAACCCTTGGCCTATTAGCATTAGGAAACGTTAGTGCAAACGTAGCTGGAGATGGATACATGGATGAGACCGATATGGTCGCTGTATCTTTTTGGCTTGCAACTGCAATGATGTTAGCATCTACTGTCTTCTTTATGCTAGAGCGTCAAAATGTAGCACCTAAGTGGAGAACATCAATGACTGTTGCTGCGCTAGTAACTGGTGTTGCATGGTATCACTACACTTACATGAGGAAGCATTGGGAAGCATTCGAAACTTCCCCTCTAGTAATGAGATACATTGACTGGTTGATTACTGTACCACTACAGGTTTCTGAATTCTATCTAATACTTGCAGCAATTGGTGCAGCTACAGCAGCACTGTTCTGGAGACTATTTGGTGCTTCATTAATCATGCTGGTTGCCGGTTTCTTAGCAGAATCTGGTGAGATGAGTGATGGCTTGACATGGCCTCTATTCGCAATCGGATGTGCTGCATGGATTTACATAATCTATGAAATCTGGGCTGGTGAAGCTAAAGAAAATGTAGCTAATGCAAGTGAAGGTACACAGTTTGCTTTCAAAGCAATGGCAATCATTCTAACTGTTGGCTGGGCCATCTACCCAATTGGATTCATAATGGGAGAAGGCGGTGACGCTGGCGATATAGAAATGTTAAACATCCTTTACAACGTTGCTGACGTAATCAACAAGACGGCTTTTGGTCTAATGGTTTGGTATGCTGCAACAATGGATACTAAAGCATCTGGATCTGAAGAGTGATTATACCTTAGAAAGTCTGCGAATAAGATTGTCAATGGTTAGCCATTGGTATCTCTTCCAGATAAATGCGAAGATGAGCCAAGTGGTGGCATATATTGCCACCACTAAGCTCGCTTCAACTGCATTCCATGAATAATAAACCTCATAGTTTGACATCAAACTCAATGGGATAAAATGAATGACATAAATTGTCAATGATAGTTTTCCTGCGTTTTGAAAAATAATTATGTTGAATTGGTTAATTATCAGACCTAAAATCATTACTCCAGTAATACTAGCGATCATAAATCCGAGATTAGCTGGAAAGAAATTTAAGTAATCTCCTTTGGTGGGATGAGCCCAAATGACATTTTTCGAAATGGACAATGATAAGGTGATAATACAATATATTAATCCTATAATAATAAGTAAAAAGACGGTGTTGTTTCTTGGGGGAACGTCATTCCCCTCCTTACCCGTACTCCCAAGAAATGCACCAATTATAGCAAATGTAATCCATGGAAACAGTGGATATGTTCCTGTTAGAATCAAATGTTTTACAAAATCAAAATTAGAAGCTACAGCCACCCTATAATCCCAATCGTTGACACCTTGTAGGTTTTCGAAATTCATACTTACAACCAATGTTGAAAATATAATTAAAATGGTAATAATAAAATTTCTTGGTGTTTTACTACAATATATGATTAAGGGTTTTAATAGAATCAACATTGCGAATAAGGATAATATCCCTGGGGAAAATGTGTCATATAAATGTGGAGATGTTAAATTAACAATAATTTGTAATATAATTAACATTAGTGCTTTAATTGCATTTGATCTAAATATAGATTGGGAGTTAATTAGACCCCAGCCAAATATTGTTGCAAATAATGGTGCAGCTAGGCCGCCCAAACCTGCTACAATATATGCAATTAATGTTGTTTGAGTGCTTTGATAGGGGTTCCATGTTGCTGCAGCATGAACCATCACCATCAGAATAACAGCCAAGCCTCTTAGTGAATCTATGTGTGTATTTCTAACTTTATTTTCCATTATAATCAACGATTTGATCTAATATAATTGATGGCGTTCCTAAAAATTTGCAGGCCTTCACCCTCCCATTCAAATTTTAAATCGCCATCTGGTTCGGGTGATTTGCCTCTGGAAAAATCTGGATGTAGCCAATTAGCATAAATTGCTTCTGGATGTGGCATTAATCCGAATACAAGACCTGTTTTATCAGTGATTCCTGCTATATTTCTCATACTTCCATTTGGTGAAATAGGAAATGGTAATACTTTATCATGGTTTTGCTCTCCATAGGGGATTTTTGGGTCGACATAATGCACAACTAGTTGATTATTAGCCTCTAGACTTGACAGCCCGTGGTTATCTGGCATGACATATTTTCCTTCACCGTGCCTTACAGGACAGTCAATTCTAGTCATTCCTTTTGTCCAGATGCAATTACTATTAGGATTAAATTCTAAAGTTACCCATCGGTCTTCATATCTCCCTGAATCATTTAGGGTAAGACTTGCTCTTTGGATAAAGTCTGGTGAATTGTTATCTGGGCCGGGTAACAATCCTGTCTTAACCAATACTTGAAAACCATTACAAATACCTATGATTGGTTTTCCAGATTCGATGAATTGTTGTAGCTTATCCCTTAATGAAAACCTCATTCTATTACCCATTAGTCTACCACTACCCAGGTGGTCTCCGAATGAGAATCCACCTGGAACCGCGAGAATATCATAATCATCAAGATCTTCATCTCCTGAAATAAATGAATTTAGGTGTATTCTTGTTGATTGGCCTCCTGCCATTTCAAAAACAGCAGCGGTTTCATGGTCACAATTTATACCAAAACCAAACAATACTGCAACCTTTGGAGAATACATTAAACAACTCCCCCAGACATATCTAAAGATTCTTGCCATGATTTTACTAATGGCTCAATTTGTGTAGAAATTATTTGATCAAAACCATCTGTAATGGTTAGGTGAGTTTTGTTGACTACTTTCCCGAGTAAAGTAGTAACGTGGCCAGACATTAGATTGAGAAATTCAGTTTCTTTTTCTGGAGAAATAGCGACAATTATTCGACCGAGAGATTCACCCCAAAGTCTTGACCAAATACTAGAATCACCTGTACCATCTAAATCAATTGTTGCGCCAATTCTACCACCAATACACATCTCTGCAATTGCAACACCAACTCCGCCTTCTGAACAATCGTGAGCTGTTTTGATTAATCCTGTGTTAATTGCTTTACTTAGTGCTTTATATGATTTGAAAAATTTATTTGGGTTGGATAAATTTGGAACATTGCCCCCAATGCCATCAACTAGTCCCTGTTCTTTCATCATGAACGATAGTTCTGATGCACCTAATTCTTCAAATGATTGTCCCACTAAGTAAATTTTGTCACCCGGGTTTTTGAAATCGCTAGTTGCTGTATTTCTAACGTCTGGATGATTACCAAATAATGAGAATAATAGTGTTGGTGGGATTGAAATCTTGTCCTTGCCTTTTCCATAATCGTTTTTCATAGAATCTTTGCCGCTGACACATGGAAGGCGATATGCACGACAGATGCGTTCTAATTCTCTATTAGCTCTAACTAGTTGTGCTAATTTGAATTTACCATCTGGTGTTTTTTCAGATTGAATTGGGTCTGGCCAACAAAAATTATCAAGGCCTGCAATCTTTTCTAAATCAACTCCAACGCAAACTGCATTCCTAACTGCCTCGTCGATTGCTGCTGCGGCCATTGCTCCTGCATCGATATCTGAATAACGAGGTGCAATTCCACAAGACACTACAAGTCCGCGCGGATCTCCGTGTATTGGTGCAATGACTCCTGCATCTGAAGGACCATCTCTTTCAACTCCTACAAAGGGTTTTACAGCGGTTTGAGCAATAACTTCGTGATCGTATTGACGAACCCATGTTTCTTTACTAGCAATGTTGGGGCGAGATAGTAGTTCGAGTAATAATTGGTTATGATCGGTGTTTTCTGGGGGATTAAATGGTTGGTGTTCCGGTTTTTTCCACTCCGATTCTAATTGTAATTGTGGGACGCCGTCGTGTAAAAATTCCAATGGCAGTAATGCTACTGTTTCATCTCCATATTTTACATGAAATTGGCCCGTATTAGTAAAATTGGCAACCCATGATAATTCTACTTCATGTAATTCTGCTAAGGCTTCAAATGCTTCACTATTCTCTTTGCTAACCGATACAGTCATTCTTTCTTGGCTTTCAGAAACAAGTATTTCCCAAGGCGATAATCCTGGTTGTTTTAATGGAACGTTGGAAAGGTCGATTTCACAACCATTAGTATATTCAGCCATTTCCCCTATCGAAGAGGATAGCCCTCCAGCGCCATTATCTGTTATACAAGTTATTAAACCCGAATCTCTAGCCTCTAAAATCATGTCAACCATTTTCTTTTGGGTTATTGGGTCGCCAATTTGTACTGCGCTAGATGGTGATTCTTCTGTTAGTTCCAATGAAGAAAATGTTGCCCCGTGAATTCCATCATAACCTACTCGCCCCCCGACCATGTAAACTATATCTCCTGGATTTGGAGTTTTGATGTGAGATTCACGGCCATCTGGTAGTTTACGCGGCATTAATCCAACAGTACCACAATATACTAGTGGTTTACCTAAATATCTTTCATCGAAAACGATTGCTCCATTGATTGTTGGAATGCCGGACTCATTACCCCCGACGCGAACTCCTGCGTGAACTCCACGTAAAACGCGTGACGGGTGGAAAAGGTTCTCTGGTATTTCTCCTTGCCAATCGGGAGGTCCAAAGCAAAACACGTCCGTATTGGCAATTGGCCTAGCTCCTAAACCAGTCCCAAGAATATCTCTGTTAACCCCTACAATACCAGTCATTGCCCCTCCATATGGGTCTAATGCAGAGGGGGAGTTATGAGTTTCAGCTTTCATGCAAACACTCCATTGGTCGTCCCAAGCAATAACTCCGGAATTGTCATGAAATACTGACAATAACCAATCAACCTCTTTTTGCATATCGTGAGTTGGTTTCATTATGTGGGTTTTAAAGATAGAATCGATGGTAGAATTTTCACCGGTTTCTAAATCTGAATGGGTGATTTTAGATGCGAAAATTTTGTGTTTACAGTGTTCGCTCCAAGTTTGTGCAAGACACTCTAGCTCGACGTCGGTTGGTGCCGATGGAGGTAGACCGAATTCTACTCTTTGTTGCTGAATTTTTGAATCTCTGTAATGTGATTGAATGGTTTTCATTTCATTAAGATTTAGTGCTAATAAACCTGTTTCTGAAAGTTCTATTAATTCTTCATCTGATATTTCTAAAGATATATGGGCGGGTTTTTCGAATGTCTGAGGGGGTTTTTCTGGATATTCTATTAATGACCAATCTTTTTGTTCACACATTTGGGGATTAGAAATAAAAGCCCTTTGTATTAAATCATTATATAATTTCGCGGCGAGCCATTCTGTTGAAATATCACTTGGTACGCCAAAAAATACATAGGTTATATATGTCGATATATCTGATGATATAGCGGCATTTGGGAACAATGTTCTAAATCCATCTAAAGCAGCTTTACCAGGGTTATCGGTTACTCCTGGTTTGAAACCTACTGATATTGCAATATCTGGAGTTGTTGGGAAAATATCAGATGAGGTTAGAAATGGCTTATTTGTAATAGAGTGTTCAATAATTGGATCGGCGAATAAATCATCGACACGGGAGGAAATTTCTTCGGTTGGAATATCGGAATTTATGAGAAAACCAACAATACTCCTAACTTCTTTTATGACTATATTGTGATCTGTTAAAAGTTGTCGCCTAACCACATCTCCCCTTACATCTCGCAACCCTGAACCTTGTTTTGGTGTTGCTTCTACGCGGGTAATGTGCATGGGACTCGCCTATTGGGTTAATATGGTGGCGGCCGATACGCTCTTTGAACAATACGGAAGAATGTCAAAGCATTTCTTTTAGGTATTTACCTGTAAAACTATTCTCAGCCTTAGCAATCTTTTCAGGGGGCCCGTGAGCTATTAACTGCCCACCACGATCGCCGCCTTCAGGGCCTAAATCTATTACCCAATCACTTGATTTAACCACATCTAAATGGTGTTCTATTACAATCACTGTGTGACCATTATTTCGTAATTCTAATAATACGTCAATGAGCATCTGAACATCTGGTAAGGCAAGTCCTGTTGTAGGCTCATCTAGAATATACACTGTATGTTTATTGGGCGGTCGGCGTAATTCGCTGGCAAGTTTAACTCTCTGTGCTTCCCCTCCTGAAAGTGTTGTTGCTGGCTGTCCAAGTCTGACATATGAAAGTCCGACAGAGCGAAGTGTGTCAAGTATTCTGTGTATTTTTCGGTGATTCTCAAAGAATTTTACCGCTTCCCCGATAGGCATTTCCAATATATCATGAATGGTTTTTCCTTTCCAAGTAACTTCAAGGCATTCTCTTGTATATCTTTTACCTTCACAAACATCACAAGTTATCCATACATCTGGTAGAAAGTTCATTTCCAATTTAATAGAACCGGCTCCACTACATGATTCACATCTACCCCCTTTAACATTAAAACTAAAATGCCCAGGTGTATATCCTCTTTCTTTTGAAAGTGAAGTTTGGGAAAATAATTTTCTTATTTCATCGAATACTTTGGTATATGTTGCGGGGTTAGATCTAGGTGTTCTACCTATTGGGGATTGATCTATAATTATCGTTTTATCAATATTATCAATGCCTTCTATCGATTTATGTTTTCCTGGAGTTGTGTCAGCATTGTGAAGTGTTCTTTGAAGGGCTGGTGCTAATATTCCTGAAACTAAAGATGATTTGCCAGAACCAGATACACCGCAAACCGCAGTCATACAACCTAGTGGGAAATTGGCGGTAACTGATTGTAGATTATTGTGTTGTGCACCTTTAATAGTGATTTTTTCTTTCGTGGGTTTTTTGCGTTTTTTAGGAACTGGGATTGATTTTTTGCCGCTAAGGTAAGCTCCAGTAATTGATGATTTTGATTCCATCACTTCTACTGGTGGCCCATTTGCCACGATTGTGCCGCCTTCTAATCCCGCACCTGGCCCTAAATCACACAACCAGTCTGCTTGTCTAAGGGTGTCTTCATCGTGTTCGACAACAATTAGAGTATTACCTAGATCACTTAGTTCACGTAATGTAGATAATAATCTTGCATTATCTCTTTGATGAAGGCCAATCGATGGTTCGTCCAATACATACATGACTCCTGTTAATCGACTGCCTATTTGGGTTGCTAGACGTATTCTTTGGCTTTCCCCACCAGATAAGGTGTTGGCTTTCCGATCCAATGTTAAATAATCAAGTCCAACACTATTTAGAAAATTTAGTCGGTTTTCAATCTCTTTTAGAATTTCATTACTTATGAATAGACTCTTTTCATCTAAAACCTCTAATTGGTCTGCATAATCATTTGGCGGCCCACTCTTGTTTTCGGGGCGCCATGCTCTTACAAGTTCAAGACTTTCATGGATTGAACATGATGATACTTCAGGTAAACGGATACCTCCTACTGTGACATGTCTAGCTGCTGGGTTTAATTTTTCACCATCGCATTTTGAACATGGTAAATCTGTCATACAATTTATTAATCGATTACGTGTTCTATCTGAAGAGGTTTCAGTATAGGTTTTTTCTAAACGGGAAATTATACCCTCCCATGGCCGATTCATTTTGTAAATAGAACCATTATCTGACTCAAAATGAAAGTTGATTATTGTTGATCCGGAGCCGTATAATAATATATCTTGTTCATCATCTGATAAAAGTTTGAAAGGTACATGTGTTGGAATATCATAGTGTTCTGCAACTTGTTCAAGTAATCTACGATACCATGATGGTGACATTGACCTCCTCCATGGCCTGACACAGCCGCTAGAAATTGGAAGTTCAAAATCAACTACTAACTCGATATTGAATTGTCTTTGTACTCCAAGGCCTTGGCAATTAGGACATGCTCCAAGTGGTGAATTAAATGAAAATACTCTAGGGGATAATTCAGGCATAAATGCTCCGTGATCAGGACATGCGAAATCTTCAGACCATGTGATGATTTGTCCTGTTTCATTTAATGGTGAACGACTGCCGTTGGGAAGTTCTAAATTTTCAGATGGTTGTTTCAAACTTTCAATTGCTAATGTTCCACCGCCTAATTTTAGAGCAGATTCGACCGCTTCGGTTAATCTTTGACGAGATTTTCTTCGACAAACAAATCTATCAATTCTAACATCGATATCGTGACGGAAGTTCTTATCTAGAGATGGTGGTGATTCGAATTGTGATTCGTGTCCATTTACTTTGCCATTTAGAAACCCTTGCTCAACTAATTGTTTGAATAAATCTTGATGGGTGCCCTTTCTAGCCCTTATTGCCGGGGACCAAACTGCGACTGTATGTTCTTCTAAATTCCATAAAATATCATCCACAATCTCTTGTACTGTTCTCCTTGCTACCTCTCTACCACATGTTGGACAATGTGGTTTTCCAATTCTAGCCCACAGTAATCGTAAATAATCTTGTATTTCAGTAACTGTTGCTACGGTTGATCGTGGGTTGTGGCTACCTTGTTTTTGGTCGATTGAAATCGCGGGAGAAAGTCCTTCTATACCATCACAATCTGCTTTTTTCATTTGGCCAATAAATTGTCTAGCATAAGATGAGAGGCTTTCGACATAGCGGCGTTGGCCTTCAGCATATAATGTATCAAAAGCGAGGCTTGATTTGCCTGAACCTGAAACTCCAGATATGACGACGAATTTACCTTTGGGCAGCTTTACATCGATGTTTTTCAAATTATGTGTCCTTGCGCCACGAACAGATATCCAGTCTTGATTATCATTCATAGTAACACCTTACTCATAACTGGATGGCAAGAGTTCAATAAGTCCTCTATTTGAAATAATGGTTGTAATCATATTTTAGCAAAAGGGGGTTTTGATTCGAAATAAATTGGTTCATCTGATTTTGGGTGAAGAAATTCTAATGAGGTTGCATGTAAACAAATCCTACCAAGAGGGTTTGTTTGCGCTCCGTGTATTTCATCACCAACAATTGGGCAACCTAGTTCTTTCATAGCCATTCTAATCTGATGGCGACGGCCGGTTTCTATCATCACCCGTATTAGTGATGTTGATTCGTCGTAATCCAAAACTTCCCAATGAGTAATAGCTTGTTTTCCATCTTTATGTTTTTGTTTGACCGATTTGATATTGAGGTTTTTATCCTCTAACAGATATTGTGTTAGCGTCCCTATTTCACCCTCTGGCCTACCTTCAACAATTGCATGGTATATACGATATACTCCTCTTTGGGCAAATTGTTGTTGTAAATATTCTTTTGAGGTTTTATTCTTTGACATTAGCATAATTCCTGACGTTTCTTTGTCCAAACGATGAACTATGTAACACCAAGATTTTTCATTAGAGAGTTTAAGGTAATCTACACATTTGGAATGTAATGTTAAATTTTCTAAACGATCTGTGGCAACAGAAAGTAACTTACTCGGTTTGTTTACAACAAGTATGTCATCATCTTCATAAATTATTTCAATGTCGTGTTTTGTTAGATTTTTATTAGGTTCCTCAATTGGTTGTTTTATCACATCTCGATTAAATAGTTCAAAAATGTCACCCGATGATAATTTATGTTTTGCTTTATGAATTGGTTGTGAATTAACTACAACCCTGCCACTAGAAAGCATTTTCCTTAACTTATTTTTGCTTGAATTGGGGAAATTTATTTGTAAAAAATCTAATAATGAAATCGGTTCTTGTATTGTTTTTTTCATTTGAACACCTAGAGTAATAAAATTTTACAAGTTTCACCTTTCTTGCCTTTCGAATTTGGACCAAGAATCGTTAATCCATCACTCATTGCTATGCCTGCGATATTACCTGATCCTTGATGGCCTTTTAATCGAGCGAAAATGGTGTTTTCATCATCTATTAATTCCACTCTTCGAAAAGTAGTAAATCCTTCCACTGTTTTAATATCGTTTGCAAGTGTTGCATAAATTATTCTTTCATTTGATGATTTGGTGTTGGTCAAATTTGCTAAAAACGGTGCAACTAATATTCTAAAAACTACGTGGCTACTAACTGGATTTCCTGGTAAACCAAAAATTGGAGTCTGTTTCCATAGGCCAAAAATTGGCGGTGAACCAGGTCTGATTTTTACTCGCCAAAAATTAATTTCGCCTTCTTTCTCCATTAGTATACGAACAAAATCCCTCTCACCCATAGATACTCCACCTGAGGTAATTATGAGGTCATTTGATTGGGCAGCCTCATCAAGTGTTTTTCTTAATTCGTTAATATCATCAATAACTAAAGGGAAACGATTAGAATTATACCCTATGGATTGAATTAACGCAGAAATTCCGTACGAATTGGATTCATAAATTTCACCAAAATCTAACATAGAACCGGGTTTTTTTAACTCATCACCTGTTGATATTACAGCAATATTTAATTTACAATAAACCAATAATTCATTTACTCCAGCAGCAGCACATAATGAGATTTTTTCAGGTGTTAACCTTTCCCCAGAATGGAATAATACATCACCTGCATTAAAATTCTCTCCTTTTTTCCTAATGAAGTGGGGTTTAGAAATTTCGTTTAATGTGACTTTTTGGTTATCTATTTGGCACATTTCAACAGGTATTATTGAGTCTGCACCTAATGGAATTGGTGCACCAGTCATTATTCTAACACATTTACCGCTAGTTAATTGAAGATTATCTCCAGACCCGGCATTCGATGTACCAATAATATCAAGTGTCACAGGCGCTAGTTTTGTATCATCAAATATTACTGCAAACCCATCCATTGATGAATTATCAAAGGGTGGATCGTTTACTATTGCAATAACGTCTTGTGAAATTATCCTATTCAATGCATTATCAAGATTGATTAATTCTGATTTGAGTTTGATTTTTGTTCCAAAACATATCTCCTTCGCATCGTTTAATGATACAAAGTATGGGTAGGGTTTGGCCATATCTACCCCAAAACAAAATTTACTTTGATATTATGGAATGATTTGGGGGTAAATCTGCAATACGATATGGTTTTGATATTATTCGGGCTGTTTATAGTCTCAATATTATACTCTAGTGTAGGTCATGGTGGGGCGTCGGGTTATCTAGCAGTATTATCACTAACAAATTATGCCTCTAAAGATAATGTTTGGTTAAAACAACATGTTTGGTTTTTGAATTTAATTGTTGCAGGTATTGCTTTTTACCATTACAAAAGAGCGGGTTTTCACAATTCAAAATTAACCAAACCATTTATTGTAGCAAGTATTCCTGCTGCGTTTATTGGAGGGATGTTAAAAATAAATGGAGAAATATATGATTTATTTTTATCATTTACTTTGATTTGGGCGGCGTATAAAATTTTGAAAATTATTGATATTAAATCAAATAATATTAATTCATTAAACAATAATCAAGCATATTTATGGGGTGGAAGTATTGGATTTTTCAGCGGTATAATAGGTGTTGGTGGTGGTATTTTCTTATCTCCTATCATGTTAATGAAACGTTGGGGCGACGTTAAGACTGTTGCAGCTACGGCTTCGGTTTTTATTTTTGTTAATTCGCTTTCAGGTATAATTGGAACTGGTATTTCGGGTCAATTGGAATTAGATTATTCACTATTATCTTTATTTGGATTTAGTGTGATTTTTGGGGGATTTGTTGGGTCGCTTTATGGTGCTAAATTCGCACCAAAATCGAGAGTTCGTGTATTGTTATCGATTGTTTTAATTGTTGCAGCTGCAAAGCGCGTTTTCGGTCTTTTTTAATAATTAATAATTAATGTTTATGACAAATGTATTCAAAAGTATTAGTGGTTTAGAATAAACATGGGCGAGGTTAAGACTGCAATCATAACTGGCATTACTGGCCAAGATGGTTCTTACCTCGCTGAATTATTATTGGATAAGGGGTATAATGTATATGGTTTGGTTCGTAGAACTAGTCAGCCCACTAAAGGAAGAAGTTTGATTAATCATTTAATGAAGAATGAACGTTTTCATATTGTTAATGGGGATTTAACTGACCAATCTAGTATAGATAATGCAGTAAAAGAAATTCAACCCGATGAATTTTATAATCTCGGTGCTCAGTCATTTGTTCCTGAATCGTGGAGATCTCCCACTATGACGGCAAATGTTACCGGACTTGGCGCTTTGAGGTGTCTTGAAGCAATAAAATTGGTCAAGCCGGATTGTAAATTTTATCAGGCAGGATCATCGGAACAATTTGGTGATGTTCGTGAAATTCCACAAAACGAGTTGACACCTTTTTACCCAAGAAGCCCATATGGTTGCGCTAAAGTATTTGCTTATGATATTACTAGGAATTACCGTGAATCTTATGGGTTGTTTGCATGCACTGGTATTCTTTTTAATCATGAGAGCCCTAGGCGTGGTTTGGAATTTGTAACAAGAAAGGTGACTATGACTGTGGCAAGAATTTGTGAGGGGTTAGATGATTGTTTATCTATTGGCAATGTTAAGGCGAAAAGAGATTGGGGGTTCGCTGGAGATTATGTTGAAATGCAGTGGCGAATGTTACAACAAGACACGCCTGAAGATTTTGTTATAGCAACTGGTGAAACAAATAGTGTACAAGATATGATTGATTTGGCTTTTAGCAGGGTTGGTATGCAATTAAGCTGGAGTGGTGAGGGTGTAGAAACGATTGCTAAAGATCAAAATGGTATTATTAGAGTGAAGACTAATCCTAAATTTTTCAGGCCAGCTGAAGTTGATCTTTTGATTGGTGACTACACATTAGCTGCCAAGAAATTGGGTTGGAAGCCAAGTACTACTTTTGAAGAATTAGTTTATATGATGGTTGATAATGATGTGAAGGTGGTTAAAGACGCTTTAGAAAATGGTCAAAATCCCCCCATTCCCCCTGCTTAGCTTTGTAAAATGAGATGTATTTTTTCAGCTTGATTATACGGTGATAGTTTTAGTTTTTTTATCCTATCACGACCATTTTTTGCCCACTTTTCTCTAATTTTTATATCTCTTGCTTGATCAAATGCTTTATGCCATTCTGTAATATTTTCTCTTGGAATTAGTCGACCGCAATAACCGTCAATAATTGTATCTCTAAATCCCCCCTCATCAACAAATATGGCGGGCGTGCCTATTGAAATCGCTTCTATTGGAGTTAACCCAAACGGTTCTTTGTGAGCCATGCTAACAACTGCTAAAGAATCTAAAATAACCTTACAAAGTTGAGGTGAGGTGAGTTTTTCGGCGATGGTTAAATCCACTTGGTGTTTTGACGCGTGATGTTTTAGTTTAGATATTTCATCATTTTTTCCACCACCAATGTGGATTAATGAAATTCTTGTTCCTGATAACATAGAAATTACCTCCATAGTTCCTTTAGCCCAATTTGAAGTTCCGATTGTTACTACATATTCATTGTTTAATAATCCAGAAATTGGATTTGTAAGATTTAAATTTTTGAAGGTGTATTCTTCACTATCTATACAGGGATGTAAAACCTGACATTCTATACCATATACTTCTCTAGATCTTTGTGCAGAAAAATTTGAATTGCCGCTAATGTGAAAGGTTTTATTTTTAGAAAATTTTCTAACTATTTTTAAGTCATTTTTCCTGCCTTTAGATAAAATAATGTTTGTTAAAAATAGTGGTCTTTTGTATTTACCATCTAATTTTCTGTGTAATGAATCTTCATGATACCCGCGGTGAGGTTCGTGAAGGTATAAGTGAGCTGTTTTATGCTTTGGGATTAGTTCCATCATTGCAAGGTAACCGTCACCACTTATTATTTGGAAAAAATCAAATTTAGTGATGTCGTCAATCAATTCAGGACATTGTGTCCATGCTTTTTTTGATGATTTATGAACACCATCGAAAATTTGAGAAAATGCTGATGTTGGGGGTGACCAGGGTTTTATTGGTGTGTATATTTTTATTTTTTTGGTTTCACATAGTTTTATCAGCTGTTGGGATGGATTTAATGTAGCGACACTAACATTATACCATTCTTGCAAATGTGGTAGGCTGCGAATGAGGTCTCTTTCTGCACCCCCCATTCGAGATATGTTTCCCTTGGCGACTAGTAAAGATGGTTTATTGTCGCTCATGGTTATTGGTAGGTGAGACAAGTATATCTTTTCAACTATTAGAAGGTTGAATTAATTGTAAAATATTACCCCATCATCACCTTGGTTATCATTATACATTTTATGTAATATTGACTCCCCAATATCTCTTGGATATGTTTTTCCCTTACTAGGTATTGTTATCTTGTTAAGTTGTGTTGGAATTAATGAAAGTAATTTTGCCACTGAAACATTGGCAACGTTTTGTAAATGGTGTGGTAGAAATTCAATTATTAATTTATTACAATTGGATAAAATTTCTTTCATTCCTTGTATAGCAAAATATTCCGACCCCTCTATATCAATTAGAATTAAATCAAAATTCAATTCTGGTAAATATTTGTCTAAAGAATATGCTTGTACTTCAATTACTTCTGGGTTGTCATATCTATACATATAGTTATTATTAATTGGGAGTCTCTTACTACCCCCTGAATTAACTGTATTCATTTGAAATTTAATCTTCTCTTTTTTTGAGCTTGCAGCAATGTTATGGGCTTCTATGTTATTTATCTGGTTAAGATCGATATTGGTTTTTAATAATTGAAAATTATTAGGGTTCGCCTCTATAGCAACTAACTTTGAACATTTTTGGGAAATTGGAATGGCTAAAGATCCGATGTGTGCGCCTACTATCAAAACATTTGACTTGGAAGTGATTAATTGTGTTATACGATTTATTTCTTTAATTCCATATCCGCCTTCTTTACGAAGTTTTAAACCGACTTCTAAATCTCTAGGATCTATGGCTAATATTCCATTCTCGCTTTCAACTATTATTGCTTTAACACTATTACCAAGTCGCTTGTTAATCCTTATTGATTTCCTATTTTTAAGGTAAAAATGGATTCGCCAGTATAGCGATTTGAGCATAATAAAACCTCAATTAAATTTCATAATATGCCCACATTCTGGATATGAGCAACTTACCGTATATCTGTGTTTTTTGGGTTTAGGAATCTTGAGTCTACAACCGCACATTTCACATTGTACCATGATAGTTTCGGGTTCTAAGGATTTGGGAGCATCTTCTAAAACTCTGCCTTGGTTTGATTGAGACCAACCTATTGAATCTGTATAGTCATCGGTCTTCTTGATCTTTTTTTGTCTTAAAGAAAGGCGCATTTTACGCTTTTTCTTTCTTTGTTTTGGGGGTTTACCATCCCTTCTAGGTCTTTTAGTAGCCATCCCAATCAAATAGGGGTGGGGGTATTCATATTCAATCACTTCGGAAAGTAAATTTAATGATTTAAACATTCCAACCTAGTTTTCGTAAATCTTTAACAAATTTTTCTTTATTATTTGGTTGGTTTTCTATTTGTAAATATAGTGCAAATTCATCATAACCTCCTAAAATAATATTTGGTAAATCAAGATATTCTAGTTTCCAACCTAAAATGTGATCAGCGTAGTAAGACAACCATATATCTTCAATAAATAATGCATCTGGTGGATGATTAAATAACCCTTCATTGGAAAAAATACTAATGTCAATAATACTTACTCCAGTTCCACAATAATCGACTCTTTCATCTTTTTTAATTACTCTAGTCCTGTCTTTTGGAAGTTTGTATGGTTTACCATTTAACCTCCAAGCCCACCATGATTTGTATGATTTGGGTTCATAGTGTGAAAGTGATATCTCAACGTGTTGAGCTGAAAAATGGACGTCATCATCTATGAAAATCATCGCATGGTATCCTTGTTTAACCAATTCTCGACCGAGGTCAAATCTGCGGAAGCCTTTACGATCATTTGAAGTATGAATTACCGTGATTTTCATTTTATTTTGATATTTAGAAACTGTCTTATCAATATATTCGGATATTTCTGGGTTAGAATTAGAAATAAATAAATCAAATTTACTGTAGGTTTGAATAGATAGAGTGTGTAATGATTTTTCAAGCATTTCTTTCCGTTTCCAAGTTAATAATAAAACTGCTATTTTTAAGCCCTCGTCTAAATTATAGTTCGGTAGTGTATGTGCTATTTTGTTAATTTTTTGGAGTTTCTTAAATTGGCGATATAATTTGATTTTAATGGGTATGTTTTTGAGGAATTGTATCGGGTTAATTTTCCTCATTATAAAATCCGAATTAATACCTCATATTAAGGGTTGCAATTTCAATATTATTTTTATTTCCAATTTATGATTATGTACATCAATTGATAAAGTAAATCGGTTAGTTGTGAATAATGGTAAGGTTTTTTGCTATATTAATGATTTTTTCAATCGTTATGTCGGGGGATATAGGGTTAATCCAAGATGATGGAGAAGAACACATAATTACTGTCGATGGATTTGGAACAAATATTAGATTTGTTCCCGATTCCTTAACCATAAATGAAGGTGATACTGTTCGATTTTTATGGAGTGGTCAGTTATTACCTCATAATGCAATAGAAGTAAATGAATTGTTTAATTCTGGGGATGCTATGAGAAATGTGGACTACACATACAAATTTAATTATAATCAATCTGGTGTTTATGATTTCTATTGTGAACCTCATAGAGATTTAGGTATGTATGGGGAAATTAACGTTCTAGATATGGAACAAAGTAATGTGTCATCTAGTGATGATTTTGAAAATAAAGGTGGCGATGTTGGTGGGGAAAATAATACTAAATTTAATCTAATTATTCTATTAATTATAGGATTTATTATGTTTATTTTGGTTTATTATAGGACAAAGATTGATTATGTAGAAAAGATTTAATCCTAATCGGGATATGTTTTATTAATTAATGTAGATATAAACTTCTACAAGGGGTTTGGAGGTGAATAGTGAATTGGATATTCCACCCCCTGTTAAGATAGAAAATAAGGATGATTATTTTGAATTATTAGAAAAAGAAGATGCTGAAAAATGGATTGAAAAACATTCTAATAATGGTGTTGATGATATTAATAAAGTAATAAAAAAAGAAGACGACAAGATATATGAAATTGATGAAACGATGACAAATGTGGTGGGTGGAATAATATGGGTCACGTTATTTTTGTTACTTATGTTATTTTTATTATTGATATGGTTTTTGAAGTGGTTAACTGATAACCTAAGTATGTCTACTATGTAATATTAAAATAATTTCACTTGATAATATATGATTGGCCGTTTTCTGGTGAATGTGTATTGATACCACTGTTTTGTAATTCATCTATTAAATGTGGTCTTGCATTTTCAGGATCTGAGTGGTAAATTACTACATCTTCTGGATTGCATGAATAAATAAATTCTGTTATTTCTTTATGTCCTGCGTGTGTCGAAAAAGAAAAGCGTTCCCAGTTAAGAGAAATGTTGGTTTCTTTACCAAAAATATCTATTTTCGATTCGTCTTGTAATTTTCTACCACCGGTATCTTTTGCTTGATATCCAGTAAAAAATATCTCATTTTCTTGATAGTGTCTAAGCCTGTTAAGATACCAAATTGCAGGTCCTCCCTGAAGCATTCCAGAGGTTGAAACAATTACATCTGCCTCCAAAGCTTTTTTTCTATCAGATTTACTTGATACTCTTCTTGACCAGTTCCAAGCATCATTCAAGGTTTTTGAGTCTCGAATAAATTGGTTATGTTCAAGATATAGTTTTGTTATTGTTTTACCCATACCATCTATGTGAACATCTAGCTCCGGACAGTTTTGATAAAGTCTAATGAGCATGTCTTGAGTTCGACCATTAGCAAATGCTGGAATTAATACTGTTCCGCCATTATCTGTAACTCTAATTACATTGTCAATAAATCGTTTTAATTCAATTTCTTGGTTTGCGTGCTCTTTTCCACCATATGTACCTTCAATAAATAATAAATCTGTATTAATAGGTTTAGCTCCATTAGTTAATGGTGAGTTTCTAGTATCAAAATCACCTGTAAACAAGATATTTTTATCCTCCGTTTGAATGTTTAACATTGCTGCTCCAGGAATATGTCCTGCATTATTTAATTCTAATTTCCAATCTTTTTGTATCCATGGTTTATTAAATTCATGAATGATCCATGAATTCATTGCTGTATCGATATCTCTTTTATCCCATGGAAGTGGGTAATTTTCAATGCTGCTTATCTTATAACTATCATTCCACATCATTCTTGATATCTCTGCAGTTAATGATGTTGCATGTAAATTGGTATTGTAATTAGATGATAGCCATGGAACCATTCCTAAATGATCAACATGAGAATGAGTTATAATTGCGTCCTTAACGAAGGGTGATTCATTTGGGTATTTTGGTGGTTTAGTAGGTGCTATCCCATAATCAAGTAATATTCTATTCTCTTTTTTACCCTCTAAAACTACACCTACATTACCAACCTCGTTTGCGCCACCAAGATAATGATATCTATATCCATTATTTATTGGGTCTTCTGGATAATTATTTGTCCTGCCTGGATTGTAAAATACCATTCTAACAATTAAACCCAAATTGTCATAAGAGATTTAGTTGTTGTTAATTATCCCCCTGACCCCTTTGTTTCCAATGGAATATATTTTATCTAAGTATAGTTAATTATTTGACTTTAATATCAAATTAATTATAGACTATATGTTACATAAAACAAATGACGTTTTACTAATTATTGTTATTTTTATTTATTTCACTAATTATTTTTCAATTATTATTTCTATAGGAAATAAAGGGGTGTATTAAAGTATATTATTTAACATTAATAATAGTTAAATTATTTTCCCATGAACAAAAAATCAAATATTGATAATTACTTGATTTCTCTTGGATAACACATAAATTCCAAAAGTCATATCATCCAGCGTTAAACATGGGGAGGATACCAAATCATATATTCATGGTTGATGAGGACAAATGTTATGGTTGTGGTGCTTGTATAGCATTATGCCCTGTAAACGTTCTTGATTTAATAGATAGAATGATCGAAGTAGATGAAGAAAATTGCACTCATTGTGAATTATGTATACCTTCATGTCCAGTTTCAGCATTAGATATAATTATGGAATGATATTATGGCATCAATTACAATTAGCGGTGGTGGATTGATTGGCTTGTTTTGTGCAGATTTATTGTCTTCAGAACATGAAATTACTATAATCGAAGTGAATGCAGAGATAGGATTTCCAGCTAATTTTCCCGGTACAATCAATAATAAAAAAAAAATAATAGAAATTTTAGAATCAAACGATCTATCTAATTTATACATTCTTGAAAATAATAATCAATTTAATTTTAGAACCGAATGGTTCGTAAAGTTACTAAGTTACAAACTAACTAGAAATAAAGTTGATATAATCCACAGAACTAGAATAGAAAAAACAATCTCTATTGATAATAAGTTAAAATTAATCTTAAAAGGCACAGAATTAAAAAATCAAACACACATTACAGATTATCTAATTGATTTTTCTCAATCATCTTTACCAGGACCTTTAAATAAAAATCATATAATAATAGAAAATACAAGTAGAATTATTAAACCAATAATTAAAACAAAAGAATATTTTGTTGGAACTTGCTTGATAAATGCTGCTAAAAATCTTACACAAACAGATTTATTATTGGAGAGAAGCGACGGTCTTGTGGAAGTGTGGTATGAACAAGGTAAACAAAAAATTCCCAAAAAAGGCTGGATAGAATCTAAGAATTTAAACGCTTATTTTAATTCAAAGATTATGATTGTAAATGACTATTTAGCCAAAGCTCAAGAAATAATAAACACAATGGTGATATCATGAAAACAGAAAAACTCTATCTAAAAGACATAAAATCAGCATATAAAACAAAATTTAATGCAAAGGTTCAATCTGTTGAAGACAATAAAATAATATTAGACAGAACACTTTTTTATCCACTGGGTGGCGGTCAAAACTGGGATCTTGGACACTTCCAAGGTCCAAATGGTAACATTCAGGTTATGGAAGTTAGAGGTCGAGATTACATAGAGCACTATGTTGAAACAGACCACCAACTATCTTCAGGGGATGAAATAATAGGAGTAATAGATTGGGATAGGAGGTATTCTCACATGCGAATGCACACAGCACAGCACTTAATGTCTGGAATAGTATATGAAAAATATAATGGTGCAAGGACAGTAGGCAATCAAATACACGCGACACACTCTAGAATAGATTTTAACCCAATATCATTTAACGAAGAAATGCTTGAGGAACTAACAAATTCAGTAAATGTTTTGACAAATCAAAATATAATTGTTGAAGATGGAATAATGACAAGATCACAAATTAATTCAATAATGCCACCAGATAGAACAAATATGAATTTATTACCAAAATCAGTTAAGAATTTAAGAGTTGTTAAGATTGGCGACAACATAGATTTATGTCCCTGCGCCGGAACACATATTTCCAAACTATCTGAAATAGGTGATGTAAAAATAACCAACAAGAAATCTAAAGGTAAGGGTACACAAAGAATAACTTACGAACTGTTAAACAACCATAAAGAAATTAAAAACAATTCAATCATTATCTAAAATATCATCTAATTCCTTGACTAACTCAAACCATTTTTTATTATTATTAACAACATTATTATTTAATTTAAGTTCTAATCCATAATCTTCTCCAATTCTATCAGAACGATCTACTTTGGCAATTTCTTTACTAGGTTTTGTCATCGTTTCATAGTACTTTTGTTGGTCAATTTCCTCATCCTTCCAAGTATTTTCTCCAATATTTCTAGCACTTCTTGGCGATGGAGGCGAATCCATCCATTTATTATTATTAGCAACTTCCCGAAGAATATTTTGTTTTTTCCCCCTTGAAGTACTATTTTTCTTTGAATTAATAATAACCTCAACATCTTCTACAGATATGCGTTTTAATAAAGCTATATTGTCTTCAGAAACACCCAAACCCTTCATGAATAAAACATCATCAACCATATTTCTAATTTCATTTTTCATTTTACCAAATCCATAAAACCAAAAACACGAGTAAAAACCCATCCCTATCAAACGTTAAACCCATCTTGTTTTTAATTCTATCAATTAATAATTATATAATCACAAATAAACCTATCAAACATTATGTAATAGTATTCAATAAAGTAGAACATTTCAATTATCCATGGCGAGTCGTGACCCTAGGGCGGATATCGTTGATAACAACCCATTTCCTAAACCAAAAATACACAGAATACATTCAAGAAATAATGATAATAATAAATCAATTTTCACAATCGATGATTTACAAAATATGTTCACTGGTGCAACGCAAAAACCAACAAACCAAAAAACAAAAAACGTATGGGAATTTAGCAACATCGAAAAACAAAATCTCACTTTAGCTACTGCAGCATTTACTTTGGCCCTTGGTTTTATGGCTGTCAGGGGTGTTATGGGTGTTTCTAGTATTGGAATTAATACTTGGATTTTAACACTTTTTTTATCTATGCCAGTTATGTTGTTGGCTGTTGGACCTGCCTTTATTTTACATGAAATAGGGCATAAAATAGTCGCTAAAAGAAACGGTTGCTGGGCTGAATTTAGGGCAGATCCTAAAGGATTACAATTTGGTGTAATATTATCATTTTTCCTCGGCTTTTTATTTATGGCACCAGGTGCTGTAATGGTTGCAGGATTAGTAACTAGAAGGCAAAACGGCCATATTGCGGTTGCAGGTCCTTTAACAAACCTCGCATTATTCATAATCGGGATACCACTATGGGTTATTATTTTGGGAATTTCCGGGGCTTTTGAATTATCTACAATACCTCTATTAGAAAACGGTAGTAGATCATACATTGAAGGGAACTCGATTATTTGGCAATCAATGTTGATTGATGCAGGTGTTTGGTGGCTTTCAGCCAATCTAATCCTAGGATTATTCAATATGATACCTTGGGGCCCATTAGATGGGGCTAAAATAAAAGATTGGAATGAGCAAGTATTCTTCATCGTATTCTTAATATTCCTAATCCCAGTATTCGGAATGTTTTTTGGTTTTTGGTCTCCTATGGCCCTTTTAGAAACGGCAGTGAATAAAATATTTTAATTATGCAAAACAAATCATATATTATTCACATTGAATAAAAACCTAATAAATAAACTACTAAGAGACAATTCACAGATATGCATTTCTAATAGGTTGCTCATCGAGATGGAAGAATGAGTAAGTAGCCCACCAAGTAATTGTGTCTAAAGCATCTACAAGATTACTGGTTCCACTTTGCTCATCTCCGTAATCTTTTCCAACAGTATCCATCCAATCAATCATTTCATCAACAGTATCACAAGTTTGATGATAACACCAATAACCATCAACAAGGCCACCAAAACCCATAGTCACCGTCCCCAAATTATCTTGAAATGTAGCGTGATCTGACCTTGCTGTAGTGTCTTCATAAACAATTATTTCCGGACGGTCTTTTGCCATCCAATCATCGACCTTCCAAGTTGTAGCATCATACCCCTCACCAATCAATGGCGACATTTGTTCTTCAACACCAATAGCATCAGACCCAATCCACATTGCTAAACCAACCATTCCTGGTTGATTCATTACATCATGATCAAGACTGGGTCCAATATACACTCTCATTGGCCAAACCTCAGAATCCTTTGGGTACCCCTCCGGGTCGATTTCTGGCTCAGGATCACAATTTCCATCGCCACCACCGTGGCCATTACCACAAGGTGCACCACCACCACCAGGCCAATTCACTCCAGCCATATCTAGGTTGACATAATTAGTAACTTCAACGTCCGGATTGTCCTCTTTTACCCAATAATCAGTCCAGAAATCACTACCTCTTTTCCCCCCTTCTTCACCAGACCATAAACAAAACACCATTGTATTACGCGTACTGTATGCCGCCATCGCTTCAGCCACTGTTAACACCATACTAGTCCCCGCAGTATTATCATATGCACCAACTCGAGTTCCGTAAGTCCGACCAAATATATGTGGATCAAGCATGCCACCATTTACAGGCGGGGCAATATCAAAATGAGCTCCAAAAACCATCCATTTATCTGGATCAACCTCACCAAAACGATATCCACAGACATTGTAAGCTTCAGGGTTTTGTGAACCAGTCATCAAAGAATCATAAACAAAACGCTGTACAATTACCTCAAGACCAAAACCCTCCATAGTTGAAATTAAGTATTGTGCAGCATCTTCATAAGCTAAATTCCCCTGACCAGCCCACCTATCTAAATATCCCACAGCACCATCAGCAGGGTCATCAAGATCTGGGGTTTCATCAGACATTATGTTGATGTAATTGAACACAGTTCTTCCATCAACTAAACCCATTGAATGTCTTCCACCCTCAGACTCACTGAATGCAGCAGCCATCTGACGTTTTACAGATAATTTCACTACCGCAACAGAATCGGTTGATGAATTTGAATAGTCCACAGTATCAATTGAATTATTTATTCCATCAATTCTTGTTATACTTGGATTATCATTTGAGTCATAACCTCTATTTTCAAACCAGGTTTTCCAAGATTCATCTATTGAACGTATCGGCCATAATTCTCTACCATATTCACCCAATAATACAACCGCGGTATCAGTTCTTGGTGGAGCTAATACATTTAATTGAACCGATTCACTAGATTTTAAATCAATTACTGTAGAGTTTTGTACAAACCCAGTATCTTCATTTAAAATCAAATAAGGAACAAACACCGCCAAATCAGCCTTTGCAGTTATTGTCATAGGTTGGAAAACACCCCCGGAAAGGGTTTGCGGAGTTATTACAACATCTTTTTCAGAATTAATTCCTTCTTGCTCGGTTTCTCCAAAACACCCAGAAAAAGCAGCAGAAAACATTACCAAAACAAGGAACACCGCTCTTGTAGGTCCCTGGGTCATAGCCTATGCTAAACATTCTTATTTCTCAAACCATCGGTTAATTGTTAAATTAATTACCAATTCTTTTATCTACTAACAGAAACAATATTAACATGATAATATGATTGTTATCTCAACTAAAATATATTGTAAGCAATTGAAGAATAAGAACATTCGCACACCCTATCTCTGGGCAAATAACGTTATAATTGATGAAAACGATAACAAATGCCCACTCATTGAAGGTTAAATTCCCTTTTAATTTGTTTATTTCTTTTATTTAAGTAAATAATAACCAACCAAGTTATTATTATTAAAGCTAAATTTGTCAACCAAATCTTTGGCTCTGACCACCTCGTACCATCATATCTCCAATCAGAAACTGGATGAAACACAGGCGTTGGAAAGAATTTCAAAGTATGCGAGGGGATATCTGTAATTATGTTTAATAGCCAAGGCAACCATATCAAAAATGCCTGTTTTTTAGCACTCATTGTAGTGATGTAAAATTTACTTATAATCCTTGGAGTGCCATATTTTTCAATATACCACCACGTCATTAAAAAGCAAAATAGAACGGTTATTGCACTATGGCTCCATTGGTATATATCCCAAGATAAAGGATGAAAATCCGATGTTTTCGTGGTATCATCAACACTCGGATTCCTATGTCCAGTAAATAGAGAAATAACCATCACAGGAACAAATGCAACCAAATCTGGTAGCACCCCCATTAATCCGGAAAATCTACCCTTAATTTTCCCATGAGTAACTGCCATGCCCCAAAACCAATGTGAAATAACATCCATATGTTATCTACTCCTCTTCATCTTTATTTTCATTCAACATACTTAGAGAGAGGACAATGACACCCATCGCTGATATAATTATCAAAACCGTCAATAATCTTTTATTGTTATCATTATCTTTAGAGTCTGCTTCACCATCAACCTGCTCTTGACATCCAGCACCAAAACAATCTCCAATAGCTGGCAAACCCATTTCATCATGATTATCAACCCCAACAAAGATCGAATAAATCCAATAATTTGTATGACTTCCATTTACCATTCTTTCAATCTGATAATCATAAGTTCCCGAACCATTCGATTCATTGAAATAAAACACAACAGATTTTTGACAATCATCATCTATTAAAGAACCATTTTCATCATATTCACAATCCTCAACTAACCATGGAGAAATAAAATCAGAATTATTAGAGAAGTTACCATCTCCATCTAAATCAATACTAACTCTCATAGTTACATTTTCAGTAATATCAACAATTTTGAATTTAACCCCATCACCTTCAACAAAACCAGTAGTTTCTAGAATATTACCAGGTTCTGCACCCCCATCTTTCATAATATTCATCAAAACATTTGGTGTGTGTGCTTGAACGTTTAAACACGGGATAATTAAAACGAAAAAAATCAGAAAAACCACTTTTCGCATAATCTCGCCTTAACATGCCCAAACTATCATCACATAAAGTCAAAACGGGCATTAGTATGGGCTTATACATGCGCGGTAAAGAGATTGCACTAGCCGCCTTTTTGGTTTTATTAATGGTTTCTAGTGCTATGTACATTTTTTCTAGCGAAGAGGAAACCCCTGAAATGAAAAATTCAATTATTTTTGATAACGAAGATCCACTGTTTCAACATGAAGGCCACGACCACTCAAACGCATCTCAGCACATGGTTGGAACAGACAACATCGAACAATTAGATTTTAACCCCTTAACAACAAACGGTAATGCCGAAGTTCAAGTCGCAACAACTCCTGACGGTGAAACATATGCCTATTTGGCTGGTTGGAATGACATGCACATTGTTGATGTAACAGATCCAAACAACACCACAGTAGTTGGAAAATATACTGACCCAAATACTCAAGTTCTCGATGTTAAATACATTGAATATAACGGTAGAGAATATATTGTACAACAGAACCAATTAATCGACCCAGGGTATGCTGACCCAAACGTTGGACAGTGGAGCGATCCAGCCCAAGTTTCAGTTACATTAATCGATGTAACAGATAAAGAGAATCCAACATATATTGATTCTTGGTATGACGTAGACCACCCTAGTGGCCCACATAATCTGTATACTCACATGATTGATGGGGAGTGGTATTTATTTGTTGCAAATCCAGATTATGAAGAATGCAATGATGCTATTGGTGACGCTTGCGGTGGTGTTACAATAGCTCACATGAATCTTGATGGCTCTGCAGCAAATAACATATTAGGAGTTCCAGGAGTTGGTCAAGGTCAAGTAATAATCAAAGTTGGGGAATATGAAGTTGCTTGGGAACACACACGTGGAGGCTGGATTTATATCCATGATATGACAGTACAATTGTGGCCTGGAGAAGACCAAACCGATCCAAGATATGGTAGAACTTTCATTTATGGTAGCTACTGGGAAGCTGGTTTGAGAATAGCAGATGTAACTGACGTTCCACACCCAGTTAACTCACCAGAAGAATATACAATTCATGCAACACTTTGTAAGACAGGACAAGGTAATCCAATCCAGTGTCGTTGGCGAGCTGAAGAAGTGGGGATGTGGATGGATTTCCTTGATTTAGACGATGATGGGCAACCAGATAGTGGTACAACTGGAAATGAGAATGGTGGTAGGGTATCATACATCCACTATGCTGAACCATTTCCTGAAATGTTAGATATGTCCCATCTTGGCTATTCAGATGAACCAGTTCATGTTACCACTGCAGCAGTTGAAGTCCTATCAACTTCAGTTGGAACTGGGATTATCTATTTACTCGATACCACTGACTACACTATGATTGATGGGCAGTTAAAATTTGAACCAAAATTAATTAGAGATTGGGAGATTCCATGGGCAGAAGATCATTGTTATGGTGCTGATTGCCCTATAAATCCCGACGCAGATGAGTGGTTACTTTTTTCCCCTCATAATTTAGATAGCGCATATTTTGAAACAACCGAAGACAACGATCAAAGCCATGGAGGTGGATGGGATGGCAGATTATATGTTTCACACTATCATGCAGGTCTTTGGGTTTTAGATATTGAAACTCTCGTATCTCCTTCCAATCCTAATGATAGGATTTCCACTCATGCTGAGGCAACAGTGGCTTGGTATTTACCGCACGGTGAGGATGGAATCATTCTCGAGTCTGATTTTTACGAATTCTCATGGGTGCCTTTCTTATGGGCCGTGGAACATCATAATGGGATAACTTATGCCTCGTGTATTTCTACAGGATTATATGTTATGCAATTAGATATAGATATTCCATATTTAGGAACGACAGTTTGAAGATTAGTATGAAATTAAAATGGTTAGTTTTCGTTATTTGTGTTATGATGTGCACACCAGGGTGCTTCTCATCATCTTCAGATGACCCAGAATCTATTTTTCACGGAGATTTAATTATCCCAGCTAAAGAAGTGATTAATTTTGATTTACTATCAAGCGATAATGAAACATATAATTTCAAAAATAATACTTTTGGTAAAATCACAGTAATCGCGTTTTTATTCACCAATTGCTATGATATTTGTCCGATAGTTACTTACAATTTAAGAGCAATACATGAGAGCCTTAATGAATCTCAATTAGAGTTTATTGAATTTATCACAATTACAGTAGATCCATGGCGCGATAATACAACTGTATTGACTGATTGGAAACAAAAAACAAAATCTAATTGGACCCATTTAACAGTTCAAGATACTTCATCTTCATCTCAAGAAATGAAAACATTAAACTCTATTTGGGCTAATTTTGATGTGGGTTTTAAAGTTGAGGAAAACAACTCACAATCCAATACTTCAGGCAGACATCATCCATCAGCACTAGAGTATAACATCGACCATTCAACCGGAACTGTATTGATTGATCATCAAGGGAATCAAAGAATTTGGTGGGGCGACTATGATTGGATTGTAGATTTAGTAAAAGAAGATATGTTAAATTTATTGGATGAGATACAAAATTGATAAAAACCTCATCACAGCGCGTAAAAAGCGATTTTAATTATTGGGCTAATCATTAAGAAGGGTCAACTTTGGGATTTAACTATGGCAACAGTCCGTTTGGACCAGAAGAAACGGGCTTTGATAAGAGCTATACCCGATTCTTACCATTCAGCACTAGCCAATTTTTTTGGCACGGGGCCAAAAGATATTGAGTTGGCTAGACATCAACATAATTTATACAAATCAGCACTAGAACAATCCGGAATTTCTGTTACAGTATTAGATGCCGATAATAATCATCCTGATTGTTTATTTGTTGAAGACCAAGCAGTAATTATCGATGGCCACGTATTACTTCCAGTACCAGGGCACCCATCTAGAGTTAATGAGCAACCACCAATTGCTGATTTTTTAGTCAATGCAATGGGGGGTGCACAAATTTGCACTATGAGTGGAGATGCAAGAATGGATGGTGGAGATATTTTGAGGCTTGGCAATATATTCTTTGTTGGGCGTTCAACCCGAACTAATGATTTAGGAATCGAAGAATTGCGTGAACTTTTATCACACCTAGGTCACGAATTAAGAGTTATTGACATTCCAAACAAAGCACTACATCTGACAAGTATAGCATCAACACCAACCGATAAAGTAATTTTAGCACCTAAAAACTATCTCCCCGAAGATGCTTTTGGTACTTTACCAAACGATTGCCAAGTGATATGGATGCCTGAAGAAGAAACTTATGGATGTAATACTATTGGTCTGCCAGGAGAAAAGGTACTAGTTGCAGAAGGATACCCAACAGTAAAACAAACTCTTACAGAATTAGGTTTAGAAACTATATTGTTGGATGTAAGTGAGATAAGAGCTGCCGATGGATCTCTAACTTGTTGTTCCTTATTTTTCTAATCAATTAAAACTAAACTCAACCATGAGTTAATAGAATCAAATAATACTTTTTCAGATTTGCACCTAACAAATCCATCTTTGAAACACCCTGTTTCTAATTTGTCAATTAATACAACTTCTTCTAAAGTGGCAGTTAGTTCTAAGGTTTTTTCATGATACTTGTACGATCCTAATTCGAAAACTACCCACACATCCTCATTCACTAAATTATTGAATTTTTTAGAATAAATAAACGAACAAAAATCTTCCACAGAATTAAACGAACAAAGCATTGAAAGTGTTCTAATCAAAACCTTTTCATCACGATTATATTCATTAACACAGTCATCAATAATCGATTTGATTACTAAAGTCAAAACCGGTATAGTAGTATTTACCACGGCAACTCAACACCATCATATGACATAAACTTCCCCGAATCCTCTAAAGTATGTTTGCTGATTATCTCCATCATACCATTCACACTTTCTTCTAATTCAATCGGGGCATTTTCACCCCCCATTCTAGTTTTTACCCATCCCGGATGAACTATTAAAAAAGAAATATTATCGTTTAAAGCCTCTTTCTTCATCGCCACAGTGAACATGTTCAATGCCGTTTTAGAAGCCCTGTAAGCATAAGATCGGCCCGATTGACAATCATCAATTGAACCCATCAAACTACTAATCATGACGATTTTAGATAACCCCTGGCCACTCATTTTTTGATATAATGCTTTAACCATTCTAACCGGTCCAACCGAATTAATATTCAATACATCCAAGCACCATTCATCATCAATCTCTGTCAAATTTCGCCACCTCCCATCAGGTACTCCAGCATTATTGATTAACAAATCAACTTCACCATCAATTTTTTTGACAAAGTTTTCTATCGACGAATTATCAACTACATCTAATTTTAAACATACCAAATTTCTATTTTCTATCAATTCTAATCTGTGCATATCAGATCGATAACCAGCATAAACACGCCACCCCTCATCCAATAATCTAACTACAAATTCAGAACCAATACCCCTACTAGCGCCAGTAATAACTGCAGTATGCAAAAAAAACCAATCCTATCAATCAAATAAAAATTCACTCAAGGTCAAATCTGTCCGCATTCATTACTTTATTCCATGCTGCAATAAAATCAGTTTTGAATTTCTCCGAGTTATCATCTTGCGCATAAACTTCAGCAATAGCTCGTAATTGTGAATTGCTACCAAAGACTAAATCAGCCCTTGACGCTCTTCTAACAACTTCTCCAGTAGCACGATCTACACCATCATACGAGTTACTACCTGTCGGCTTCCATTTAACACTCATATCTAAAAGTACAGTGAAGAAATCATTTGATAATATATTATTGTCATTAGAAAATAACCCTCGGTCATCAGAACTTACTCCAAGCGTTCTTAGTCCACCCACCAATACAGTCATTTCAGGTGCAGAAAGACCGAGTAATTGCGCTTTATCTAACATCATTTCTTCAGGACTTACAGCATAAGTCTTCTTCAAATAATTTCTAAACCCGTCAGCCAAAGGCTCCATAACATCAAATGAATCAGCATCGGTTTGCTCAGCAGTAGCATCGCCACGACCCGGTTTGAATGGGACGTTCATACCACTCGCCATTTCAATACCAACATTTCCTGCTAGGACGATCACATCAGCAAGACTAGCACCATTTGATGTCGCAATTTCATCTAGAGTAGAAATTACCGATGATAATTGTTCAGGTTTATTTGCTTCCCAATTATTCTGCGGCGCTAATCTAATTCTTGCTCCATTAGCGCCCCCCCTCATATCCGAGCCACGGAATGTAGAGGCACTTGCCCACGCGGTTTCTACCATTTGAGTAATTGTGAGTCCACTTTCTCTAATTTCATCTTTAACAGATTCTACGCTATAATTAGTCGAACCGGGTGAAACAGGGTCCTGCCAAATCAAATCTTCGTCTGGAACTTCGGGACCAAGATATCTAACCTTTGGACCCATATCACGGTGCAAAAGTTTGAACCACGCACGTGAAAACACATCACCAAACAGTTCGGGATTTTCATGGAAGCGCTTTGAAATTTCTCGGTATTTTGGATCTCTTATCATAGCCATATCAGCAGTAGTCATCATTGTTGGAACTTTTAAGTCACCATCTTCTGGATCTGGCGCCATATCTTCTTCATCAGGACTTTCAGGAGTCCATTGATTGGCTCCTGCTGGACTTTTTACTAATTTCCAAGAATCTTCATATTTGAACAATAGATCAAAATATCCATTATCCCATTGAGTTGGATTAGCAGTCCAAGCCCCCTCAATACCACTTGTTATTGCATCTCTACCACTTCCCGAACCATGAGTACTTGTCCAACCAAATCCCTGTTCTTCTATCGCAGAACCTTCCGGCTCAGATCCTACAAGACCCGCATCACCAGCGCCATGGGCTTTTCCAAAAGTGTGTCCTCCAGCAGTTAAAGCGACAGTTTCCTCATCATTCATCGCCATTCGCGCGAAAGTTTCTCTAATATCTTGAGCACTCATTAAAGGGTCAGGATTTCCATTTGGCCCTTCAGGATTGACATAAATCAATCCCATTTGAACAGCAGCCAATGGATTTTCAAGGTCTTGTCGCGTCTCACCATACCGGTTATCTCCTAACCATTCGTCTTCTGCGCCCCAATAAATATCTTCTTCAGGGTGCCAAATATCTGGCCTTCCACCACCAAATCCAAACACGGGACCCCCCATCGATTCAATTGCAACATTTCCAGTCAAAATCAATAAATCAGCCCAACTAATTGAATTACCATACTTCTTTTTTATCGGCCACAATAACCTTCTAGCTTTGTCAAGATTTCCGTTGTCTGGCCAACTATTTAGTGGAGCGAAGCGTTGTGCTCCAGTTCCCCCACCACCTCTACCGTCACCAGTTCTGTATGTTCCAGCGGCATGCCAAGTCATTCGAATAAAGAAACCACCATAGTGTCCATAATCAGCAGGCCACCAATCTTTACTATCAGTCATAAGATTATGTAAATCATCTTTTAATGCAGTATAATCTAAATTTTTAAACTCCTTTCTATAATCAAACCCATCACCCATTGGGTTAGATTTTTTATCATGTTGATGTAATATTGTCAAATCTAATTGATTTGGCCACCAATTACGATTACTCGTTCCAAAATTCGGGCTTGTTGCTGCGCCATGCATAAACGGGCACTTTTCCTCATTCTCATTATTACTATGTCCACCGGTCATAAGTTTTCGATTGATTAGGGGCTTAAAAGAATAATCATTGGAACGAAATTATTGCATCACCAATCAACATCAAACTCTTCTCCAATTCCACTTGATGGTTTTAATAAAATATCATTATTAAATTTTAATTTTTTAGAATCCTCAACACCTTCTTTATCATCATTTTTTAATTCTGAAGGAGAATCGATGGTGGATTTTACAGATTTTATTGGTTTAACAATAATATTTTGTTCATTGCCCGCCGAAGAAAATTTTTGGCCATAGTTTATTTTATCCTTATTTTCAACCTCTTTAACAACATTCTCTCTAACAGAATCAAAATTCTCCTCACCAATCTTCATTTCTGAGAAACCATCCTCTAAAAACTGCTCTAATTCAGGAACCTCAACATCTCGTATCATACTTTGACATCTTAATATAACAAATGAATTCTTTGATTAAATGTATATATTTTCACACAGAGATTGATGAAGTACCCACCTCCACCGAAGTATATGCGCGTTGGCTTAGTTGTAAATCCCGACGCTGGTTTGGGCGGTAAATTAGGCTTCAAAGGAAGCGATGGAAGGGCGCTAGAGGCAAGAAACGCTGGAGCCGAAGATAGGGCTGGACCAAGAATGCAAGAATGTATTGAAAAATTTCAACAACTACTCAATACATCACTAAATAGAGCAAAAATAGTGCCTGAAATTTTTACTTGGGAGGGTCGTATGGGTGGAGATTGGCTTTCCAATATGCCTTTCACACCTATCGGTAAGACGCCAACAATAACTACAGCTAAAGACACCCAAAAATTAGTGGAACAATTACAACAATCGAATGTTGATGTCATATTATATGCCGGCGGTGATGGGACCACTAGGGATATAGTCAGTATAATAAAACGAGATGAAACACCATTGATAGGAGTTCCCGGTGGCGTTAAAATGCATTCAGGATGCTTTGCAACCACTCCTAACGCTGCAGCTGAAGTACTGTTTTCATTCGTTATTGGAGATTTACTCTCATCGATTACAGAGGTAATGGACCTAGATGAAGAGGTATATCTTAAGGGTGAATGGAAAGTTAAGATGTATGGTGAAGCACTAACCCCTGCCAGCCCAAGATTTATGCAAGGCGCTAAGCAGCAAGTGGAGCGAGTATCTGAAGACGAAATTATCGAAGGTTTAGCAACGCATATTTCAGATTTAATTAAAACAGATCCGGAATTAATGATTATATGGGGGAGCGGTGGCACACTTAGAAGAATTGGTGAAATAATTGGCTACGAACTTACACTTCTAGGGATTGACATTCAATATAATGGTAAAATTAACAAAGACCTCAACGAACAACAATTAATTGATTTGCTAAACCATCATAATGGGAAAAAATTACTCCTTCTTTCTCCAATGGGCGGTCAAGGTTTCTTAATTGGTCGCGGAAACTTACAATTGTCTCCTACAGTATTACGATTAATAGGCATAGAATCAATATTGGGGGTGGCAACCCCGGCAAAATTAATTGGTCTTTCACATGTTAGAATAGACACTGGAGATTCTACATTAGATCAAGAGTTCCAACAAAAGAAATTTATTAAGATGCTTCAAGGATATAGAACTACTAGAGTGATTAGAGTTTCAGAAGTATAATCATAAATTCTTACCCGAGGCAGCCATTAACAGTCCAAGGAACGGCGGACTTGGACGCCCTGGCCTTGATTTAAATTCTGGATGATATTGTACGCCGACATAATACGGATGATCGTCCAATTCAAAAATTTCACAGCGCTGCCCAGTTTCATCTTTACCAACAAATTTCAACCCCGCACCTTCAATATCAGTGATTATATCAGGGTTTACTTCATATCTGTGTCGATGTCGTTCATCAACAGACTCCCCTTCACCATATAGCCGTTTTATTTTACAATCATCGATTTGCCAAATAGTTGGTCTACTTCCCAACCTCATTGTTCCACCAAGATGTGTTTTTGATATTTCAGGCATAAATATAATTGCTGGATACGGAGGGTTTTCTTCAAATTCTGTTGAGTTTGCCCCTTCCATATTTAGTACATTTCTACAAAATTCAATAGTTGCAACTTGAAGACCTAAACAAATACCGAGGTAGGGTATTTTATTTTCTCTAGCGTATTTTGCTGCAACAATCTTCCCTTCAATTCCCCTGTCACCAAAACCTCCAGGCACCAACACTCCATCAGAGGAATGTAAGTTATTCCAAGCCTCATCAAATTCATTATCACTATTATTTTTCCAAGATTCTTCAAGGTGACTTGCTTCAATCCAATTAATAACAAGTTTACGTTTTACTTTCATCGCAGCATGCTGAAGACTTTTTATTACTGACAGATAAGCATCAGACAGATCGGTGTATTTTCCAACCATTGCTATAGAGACAACCTCAGTCAATAAATCCAAGTCATGTGCCATTTCTCTCCATTGTGATAATAATTCAGTTTGATTGCAATTAACGCCTAATATTTTACATAAACCTTGTTCTTCTAACATTAACGGAACATGGTAAATATTTGGGACATCATGTGTGGACATTACAGCATTAGGAGAGACATGACAGAATTCAGCCAACTTTTGTTTTGTTTCTTCAGTCATTGGTTTAGTAGATCGACAAACCAATATATCTGGAGTAATACCCAATCCTCGTAACTCTTTAACAGAATGTTGGGTAGGTTTGGTTTTTTGTTCTCCAACAGGCCCCATAACCGGGACTAAAGAGACATGGACAAAAGTAACATTTTCTCTTCCAGCCCTAAATTGAAACTGCCTTAAAGCTTCGATATAAGGTGCCGATTCAATATCTCCAACAGTTCCACCTAGCTCAATAATACAAACATCTGGCGTCTTATCACTACCATCAGCAGGAACATGAGCAACCCTCTCAATCCAGTCTTGAATTTTATTAGTAATATGGGGGATAACTTGAACCGTTTTTCCCAAATAATCCCCCCTTCTTTCAGCCTCTATCACAGATGCATATATTTTACCGGTTGTAAGGTTATTATCGCGCGCTAAATTAACATCAAGAAACCGTTCATAATTACCTAAGTCTAAATCGACTTCCCCACCATCATCTAAAACGAAAACTTCACCATGTTCAAATGGAGACATTGTTCCAGCATCACTATTGAGATATGGGTCTATTTTTATTGATGTGATACTAAGTCCGGCACTTTTCATCAACACCCCTATACTGCTTGCAGTAACGCCTTTACCAAGTCCTGAAAGGACTCCCCCGCTGACAATAACGTACTTCATGACACACCAACGGGATTTTTAGCACCGATGACTCCTTAATCAACATATCGAGTAAAAAATCCATATTATGAAAAATTAACATTCAAAGATAATTATCAAAGAGTGCCTTCAAGTGGTTGGTTTGAAGACCATGGTTGATTTACCAACAACAATGATGGCTTGGAAAAAAACCAAGCCCGAAAGCGACGGTTTTGAATTGATTGAAATCCCTATTCCAGATGTCGCTGACGACGAGGTTCTGATTAAGACTCATTCAACATCAATATGTGGAACAGATATCCATATTTGGAAATGGGATGAGTGGGCATCAAAAAATGTACCAATTGGTACAACAACTGGCCATGAGACTTGTGGAATTGTAGTTGGATTAGGTAAGAATGTAATAACTCATAAAATCGGCGACAAGGTGGCTATTGAGTGCCATCTAGCATGTTGGAATTGTGATAGGTGTGATGAAGGGAATGCACATATTTGTCAACATGGAGAGATCTTCGGCGTTCACAGCAATGGGTCATTTGCTCCATATTTCACAATCCCTTCAATAAATGCTAGACACTTTCCTGAAAACATACCTCTCGATCTCGCCTCAATTCAAGATCCATTGGGGAATGCAGTTCATACCTTGACAGGAGGCCCAGTTAAAGATGCAACAGTAGCAATACACGGTTTAGGCCCAATCGGCTTATTTGCTGTTAATGTTGCAAAAGCGATGGGAGCAAAAAAAATAATTGCCATAGATTGGGATAATGAATTTAGAATGAAATTAGCAAAAAAATTAGGCGCAGACATAGTTCTTGGTAAAGATGACAACATAGTTGAAACAATATTGACTCAAACCAATGGTTCGGGCGTCGATAATAGCTGTGAATTTTCAGGTGCACCTAGTGCACTATCAAACGCCATCTACACAACAAGAATGGGTGGTTATGTCAACATATTATCTGTCTACGGAAACACTGAAATCGAAGTTCCAATGAATGATGTGGTCTTTAGATACCTCCATATTAAAGGCATTAATGGTAGGAAAATGTGGTCCACTTGGGATAAAATGCATGAATTACTAAGAGCAGATTTAATCGACATAGAAACTTTAGTTACACACAGAATGTCTTATCTAGACTATCAAGATGCAATGAAACTTGCAATGAGTGGAGATTGTGGAAAAGTTGTTTTAGATTTTTAAGAACCAATCCATTTGTATCTTCTAGCTCCTTCTTGAACACCAGAATCAGCAATTTCAATCAAAGCAAATTCACCTTCAGGTTCAACAACACTGCCGTTTTGCAAACCTTTGTGAAGATTTTCATAAGTTATATGGTCAATAGCTACTCTTCCAGCCAATCTTTCAAACAAATGCCATCTAGATACAACTTCGCGCCAGCGCGGAGAAACCCTACCTTCGAATACCTTTGCCTTTGCTCCCGAACCATATCCACACAATCCAAACATAGTATTATCTAAATTTGTATTTTCTTCTAAATCAGACTCGAAAGTAGACATTAAAGCAAGGAAAATCGAGCCAGTATATTGATTACCAATCAGACTACTTGCACGTTGGCCTTTTTCGATCCTACTAGCATGAAATTTGAGGTATTGTGGAGTTTTTGAAATAGCCCGACGGTATCCATCCATTGCCTTTTCCCATATTTCAATAATCACAGGGTCATCAGAATTATGCGGTTCTGGTGCAGGACCTAATTGTTCTGCAACTTCTTTCCACATTTCGGAATCTTCTCGATCGTGCCTAAAAACATCTGGAAACATTCTTTTTGCTTGATAAGCATAAGGTAAATGCATAATTATTCTACTCCATTGTTCGGTGAATTTTTCATCAGATTCAGGATTATATCTGCCAGATTTCTTCGCCTTTTCTCTAAAATTATGAAATGCTTGCCTAACCGCAGATTGATAGCAGCGGTTGGAAAATTGACCATCAAACACAGGCTCATCTCTATGTACGCTAACTTTTTCTTCCCCATGAGCAAAAATACCTAATTTTCTAACTGTCGAGGCCGGAAGGTGACGAATCATTCTATCAACAATGCCTTTTTTGATTGATTGACCAGCCTCTTGTGCCAAAGTCATTACATTACTAATTATTGATTTTACCGAAACTTCTCTTCTGGGTTTGAAAAAGTCATGAACAGGAGTGGTTGACACCCCAATACAATCTGGAATTTCCAATAATCTTGGGTTTCTACGAATTAGAATCGCGCCCCCGCCAGCACCTTGAGTATATTCGCCAGCAGATTCCAAAGCATATTTTGCATTATCAGAGAATATTACAATTCCAATTCGCTCATCTTCATCAGTTGAGCGAGCAACCCAATCAAGTGTGTTGTGCATAGCATCAACTGCACCAATACAAGCAAAAGTCATATCAACAACATCACAATTTCTAAAACAATCTTTACCATAACGTTCTTGATATCTTTGCGTCAACATATCAACAATATATGTTGCAGTTGGCTTTGCACCATCCAAAGCCGATTCTGTACCTAGATACATCCGACCAATATCTTTAGGATTCAAACCATTTCTATCAATTAACATCATTACAGCATTAGCGCCCATTGTTGCCGTATCTTCGTGAACATCTGGAATTGACATTGCTTTAAGGCCAAGGCCTTTGTTTAATTTACCGTAATCCTGACCTCGCAAGTCGGCAAAATCCTTCATATCCATATACAATCTTGGAAAATGAATCGCAACATCGTCGATGCCAACACAAACCGAACTATTAGCCCCCATCAAATTAATTAGTATTTTTCGACTATTTATACATCTGTCAAGTTATAATAGGGGATATTAGGTTTTTTTTATGTTTGAGGTTCTGGCAAGTCTGTAATTTCACCACTATGTTTTGCCCACAACACATCATCTATTCTTAAAATCGATATAGCAACTTCCGTAGCACCTATCAAAGCCTGTTTTACAACCGACTGAGGCTCAATAACGCCCAACTTCAACATATCATCAGGTTTTCCAGATGAGAGATTTATCCCAATATTGTCTGAGTTTGTGTTTGTTTGATTAGCAACAACATTTAACAATGAAGCAATAGGATCAATTCCAGCATTTTCAGCCAACACTCTAATAATTACCTCAATAGCATCAGCATAAGCTTCAATCGCTAATTGTTCTCTACCGGGTATTGTTTCAGCATAACGTCTTAATTTACGAGCTAAGGATACATAAGAGGCACCACCGCCACACAGAACTAAACCACCTTCTAGTAATTGTTCAGATACACCTAAAGCATCATCAAAACATCTCTCGACTTCAGATACAACATCAACAGTACTTCCCTTTGCAACAATTGTTGCAGCATTACCATTACCTTCTAAAACCCAAAAATCTTTACCATCTAGTTTAACATTTTTACTAATTGTAAAACCTCCTAGATTTTTCTTTTTTAAATTTGAAATAGAACCGACTAATTCAGCGTTACATGCTTTAGTAAGAAGATTCAAATCATTTTTTGAAACCCTTCTAAATGCTTGAATACCCTTTTCACTCAAATAATTACACACAGCATCATCAATACCTTCTCTACAAGCCAAAACATTTACTCCATTATTGGCTAAAACATCAACTTGATCTAACAAAAGATCCCTTTGTTTTTCTCTAAACGAATCCAATACCCCTAGATTGTTTACATTTAGTTTCAAATCATTACTCATACTTCTTTGCTCTAAACCCCCATCGAGCAATATAATCTTACCATCTAAAACCTCTCTTTTCATATCTGAAGAAATCCGTTTTTTTGGTAGCATAAGTCCTTGAATAACATATGATTGTTCAACACGCCCGCCGGTTTGAGAAATTAGCTTTATTTTTTCACTATCAACTAATTTATTTTTTTCATCAAATACTATTTTTGTTGCTGCCAAGGATATTTGAGCAATTTTTTCCTGCATCGAACTATGGCCTTTACCAGCTAATGTCGTTTTTATCACCGTTTCACAAATATCTTCATTAGCATGAAATGATATATCGCTTAGATTGTTCAAAATAAATTGTTCAGCGTTTCTGTAACCCCTTGAAATTGTAGAAGGATGAATACCTTGCAATATTAATTGCCAAGCATTTCGTAACATTTCCCCAGCAAGTATTACTGTGCTTGTAGTTCCATCCTTGGCAATTTTGTCCTGAACTGAAGAAGCACCAATCATCATTTTCGCAACAGGGTGTTCAACTTTAGCAGTTTCTAAAACAGTTACACCATCATTTGTAACTAAAGTTCGACCATCATCATCAATCAATAACTTATCTAGGCCATTGGGGCCTAAAGTTGATCTTATAGCCTCAGATAATGCTAATGCGGCTTGGATGTTTTTTTGCAGTGCATCTCGGCCACTAGAACGAACCGTATCCTTTAGAATTGGGGCTTCGCTCATATACGGCCCACACACCACTATGAAATAAGAACCACTCAATCTTCGTCGACGACTTCAAAATCAGCATCGACAACATCATCTCCGCCAACCTCGATGTCCCCATCTTCTTGTCCGCCGTCTTGGTCGGCCATTTCTGCAGATGCGGCCTCATATAATTTAGCAGATACACCATGCATTGATTCTTCAATTTCTTTCACCTTGGTCTGAATAGCCGCGTCGTCAATATCATCAATGTCCAATGGTTTACCATCTTCATCTTGAACTAATTTTTCTAATTCATCCAACTTTTCTTTAACAGGACCGACATCATCGTCATTTAACTTATCTCCAGCTTCATCAAGTGTCCTTCTTGTCTGATACAGTACTTGATCGGCCATATTTCTCAATTCTACCTTGGCTTTCCTTTGCTTGTCTTCTTCCGCAAAACTTTCCGCTTCGCTAATTTTTGCTTGGATTTCATCTTCAGAAAGTGAAGTTTGTGCTTCAATCTTGACGGATTGTTCCTTACCAGTGCCCATGTCTTTGGCACTAACATTGACTATACCATTTGCATCGATATCGAAAGTAACTTCAATCTGAGGCACACCTCTTGGCGCAGCAGGAATCCCAACCAAGGTAAATTCACCCAGAGTTATATTGTCTTTGGCAAATTCTCTTTCACCCTGTAATACATGAATCGTAACTGCAGGTTGGTTATCAGATGCTGTTGAATAAATTTCAGACCTCCTGGCAGGTATTGTGGTATTCCTTTCAATCATAGTAGTCATCACCCCACCTAGGGTTTCAATCCCCAATGTAAGAGGAGTCACATCTAACAAGAGAACATCAGAAACTCCCTCATCACCAGCAATAATTCCTGCTTGTAGTGCAGCTCCCATTGCTACGGCTTCATCGGGGTTGATACCTTTGTAAGGTTCTTTTCCAGCCTCTTTCTGTACCGCTTCTTGCACAGCAGGGACTCTAGTGGAGCCACCAACTAAGATAACCTTGTCAACATCACCTTTCTTAACCCCAGCATCTTTCATTGCTTGTCTTGTTGGAGTCATAGTTTTTTCAACTAATTTAGCTATTAGACTTTCAAATTTAGCCCTTGTAAGAGTCATATCCATGTGCTCAGGTTGACCATCTACCATTGTTATAAATGGTAAATTAATTTGTGTTTGCTGAGTTCCTGATAATTCAATTTTTGCCTTTTCAGCACCTTCTTTTAATCGTGACATAGCAGTTAAATCCTTTGATAAATCTATTCCAGTATCTTTCTTGAATTCTTTAACCATCCACTCAATAACTTGGTCATCAAAATCATCCCCTCCAAGTTTATTATTACCTGCAGTAGCCTTAACTTCGATTTGTGGTTGCCCATCTACTTGATAGATTTCTAAAACTGAAACATCAAAAGTACCACCACCTAAATCATAAACGAGAATAGTTTGATCATCTTCTTTATCTACGCCATAAGCTAGTGCAGCAGCAGTAGGTTCGTTGATAATCCTAAGCACCTCAAGGCCCGCAATTCTACCAGCATCCTTGGTTGCAGTTCTTTGAGCATCAGTAAAATATGCAGGACAAGTAATTACTGCTTGCTTGACTTCTGAACCTAGGTATGCTTCAGCATCAGCCTTTAGTTTCTGTAATATAAATGCAGAAATTTCTTGGGGAGTATACTCTTTATCGTCGATTTTCGTATTCCAATCAGTCCCCATATGACGCTTTACAGACAATAGAGTTCGTTGAGCATTAGTTACCGCCTGTCGTTTTGCAGTAACACCAATCAACCGTTCTCCACCGTCTTTGGCAAATGCCACTACCGATGGAGTTGTTCTGGCTCCCTCAGCATTTGCAATTACTATCGGCTCACCATTTTCAATTGTTGCTACACAACTATTTGTCGTTCCTAAATCTATACCTATTACTTTACTCATTATTTCACTTCCTTTTTTCAAAATATTGGAATTCCACCATCATCTTCATCTTCATCATCATCGCTAAAATCTAGACTTATACCAACATCCGGCACATCATCACCTAGTGCAGATCCTTGCGGAATCAATTTTAATGTAATATCCAAAATACCATTATTTAGAGACCAACCAACAACATCTTCGCAAGGATGAGGCAATTTAATTCTAGCCACAGGCTTTGCTTGGGTCTGCTTAGTAATCTCTAACAACGAACCTCCATTTGACAAATTCATTTCCATTTGCATTTCTTTAATATCTCCCTTCAATGTAAAATCAATAGTTATTGACATATTCCATCCATCAAGATAAAAATCATCACTTGGTAATTTTAGAACCTCGTCTTCACTGTCATTTAATGTAGGAGTTTCAATTTCAACAGGGGCAGCATCTACTTGTATATCCATGCCTAGATTTTTAAGAATATCTTCCATTGGTTGTCCAGATTGAAACATTTTACTTAGGTTTGAAAGATCAAAGTTAAAATTAACATCCCCTTTACTTAATTTCTCAGCATCTAAACCCATATTCTCAAACTGGGACTTAAACTGTGACATAAGGAGTCTGATTTGTTGCTTATTGAGTGACATCCCCATGTTCTTAAACATCTCAACCAACTGGTCGATCATTCTCTCTTCCCAATCATCTTGATTTCCCATTTTGACCACTACTTAACCATCAGTTACATAGTGGCCAAAAGGTCCACATATATCAACTACTCGAATTAAAATGCTACAATTTCCTTTTCCGAATACGCATTACTCCAATGATAATTATTGCAATAACACTCAATGTCATAATGTTTGCGACAATCATTGCTAGAGAGTTTATTGCAATGCCGTAAACCAACCAAAGGCTTAGTGAAAAGCCAACAACGAAGAATGTCGGCAATGATATTCCTTCATGCTTTTCGTGCTTCCAAACCTCGACAATTTGCGGACCCCAGGCCAAAATTCCAATTATTCCAGCAGCAATACCAAGAGCCTCAATATATAGAGAAGGAATATTTTCACACACCCTTATTCCAATCTGCAGGTGGTTTAGATAATTCAATTTTATCAATATTAGACCATAAAATATCTCGTGGAGATTTTTCACCTACAACATGCATTGTAAGAACAGCCTCTTGTGCCAATCGTATTTTGATATTCTTCTTTCCGATTTTTATTTGTGCTTTTGATGGCTCATTATTGAATAAAGATAAGAAACTACGCCGATGTTCAGTAGACCCAGTAACATTCGATTCACGATTAGAAAAAACATCCTCAACACTTTCCCCCAATCCTAATTTCAAAACATCACCTTTGTTCATTAACCCCCCATTCATATGAACTTCGTCCCAAGTATTAAATCCGTCTAAAGTATCTATTAATTCCTGGTTTATTGGCCCAGGGTTTAACGATTTTAGTAAATCAAGAAAACCCTTCTCATTCACCATTTCAGCAGCCAAATCATTAGGAATATTTGGCCATTCTAGTTTTTGATGAGTCATAGCAACAACGACGCGTAAATTAGGTAAATCATTTTCTGACAAGGAGGCTCTATTTCTGTGTAATTCCATAAGCAATCTAGCCTTTCTAGCAATTCGGTCTGCAACCCCGTCGTGATTGTGCTCGTCACCATTTTTACGTTTTTGGATGAAGTGATGCTGATTAGTAATTCTAAAAGATCCTGCCCAATGCTTTTGCTCAACAATTAGGATGGTATTTCCTCCAATAATTACCATATCAATTTCTCTTCGGCCACCATCAGGGTCTGGTATCCTAACCGATTCATAGATTCTCCAACCATTTCCTTTACCAGCAGCTCTTGACAACTTAGCAAGACGCATCTCGGCCAACTCACCAGCCCTATGTATGTCATCATGAGGGAATTTTTTCCTCCGCTGTAATAACCAAGAGATGCGCTTGAAAAAACTCATGCATACACCTTACAATAAATCAGCCACACTATTGACAATAATGTTAGGCATTTGTTCAGCTCCACTTTCAAGATTGGCAACATCATTCATAGTTGCCTCCCCTGATAATACTAAAATGCCAACACATCCAGCCCGATTTGACATTGCGATATCTGTGTATAATCTATCTCCAACCATAGCACAATTTTCAACATCTAAACCCAACTCTTCTATTTTATGCATAATCATTCCAGCATTTGGCTTTCCAGTAATGTGACTAGGATCTATACTTGTTGTTGCTTTTAACATGGCAAGATATGCTCCAACATCGGGCAATCCCCCATCAGGGGATGGACAAACCATATCAGGGTGGCTTGCAACCAAAGGCACCCCAGCATGTAGATGGATACTTGCAATAGATATTTTTTCATAATTTATTTCAGTATCATAGCCAAGCACCACTATCTCAGGTTCATCAGCATCCATTGTTAGACCAGCATCAATTAACATCTCTTTCATACCGTTGGTGCCGATTAAAAAAATTCGCTGATAACCATTTCCGTGTAGCCAAGCGATTAAATCATGAGTCGATAATAGAACTTCTTCCTTAGATGCAGGAATGCCCAATGATGATAATTTCTCAACATATTGTGTTACCGATTTACTACTGTTATTTGATAAGAAAAATCGCTTAATATCTCTTTTATCACAACGTTCGAGGAATTCTAATGCACCCGGTATTAAATTACCTCCAAGATATATTGTTCCATCTAAGTCGAGAAAAATTGCTTCAATCCCATCTAAATTATTGTTCACTTTATCACCTAAAATATCAAAGTTTTGAACATAAACCAGGGTGAATGCAGATTTTCTTGTGCTTCTTTAGAAGCGATCATTTCGGTCATCATTTCTTGAATTTTCGGTTTTTTACTCGCTTTACCTACAAACCAATTTAACAACCATTTTTTCCTACTTAACTTCTGCATTCGATATGAATTAGTTAACTCTGGCCCCAATAGGGACCACATTTCATCTTGATATTCAACAGGAGTCTTCTGGTCTATGATGTGTTTAGCAGCCATCTCCCCCGTGACTAAAGCATTACCAACCCCTTCTCCAGAGAAAGGGTCTACCAAAGATGCGGAATCCCCTACTAATCGAATACCATTCATACTTGCTCTACGTGGCTGGTTTTTACCTTTTTTACGAGGAGATCCAAAGGGCAACTCCCAACCCCTTCCACTGCCCCTTATCATTTCTGCATTGGCGAAACGTTCTTTGAATAATGGATGATTTTCAATTACTTCCTTTTGCATCAATCTTAGCTTTTTCTTGCCTTTTTTCATTAGCTCATTTACCATTCCAATGCCGACATTTGCAACGGTATCAGAGACGGGAAAAATCCAGAAATATCCAGGGACGACCGAATCTACAAAATGAATCTCAATATCGCCAATTCCGCCTTGACAACCATCAACATTCCTCCAATATTCACGATATCCACCACAATAATGCCAGTTATCCACCAATTCTTCATTATAAGATTCTTTTACTACTGCTTTTGCTACCGGGCACTTATAGCCTCCAGCTCCGACAATTTCTCGTGAATAAAATGTCTTTTCTTCACCACCTCTTCCACCAATTGTCACAACTACGCCTTTAGCATGTCTAGAATTACCACTTCCAACACCAGGATCTTGACCACCACTTCCATCATCAAACAAAACTTCTTTGACAGCACAACCTTGCATAACTATACCCCCATTATCACGAACGAGTTGTTGACATCGGTCAAATAGTAGGTGATCGAACTGCTTTCTAGGTAAAGAGTAGCCAGCTTCAAGTTTTTGAACATCTTCTTCGGGTAAAGCTACTCTAACTGTATTGCCTTTGGGAGAAGAGAATTTAATTCCAGTAACACGGAAGTGTGGGGATTTTTCTAATATTGGTTTTACGCCCAATGCTTTGACATGACCTAGCGATTTGCCACCAACTGCATCCCCACAAATTTTGTCTCTTGGCCAAACACCCTTTTCCAAAAAAAGAACAGATTTTCCAGCCATGGCTAAATATCCAGCGGCAGAAGAACCACCCGGCCCCCCGCCTACAACAATAGCATCAAAGTGGCTATTATCTGAGGCAACTTCGCCGGTGTCAATTGGCAACTCCCATGAATTGGTCCCTTGAGCCATAATCTATCTAAAAGCAATCACTCTTTGAGGGTTGGCTTTGAAAGTTGATTAAACTACCATTTTTACCATCATGATAATGCACTCCAAAAACGTGGCAATGGTATGGCCGAAATCGTTTCAATAGTTGATTTGCCGGCCGAAAATATAATTATCGATGATAGGAAACGCAAAATCGCCATCCTTGCTTTACTTTCAGTTACAGTAGTTTGGGGTGCGACATTTGTTTGGATGAAGCAAGCTTTGGATGCATTAGAAGTTGAAAAGTCTCAATTAGGAACAAATGGTGTAGTGGCAACCCTTGTCTTTGCTAGATTTGCCATTGCCGCAATATTGATGTTATTGTTTTTCCAGAAAGCAAGAGACTCCTTGTCCAATAAACAAATTTGGCAAGACGGTTTAATCTTAGGCCTTCTAATGTTCATAGCTTATCTCTCACAAATGATAGGCTTAGATGATATAGATCCCTCAGTTTCAGCATTTTTAACATCTCTATATGTTGTTTTTACAGCATTAATCTCTTCAATTTATCAACTTCGTTTACCTACCAAAATAATGCTATTGGGGGTTGCATTAGCAACTTTTGGTGCCGGTTTTATTCAAGGTCCTCCCCACCTAACATGGGGTTTGGCCGAAATTATCACAGTATTTTGTGCAATATTATTTGCTCTACACATTCTATTTACTCAACACATTACCTCAAAAAGAGATCCAATAGCAGTATCAACAACGTCATTTATTGTAGTTTCGTTATTATCGGCAATAACTGTATTTGTGATTGGCGAAGGCAATAATAGCAAACAATGGGGTCTTATTTTTTCAGATGGAGTGCTTATTCCAGTATTATTACTTGGCATAGGCGGTTCATTTTTCTGTTTATTATTTTTAAATCTCTATCAGAGATATTTGCACCCCATTCAAGCTGCAATTATATATGCCCTTGAACCAGTATGGGCAACCATCTATGGGCTTGGTTTAGGTATGGTCGATTGGAGTATTTGGATTTTAATTGGTGGCGGATCATTATTAGCAGGAAATTTAGTTGTTGAAGCATTATCAAATGCAGATGAGGCTTTACAAAGCGAATAGATAATTTAAAATCATCTTCTGCAGTAGCGAAGTTGTACATCCATGAATTTAAGATTATCATATTTTGGCGAATTTACCATTAGCCCGCTATTAATCATGACTATATTACTGTCAGCCAGCTTATCAGGCTGTACCATTCCAGACCCAATAGATGAATACAATGACGTTGAGTGTGATAATACAATAATTTCACCCCAGTTTTCACTTAAAAATTATGGCCAAGGGCTAGAAAACACTCTTGGATTTGACGATCCACCGCCAAAAAGAATTCATCGTTCAGCTGATATTTTGGCGGCTTCCGGGGATGGCGACGAACCAACAACCGGCTCTTCAGGCCCGGACGTAGTAATATCTCAATCAACATTTTTTAATTTACCACCGGATTTAAAGAATTACACAGACTTTGAAATTGATGCGTTAAGTGGATTTTATCCATTAAACAACGAATCATTCAATATTGCTTTTTCAGTATCGACAATGTCTCAAGGCAACGGCATAGGTAGTACTTGGGATGTTAGAAATCAGAGTCGGTTAAATCAAAACCATCTAGCTGGTGACGTATTTTTCGCCTTGCCAAGATATGATCTATCAGGAGCTATTACCAATGATCGGCATTTCCTCCATCATAGCGGTACAGGCAGTACTTTATCGATGGATTCATGTTTTAATTCAAATCAAATTGATTTAGATTTAGCCCCTAATGCAAGCAGAGAGTTACAATGGCCAAACGATGTCTATGACGACATCGATGCACTGTCTTATGAAAACTTAAATTTAGAAAATAAGATTTTGTTCTCTTTGTCTAATAGTTCTCGCGGAGACCCCAATTTAATCGATTTGCTGCCTGAAAATACCAACGGTGCAGACGTATTAATGCGCCATCAAAACGGCACGATCTCAACTTATGCTAAACATGAAGACATGGGCCTTTGGTCCCATGATGAATTAGATTCGGTAGTTGTTTTCGATGATGGAAACCAAATTTTTGACGCAAACGATACAATATTGTTTTCTCTCGCCGAATATTATCAAGATAGTTATCGCTCACCGACTCTAGAAGATAATAATTGGTCAGCAGGAGATATTTTAGTAGTACAATACAGGGGAATACCAAAGGTTTTTTCTTCGGTTGATAAACACGGGTTGGATTTTTACGATGAATTAAACGCGCTTTCAATCATGGCAAATAATGATATGTTCGGCGAAATTAATTTCGGTTGATATCAATGTTGAATAAAAAATAATCGCATCGTTCAAAACCCTCCTATTCATGGCTAGGTTAGGGGAGTAAGTTGACCGATAAGAAAAAATCAAAATTTGATGGCTTTGGTAGCAAGGCAGTACATTCAGGAACCAACCACGTTGGAGATGCGGTAAACACTCCAATTTTTCAATCCTCAACCTACAAACTAACGGATGAAAGATATGCTGGCTGGGCAGCAGGTGCTCATCACGCGTTACTTTATACTAGAATCACTTCAATTAATGCAGAGGCAGTAATTGACAAAATTTGCGCATTAGAAGGCGCAGAGGACGGAGAAGTTTTCTCATCAGGTATGGCGGCAATATCATCAACATTGATGGCATTATTATCATCTGGAGATCACATTGTTGCATCAACCGATGTATATGGTGGAACCTATGGTTTAATGACTGAAGAATTTCCTAGATATGGTATTGAAGTTACTATGGCTGATATGACTGACACAGCATCCTATGAGGCTGCAATACAACCTAATACAAAGATACTATACATCGAAACTCTAACTAATCCCGTTTTGAAAGTATGTGATATTGAATCTATGAGTGCTCTGGCAAAAAAGCACAACCTAATTTGCATAGTTGATAATACATTCACCTCACCCTGGGGTTGTAATCCCATTTCATTGGGTGCAGATTTAGTCATTCATTCAACCACTAAGTATCTAGGCGGTCATTCTGATATAATTGGTGGAGCTGTAGTTGGTCCAAAAGACCATATTGAGAATATTTTTCATCGTAAGGTCCATTTCGGCGGTAGTGCAGATCCACATACTTGTTATTTGTTAGAGAGAGGTATGAGGACATTGCACGTTAGAATGCCAAAGATTTGCGATAATGCTGCAGAATTAGCGCGTAGATTAGAATCTCACCCTATGATTTCACAAGTAAACCACCCAACATTGAAATCACATCCTCAATATGAAATCGCTCAAAGAATTATGCCCAAGGGGACGGGAATGATTGGATTTGTTGTTAAAGGTGGAGACTCAGCTGCACTTTCCTTCATGAGGGGATTAGAAATGATTTACGAAGCAACTAGCCTTGGTGGCGTAGAATCTCTGGTTGAATGCCCATTTAATTCAAGCCACATGATGATACCTGAAGACGTAAGACATGCAGCAGGATTAGTTCCCGGCTATGTTAGAATGAGTATTGGAATTGAAGATATAGAAGATTTATGGGCAGATTTAGAACGTGGTTTTGCCAATGTTTCTAACTAAGCCTCACCAGTTTCGAGTTTTAATTTTACCAGATTATCTTTCCATTGTTTAGATAATAATTCAAGATCCTCCTCTTGACAATCTAATAATTTAGCACCAGTTTCTAATAAATTTTTAGTAGATTGTAACCACGCACCGGCTTTATTTCTTGCATCAGAATCAAAATGCCATTCTTGTCCTGATGAACGTCCTGCTGCAAGCAACCAAGCCCATGCAGCAGCAGCAACACCAATCGAACTATGCCTTGATGTAGCAATTCTTTCTGCTTTACCTAAACCTTCCAATAAACCAGTTCTAATCAAATCCACAATATGTCCTGTAGACCCAGATAATTCACCTAACTTTGTAGGTATTCTAGCAGATAATTTAGCTTTCTCCCTTGCACTATCAAGACTCTTTAGGAATTTCCCAAATGGCTTTGGTTTAGTATTCTGCTTGCCCCATATATCTTCTGCTTCATCACCGTAAATGCCGATTTTCTCTAAAGCATCAAGACCATATTGTTCCCACAAAACACCTAGAATATCTCCACAACTAGCCCCTTCAAGAATTTCTAAAGTTGGTGTTTTCCGTTCAGAGATCTCCCCTCGAGTATTTATTCTCATTCCAACACCTGATTCAAAACCATCATTATTGCATGCCATTATGATATGGCTAGTCAAATCTTTTTCATCTGAGGATCCGGCCACGCTTTCAATTGCTAGCCTTATTTCATCAAAATCAATACCAGAGATCCATTGTGAATTAATGATAACTCCATCTTCTATTGAATCGAGAATAGACCTCTTAATAGCTTGAACAACCAAACCTTCATTCATTACCAAACCCTGCCAAGCATCAAGAATCTTGTCAACATTTTCTAAAGTATCTTTTGAAAACTCAGTATCTTTAGGCCAACCATCAGGTGCCCAATAAGCCTCTATATCGACAATAGAAGGTAAGAAAGGAGGCAACATCGAAAGTGCAAGGTGCTGAATAAAGGAAGTATCCTTTTTGTCACTAGATTTTAAAGAATCAAAACCGATAGCAACTATGGATCCTTGTTTAAATGAAAATTTAACAAAACCATCTTGTCTACTATTTGATAATACTTCTTCCACCCCAAGATCGTTAGTATACCATATTTTTTGACCATCCTTAGTTGCAGTATTAAACTTAAACCTTGAACGCTGCATTACATCTTCGATCCATTCATCTGGGGGAGAAGGATCTGGCCCAGTGCAAACAAATCCCCCTTTCCATGAAAAGAAATACATTCCACGTTTGGCATGTTCCTCCCAAGGCAGCATTCGCAATGTGACGTTGGAATAATTTTGCAGACCAGCTAAATAGCCCTGTTTCCCATCTCCCCTCCTAACAAAAGAAGCCGAACCAAATGACGCTGAAGAAAATTTTCCTACAGTGGTAAAATCTTCATCATAACATGCGTGTAATGAACCAGCAAATGCTTTTGCAACAGGGTCGCCTCGCTTGGCCATCATTCTTTTTGACAACCATTTAAGGTCATTTTTTTTACCAATTACTCTATCTAATTCTTTCAATGTTTTAGTAACAGGGTCAGTTTTACCCCAACGCAGCTTTCCTTTCCACAACATCTGTGGCAAATGAGAATGAGGGGCATCTAGTAATTTACCAAGGTCCTTCTTTAATTTTTTAGCAGTGGCTTCATTAGCATGTTTGGTGCCCCTCAAGCGTACCTTTTGCTTTTTTTGTCCGGGAAATTCAACTTTTGCCGGTCTTGCCATGAACTCCCCTAAGTTTATCCAATAGCAGGTATGGTTTGAGTTCTTTGGCCCTCATCTACTTGATTTTTTCAAAAATGTAAAAGTCAGCAAAAGAAGTATTGATAGAATCCTTCCCGTCAAATGGATACTTATTTTTAATAAATTTTATTTTCCCAAAATCAGGTCTATTTGAATCAATCCAATTAGTAAACTTTCTATGTTTAACATGTGAAACACCCGGAGGCTCTCGTTCTTCATTTGAAGAATAAATGATAACATAATTGTCCGAGGCATCAAACAAACTTATCATATAATTCTCGAAAACATCATCTTCAATGAGGTGATATATCACATCTAATGATAAAACCAAATCTGCAGATTCATTATTGAAATCGCTAATAATTTGAAAGCGCTTAGAAACATCACTGTTAAATTTATCATTACATTTACTAATTACGCTATGAGAAACATCTAGTCCAAGATAATTTGGATATTTGCTCAATGAAAGTTGATTTCCATCTCCACAACCAAATTCAATAACGCTCTTGATATTATTATTTTTCACAAAGTCATTAATGACTTTAGCTTTAAATTTGGCCAAAGCACCATAACTGCCAGCCCCAGAATTGCCATTTTCAGCATATCGTTCCTCCCAATATTCTGAAGAGGAAGTGAACTCAATTTCCGGAATTGCTTTTGGTGAGAAAAACCGCCCGATAATTGGTATTTTGGCAAATAGACGCATCGTAATGTTAAACCGTTAAATTAGCTATATAAGTCACTTCTTGTATGTTATAATTGTCTAAATATTATTTCTTCAATAGCCATATTCAATTTGTTGAACGTTATAGAGGTTGCATGGCCGAGGTGATTTTGTTGGGCATATCCCAAGACGGAGGCAAACCACAACCTGGTTGTATGAAGCCTTGTTGTACTGGAATGTCAATTAGTCAGACTAAATTCCCCGTCTCTTTGGGGGTAGTCGCTGATAATGGAAACCATTTAATCGACGTTACAAGATATTTAACTCATCAACTTCAATTTATGGAAGGAACTATCCCATCTCATATTTGGCTGACGCATGCCCATTTTGGCCATGTTGACGGACTAGGATTATTTGGCCGTGAAACTATTAATGCCAAAGGCATTACCCTACATGTATCAAAACAGATGCACCAATTATTACTAGACACTCCACATTGGAAAGTAATGCTTGACCAAGGAGTATTTGCTACAGAAATTTTTACCAATAATCAATTAATAACACAACGTGGATTTGATATTACGCCAATTATGGTGCCGCATAGAAACGAACTTTCTGACATGCACGCATTTATCATTCATGGTGAAAACCAGAACATACTATACCTTCCAGACCACGATTCCTGGGAAGAGACATTAGCGATGTATGCGTGCAAGTCAATTAGAGAATGGTTGAAGCAATTATCGGTTGACATTGCGCTTATTGATGGGACTTTTTGGTCAAAAGATGAATTACAATCACGCAATCAATATCAAGTACCGCATCCTCCAATATCTCAAACTATAGACATGCTCGGTTTCAAGCGACAAGGCGACCCAGAGATGATTTTCATCCACCTAAATCATACTAACCCGGTATATGATGAATGGAGTGAAGAGTACACTAAAGTTGTTGAAATGGGCTGGAAAGTAGGTAGTCAAGGCATGACTTTTACAATCTAACTAAATGATCATACCCTAGTAATCTCATATTCAAGAGAAATCAATTCAATAGAGTATCTAACTTCTTCGCCTTCATCATTACTTTGACAACCAATTCCGCCCCCAGTTTCAACCTCTACTCCAAGAGTTAAATCATGCTGACCTAATCCATTACCATCTCCATCTAACATCTCTTCGAGTTCTTGCATTGTGAAACCATCTACAATATTATTGACAATACTCGCATTATACCATTCAACATAAACGTTCAATAATCCTGCATCTACTACACCAGATGAATTCTCCTCATTATGAGCATATGCGTAGTCGACAGTATCGTCTTGCGGGCCGTCGGCAAAGTCACACCCGAGCCCTTGTTGTGTCTCATCATCAGGGCCGTGTCCGATGGTTAATCTAACTCCAACTATATTCAAGCTAGAAAACTCTCCATCGTCATCAACAAATGCACCCACATCAACAGAGGCTCCATCTTCAACATATTCTGAACCGTTAGTGATTTCGTGGAATGACACATCACCATTTACCTCATATGCGGCAACTTTGTTAGCATTACTTGCTGAATCTGGTGAGAAAATTTGGTAAGACCCCTCCATGCCACCAACAAAGGCCAATAAAACGACTGCACCTATTGCAGAAATCTTCCTAGTTGGCACACTGTATCTGCCAAATGGATTTGGATTTGAATCAGCTCTTTTCCAACAGAATGTGAAGTGAACAGCAAATGCAGCACCCATTGCGGGGACGGAGGGGAAAACGCCGCCTGGCCAATCACCATCTGTGAGTAAAACACTGGCCATAGTCCACACCAATACCCCTATTAGTGCTGCAACCATCATTGAAATTGTATGCTTTGAATCAGGCTCATACCCCATCATTCTAACCAAAATAAGAGGAACGAAAATACCACCTAGGCCGTATACTGCGAACACTACTAATGCAAATACGGAATCACCAAAACCAGGAAATTGCTGCCCAACCAATGAGATGGCGGTGGCAAAGGCTGCTACGACCACGGTAACTGTTTTGGTTTTCCCATGATTTTGGTTCCATTCAGGTTTAATATCATCAGTAATCGCTGCAGTACAAGCCAAAACTTGACTGTCTGCTGTTGACATAGTTGCAGCAAAAATAGAAGCCAAAATAACTCCACCAAGAATTGGGTTAAGGCTTTGAGCAAGTGTTGGCAAACCGGTTTCTGCATCTTCTGCTAACATTTCAGGGAAAATTGCCCGACATGCAAGGCCGATTAAAAACATTAGAGCAATGAATGGAGTTTGCCAAACAAAGAACCAAACCATCGCTTGTTTTCTATCCTTATCATCATTCAATGTCATTATTCTAGAAACAACTTGCGGCTGGCCAGCAACCCCAAGTCCACCTAAGAAAAAGGCTGCAACCCAAATAGTAGCACCAAAAGTTAGTCCTGAAGGATAAATATTGACTAAATTTGCCCCCTTATTTGGAATTGCCGCTAATGACTCATGTAGCCCAGATAAACCTCCAACTTTCCCTAATGCGACTATGCATAATATTGTCGAACCAATAATCATAACTCCTGATTGAGCTGCGTCTGTCCAAATAGATGCCCGTATCCCCCCAGCATAACAATAAGCAACTACCAATACAAAACCGATTAAAATACCAATTCTTTCAGACCAACCCAACATCGATTGTAATGCAACCCCTCCAGCAGTTAACTGTGCTGCAGCGTAAATAGCTAAAAAGAATACAGAAAGAACAGCAGCCAATTTTGCCTCCGGAGATCCTGTTTTACTTGATACTAGTGAAGATAGTGAACGTAAATTACGCTCACGCCCTTCTTTCTGGATATATTTGTACAACCAAATCCAAGCAACTAATTGGCCAACAGTTGATACAAGAGCAATCCATATAGCAGAATAGCCCTGTAAGAAAATAAACCCGATAAATCCAATAAACATGTAACCAGAGTTCCATGTACTAACTGCTGATAAAGCAGCAAGAGCAGGATGCATACCTCTTCCAGCAACCAAATAATCATCGGTAGTATCCTTTTTGACGCGCATTGATGCTAGGCCAACCCCCGCAAAAATCCCCATAAAAAGCAAAAATGATGCTAAAATAAGGATTTCATCCGACAGTTTCTCACCCCTCTAATGTCCATCGAAGTAAGGCCTTCTCTTCAACATCACTGGTATTTGCTGGAAATACTAAACAATTCATTTTACCGCCATCTAAGTGCCGAAGTCCTTCCAAGTTAGTGCAGACAATACTTTGCATTTTAGCACCCATATCACTGCATAGCACGACCTTAATATCAGATAAAGACATCTCAATTAATGATTTTAAAGCCTCAAATTTAACATTATCAACTAAGGATTCACAATCGACATCATCTAAATTTTGTTTAATTTTATCGATCATAGCAATCATTGAATCAAATGCATCTTTCGGAATCATCGGTTTTTGTTGACCAGTCCCAGAACCAGTCGGATCTAAATCTAACAACGCCAAAGTGTGGTGGCCAAGGGCTTGATTCATCGCAATAACTTCTAGCGGCGAGGTAGCAATCCAACCTGAATAAGGGTAAGTCAGAGTAGTTTGCCTACCGAATTTATAATTTGATAATCCAACTGCTCCGGTCACTAAATTAGTTATTGAAATCCCATGAACTACTTGACAAGTAATCCCCATTTCAATTGCCTGCATTTGCAAATCAACATGAGTGGTAGCTTGTAGTGGGTCACCGACAATTAGTAACGCAACTAAATTATCCTTGGCTAATTCGAATAACTCCTTTGGATTTTCCACCTCTGGCCGCATCACCCTTTCAATTGGCCCAACAATTCTTTCCAAAGATCTTAATTCATCTTCAGGCCATAATGCAGTATAAGCCTCAAACCTTCTTAAATCAGCTGATTTAGCAGTTTCTAAAGCCTCTAAACTCATCGATGAAACTGCACCAGGACCAATCCCCACCAATACTAAACCAACACTTTTACCGGTTATAACGTCCTCCGCCATGCTCAAACCTCAGTGGTACTTGGACGGGACGAAGCGTATGCGTCATTTGATAGTACCTAGTGTTGACACTCAACATTGGCTTAACATAATTAAGGCCAATGATTGGGTAAACCAAGGCATTGGTATAATTACACTAGAAGGGGGAATGAAAGCAATTCCGCTTAATGAAAAAGCGCCAAAAGATGATGATAAAATATGGCAAAACCATATCCATCAAGAAATTCTGAGAGAGGGGGTAAAGGTTAGGCATTGGAGCGATTATCTAAACAAAGAAGTATTTGAAAAACTCGAGCAATATCTCCCCAAGTCATATGAAATGATCGGGGATTTGCTTGTTGTTCGCTTAGAAGATCAGGTGAGAAACTATCAAAATGAAATTGCTCAAGCAATGTTAAAAAGAATATCTAAAGCAAGAATTGTATGCGCGGATAATGGAGTAGAGGGGGAATTCCGCGTCCGTAATTTAATCCCAATTATGAGTCGAGATGGTAGCCTTAGTACGCTCACAAAAATCAAAGAAAACGGACAACAGATAATAATCGATCCGACAAAGAGTTATTTTTCGTCTCGATTATCTACGGAACGTGAAGGCACGGTTGTTTCAGCGGTTAAACTCTCTAAGCATTTAGGGAGGCCCCTATCAGTTATTGACCCATATGCCGGGGTTGGCCCAGCTTTTGCAGGATTACTATCCGAGCCAGACCTAATCGAGGAGTTGTATGTTGGGGATTTAAATCCAGAAGCGGTTATATTATTACGAAAAAACATAGATAATTTCACAACAAAGCATAATTCAAATCTAAAAACCAGCTATATTTCATGCCAAGACGCTAGAAAATGGCAATTAGATGAAGCTTTAGTTAGAAAAGCCGACTTACTGTTGGCTAATCTTCCACACGACATAATAAACCATTTTTCCGACTTACTCCCACTAATGAAAAAAGGCCACAAGACCCTGATTCGCGGGTGGGCAATCATCAATAGAGATCAATTAACTAACTTAAAGACAGCCATCTCAAAAATCATCTTAAAACACGATGTAGAAGGTTTAGAACTCAAATGCCAAGAAATCAAAGGATTCTCCGCTACAAAAATATATGTTAGAATAGAAACTTGGCAAACGTTTCTTTAGAAGCGTTCACTTCATCAATCACCAATGTCTCGGGTGAACATGGGCACAGTAGTAAACTGCGTTTGTGGTGTGAAAATTGATATTACTGGAGTAACCCCTACAAAAAACGGAACTAAGGTTTGGTGTCGCGTTTGTGGAGCAACAACAGTCCACCACCACGACAGATGATTATAGATTTGTTCAAAGACTTAGTTTTCAAGCCTAAACCATGACAGACTTACTTGATGTTAAAGATGAGAGAGGCTTAACAATATCTCCAATATTGCCTGAAGGATGTAAGAACTTTTTAATTGACATTGATGGTACAATTTGCGAAGACATCCCAAATGAGGAGCCAGAACGCATGGCAGACGCAGAATGTTTTGATGGAGTAGTTGAACAAATCAATAAGTGGTTTGATGAAGGGCACAAGATTTGTTTCTTTACAGCTCGAGCGGAAGAGCATCGTAAAGTAACTGAAGAGTGGCTCGAAAGACACGGCTTCAAATGGCACTCATGTTTATTTGGTAAACCGAGAGGTGGTAATTATCACTGGATAGATAATCATATTGTTAGGGCCACCAGGTTTAATTCTAAAATGACAGAATTTGTCAAGAAGATGATTGAAGTAGAAGTATTTGACGATTAGTAATTTTCAGTCAATTCTCGCAGGCATCGAAGAATGGTGCAAGTGGATGCGTAAGGTGCCTGAGGCATCAGCAATATATCCAAAGGTAAACTCAACCTTAACCTCCTCTCCTTCTGGCGTAGAGAAGAAATAATTACCCATAGACAAGGCAGTAGATCCATTAATCACCATTTCTTGATTTTCAAATCGTACTTTAGTCCAGCCTTTTATTGCAAAACCATTGTCTTCTGGGAAATCTTCATTTCCGCCTATAAAGTAAGATAAAGCCCCCTCAAAAGTGGGGCGAAATTGGTCTTTAATCGCAAAGGTTGGCTTAAACAACACAGGCCCAATATCATATGCGTACAAATCCTCAACATGATTTCGTGCCAATTTAGCATAATTACCACCTAAGTTATACTCAGACGATATTGCAACAATACCTTTTCCCCATGCTTGTTGGGCGTTTTCTACATCAACCACATCCACTATTGCCATACTTTCACCAATAGGGTGCTTGAATAGACGACTTATCAACAAAAGGGTGATTATTAAAATTTCAAATTTGCTTATTTAGTCAGTTTGACGGCTCAATCTTTATCATATTGACATACATAATCCATTCATGGTCGAAGTTCAATGCCCTCATTGTTATGAAGACATTGAATTAGAAGACGAAGTCTATGGTTTATTCGAATGCCCATGTTGTGATGAAGAGTTTGAATTTGAACTTGAAAATGAACCTGAATTAACTTACGAGCTCAGTGCAACTCAACCATCGCCCGACATAGGCTCTAATGCGTTGTTTAAATTAGGCATAGGGTTCTTATTTGCTTCTATAATTATCCTTGCATTAGGGATTAAGTCTATCAGTAGCGTACCTGATGATTTTGATAATACTTCAACAAAATGCGATGAACCAATTTGGATTGATAATTGGTATGAAGACAGGGGATGTTCAACAGAAGGTGATTATGGAGCAGATTCTCTTTGTGGCGGCATTTTCATAGTACTCATCGGAATAGTCTTTGCAATAGTTGCCTTTGTCTCTTTATTCGTAGGTTCACCGAACAAAAATAAAAAAGTTATTTTAATTGAAAAATGAGAAACCGTTTGCTTTAGTAGATATCATGAGCTATGAAATGTCATTGCAACGCCATTTGTGTGCAAATACTTGGGTTCAACATCGAGTTATGCTGAGGTATGTTTTTCATTATCCATTAGTAATCAAATGATGCATAGTCCTAACATGGATTCCAGTAGCCCCGTCTTTGACCATTGTGTTGGTTTTAGCGCCCCAATATGTTCCAGCAATATCCATGTGAGCCCAAGTTATTTGTTCACCGTCTTTTTCATAATCGACATTTGGTACAAATTGTTTGAGGAATGCTGCAGCAGTATTGGCTCCACCCCAGCGGCCAGCACCTAGGTTTCTAGTGTCGGCAATCTTTGAATCGGTCATTTCCTTTTCAAATGCAGGAAGTAGTGGCATTGGCCAAGCCAACTCATCTACTGCATTTCCAGCTTCATGTATGCGTGTTCTAAATTCATCGTTGTTAGACCAAAGCCCGGTGGCTTCATGTCCTAAAGCAACAACACAGGCACCAGTAAGTGTAGCAAAGTCAATTATATACTCGGGATTATATTCTCCAGCCTTCCATAAACCATCAGATAATACAAGACGACCTTCTGCATCAGTATTCAAAACTTCAATTGTTTTACCCGAAAGGCCTTTGATTACATCTCCAGGTCTTTGAGCATTAGCAGCTGGCATATTTTCTGCCATACATGTCATCCCTACTACCTTACCTTTATGTCCTGTTTGTGCTAAAGCCTCCATAGTGCCAAATACTGTTGCAGAACCCCCCATATCGTATTTCATTTCATCCATTCCAGCACCTGGTTTAAGCGAAATTCCACCAGTATCAAAAGTAATTCCTTTTCCGACAAGAACAGGACATTTGCCTTTGACATCCTTATTCATTTCAAAAATAACCATACATGGTTTGCGTGATGAACCCATACCAACAGCAACTAATCCACCCATTCCTGCTTTAATCGCTTGATCATAATTGATAATTGTGACATCAACATTATCATATTGCTTGGCCCATTCCCACGCCCGGTCAGCAAATTCTTCAGGATACATATCATTTGGTGGACAGTTGCCCAGGTCTCTTGAGAGGTGGACACCTTTTGTGATACCCTTGTACATTTCAACCAAAGCAGTTAATTCTTCAGCCTCTTTTTCATTACATGCCAATCGAATTTGTTTTATTCCTTCTTCAGAATCTTCGTCCTTCATTTTATAATTATCATATGAATAATCTCTTAGCATCATTCCTTCAGCAAATGCGGCCATTTGCTTGACACTTGAATTAGAGAATCTAACTGTAAAATCATTACCATGACTTTTCTTTAAACTGGCAAATACAGATGCGCCGGATTTTCTGTAGTCGTGAACTGATACGTCCTCGCTTTTTCCCAGGCCAGCAAGAATTACCTTACCATCTTCACCACCAATTAGCGACATTGTTGATTTTGCTTTCCCCTTAAAGTCAGCATCACCTAAGACTCGGTTAATCTGAGCTTTCATTGAGTTAGGTAAACCCCTTTCACAATCCTCAGGTATTGATTCGGTACCTTCGGTAAGAGGTAAAATTAGTGTTCCATTGATATTGTCATTTACGCTTACAGTCATATCCATATTATCGCCTAAACTGGCCTATACACGATAGCATTTCAATTATCGTGTTTATCATCTGGGCATAATTCAACCAAAACATCGTCTTCGGGACGTAAAATTGCAGCTAAACCCACTACTGAAATAATAACTGTTAGCGGATTGAATATGCCATAACCAAATAACCCATTAACATCATCTTCAGTGCTGATTTCAATTGTTGTGGAATTTATTGGCTCACTAACCCATCTTGAGGCATTAATGACTCTAACTTGATAATATAATTGCCAACCTCCATCATCACTTACACTAAGATTTGAAGCATCCAATTCAACTATTGATGAATTACTCGCATTGACGGTGAATGCAGATGATGTCCATGTTACTTGACCGTCAGAATTAACATGTTGTAAAGTTGCATTAGAGGTTGAAGCTTGGCCTAAATTCTCAATATTTATTGTTATCGAATCATCCTCTACATCCAATGATGTAACATCTAAACGAGCTCGCCAATACCACACATTTGTAATCAAATATCTCATGACATCCATCTCTTCTTCTAATCTATCGTTTAGATTTTCAAAAGAACCAGGGACAAACTGTTCATCATCAGTTTCGAAGGTAAATGTTGGATACCCCATCACCCCATATCCATAATCACGACTAGTTCCACAATTAGGATATAAGCCCTGATTTGCATTTTGGATCGGTATGCTTGAGATGTTTTCTTGCACATCTTCTCTAATTTGATAATACAATTCCCAGTCAGCGGGTTGGTGGGACCATTTTCCCCAAGGATACAACATAATCCAAACTCCAGTATGCATGGTAACATAGAGGTCTGCATTTGGCACAACCTCATTCATGTAGATTGAATTGTACATGGTTTCAGACTCGCTAAATGCACTGCTACCTGGTTGCGTAGTCGGGCAAGTATTCCAATAATGGTCATAGTTTCTGTTTAAATCAACTTGGTTGATATTCCAACGAGTATCAATATCATTTCCATCCGGATTTAACATAATCAAAACATGAACCTCTGTATTCTTCAAAACAGAAATCGCCTCTTCATTTCCTTCAGCCCAGCCGTTGATATACCACTTTGCCGATAACCAAGCTAGCGCTGTACCAAGGTACTCGTTTCCATGGTGCCCTCCATCGATGTAAACAATTTCTTTTGGACTTCCGTCTTCCTTAGTATCAACAGACCAGTCAGATAATCTAACAACCCATAGGGCCCTTCCTAGTTCAGACTCACCTGCACTTGTTAAATCTACAATGTCTGGGTAATTATCAGCCCAGTCTTGAACTTCTAATGTCATAGCGGCCCATGTCATGTGGACGTGACTGTCAATAGGGTCGCCTGGCCAGTTCTGTTTCGATGAATCATCCGATTGTGCGCTAGTTATTGGCAACCCAGCCAATAAAATGCACAAAACCAAGGAAACAGCTACACGCATGAACTCGCCTACTCTTGCATGAAATAAAATGCTTACTTATTCTATGTATTGTATTACCATTCCGAAGTAAATGCATTTGGATTAACAATCTTTTCAGACTCTCTAGTCCAAATCTGACCAGTATCTCCGCTGGAATAGATATCTGCGAATGGATCAATATCCTCGGTTTTCTTATTTCTCTGCATATATGCTTCTACACTTTCACGTAGATCTGGTTTAAATTTCCAATAATGTATACGCCATTCGCGCCCGTCCCACAAAGTAGTCTCCTCACTTTCAGTGGTTAACAAATTATAATCTTGGAACATGTAAAACAGATTTCTATCAGTCGGCTCCAAAGCATTGTCTATGATTCTGTTATAGAACCCAAAGAACCCAAGAGCGTGTTCAGCCATACCTTGGGCGACTTCACTATCCATTTCTAAATCAATATGTTGCTGAATTGCCTTGGTTAATTCCCCTAATGTCATTCCCATCGAAACACCTCCGGCCCGCGACTAAAGTCCCGAGAACAGTAATTATATTGTACACCGACCCATATTAAATCATCGGTCAAATAGGTACTTTTTTACCCAAATCTAGAAATTTGATTATGTAAAAAGACGGCAAACCCTCAAGAACAAATCAATTCAGCCGAGTCTGTGGCAGAGGGATTTGTTGAAGGCAATTTTTTGGGTTTACCCGAAAGTAGTGCAACTCCAGATATTGCCGTTTTACCAATACCGTATGAATTAACCACATCTTACGGTACAGGGACCTTTAAAGGGCCACTTGCATGTATTGAATCAAGCGGTCAAGTTGAACTATTTGATCCATTATTAGGTGAAGATTTACCCGCCGGCCACTCTATCAAAACCGTCGCACCATGGGATGGTGAGGGGACAACTCTCAAACAACAATTAGACGGAATAGCAAATTACCTGACGCCATGGTATGATGGAACCTCATTTCCTTTGATTTTGGGGGGAGAACACGGAATGTTGCCAGCTATAGTTCATGCAAGTAGAAATCACCCAAAGGTTGATGACGATTTAGCGAACTTGACAATCGTACAAATTGATGCACATGCTGATTTACGAGAGCAATTATCGGGCGAACCATTTTCTCATGCATGTGCAGCATCCCGAGCGATGGATTTCAACATCAAAAAACTGTATCAAGTGGGCATTAGGGCGTATTCAAAAGAAGAATATGAGCGAATAATTAGCGATGTGAAAATCACAACTTATTTCGCATCACAAATCCATGGTTATGGCAACCCTGTATGGCAGGATTGGCTGGATGAACTAAGTCAAATTTCAGGACCAGTACACCTTACTTTGGATATTGATGGACTTGATGGAAGCTTAGTCCCAGCCACCGGCACTCCGGTGCCAGGGGGGCTATCTTACTGGCAAGCGGTTGAAACGATTGAAACCCTATTCAATGCGCCAAATGCAGTTGTAATTAGTATGGATATTAATGAAATCGTGCCACAAAAAGACACCCCCCTTACTCAATTCACTGCAGCGCTGTTGGCTGTAAAAGGCATTTCAAACCACATTAATGCTAGAAAGCATGGGCGGTGGCAGAAAATGTCAATGGAAAAAAATCAAGGGTATGATAAGTTATTCTTTCAATCATTATAAATTAATATTACCGGAGGAAAAAACTATGCAAAAATCTCATGGAACCCATGTAATGGTTGATTATACAGGATTTTTTCCCCAAGTAAGTAATTTAGACAATTGGATTTTGTCCATCATGGAATCAGCAATAGATAATTCTGACGCACGAAGAGTACACTCACATGTTGAAAACTTTGATGGCTCTAAATCGCCACCTGGATTTGCAGCAGTAATATTGTTAGATGAAAGCCATTTTTCAGCACATTGTTATTCCGCTAAGGGCTGGCTAGCAATAGATTGTTTTACCTGTGGAGGAACGGATGCCAACAGAATAGTTGATGACCTCCACCGCCAATTATCCACAAAAATAACAACGCTAAATTTAGAAAAGCGAACATCGGTTGAAAGATTTTTACATTGAGGTGAAAAAATGTCAATTAGAGAATTTATCGATTCCCATTTTTCTCATTTCAATGCTGGTGAATTACGCAAAGCAGCACAATCATTGAATGATTTTGTCAATCAAGGTGGGAAATTATTCATTACATTAGCAGGGGCAATGAGTACTGCGAAATTAGGCCAAACTTTAGGCCCCTTGATTCGACAAGGTTACGTTGCCGGCATCTCGTGTACGGGAGCAAACCTTGAGGAAGATGTATTCCTTCTAACCGCTGCGCCACACTATGAAACCATAACTAATTGGAGAGATCTTTCAGCACAAGATGATACAAATTTACTAGCTAGGCAATTAAACAGAGTCACTGATGTTTGCATACCAGAGGACACAGCAATCAGGAAAATAGAACAACAAATACTTCCACTTTGGAAGAAATACTCTGAAGAAAACATATCCGAACTGCCTCATCAATTCTTCTATCAAATACTAAAAAATGGTAACTTATCCTTACAAGGGGACCCTAGTAATAGCTGGATGTTAGCTGCAGCAGATAACAATTTACCATTATTTGTGCCCGGTTGGGAGGACTCTACATTGGGTAATATCTTTGCCGCACACGTTTTGGAAGCAGTAATTTCAGCGGATGTTGTAAAAAGTGGCATTAATTACATGACTGAATTGGCTGCTTGGTATTCTAAACAAAAAACACCCCTTGCATTTTTTCAAATTGGCGGCGGAATTGCAGGGGATTTTCCAATCTGTGTAGTGCCAATGTTAAATCAAGATTTAGGAAAAGATGCACCCCTGTGGTCTTGGTTTTGTCAAATAAGTGAATCTACACCTTCTTACGGGGGTTATTCCGGGGCGCCGCCAAATGAAAAAATTACATGGGGTAAACTATCTATGGAAACACCACGATTTGTAATAGAAAGTGATGCAACTATAGTTGCCCCGTTAATATTCGGATATCTCTTAGATTTGTGAAGTAAGCCTCATCAACTGGGACTATCTAGCAACAACGTGTTAGGCTTGAATAACAAGTACAACCTCATTGAGTGGTGTGTTATTTTCACAGTTTTTTGCGCGACCGTATCATTGTATTTCTTCGAAACAACTGAACAAGAACCAGATTTGGAATTGACCACAATCCACGGAAACATTCAGTTATCAACCCGTGAATCAATGGATGCATTTGGTCTTGAGAATTTTAAAACTGGACCGAACGCCAATCTTAATTTAACCAATCTTCCAGTGATAACCAATAAATGCCAAACCTGCCATGAAGAAATCATTGGCACATTGTTAAGCGGAGCCATCATAATATCCGAATTATATGATTTTGAAAACAGGAAAGGTAGAGTTGAAGGTTCCTTTAATTTCACACACTTAGTTGAGAGGGTAGACGACTACATAATACATGAATGGGTAATTTTTGATTGGAATGCAGGTGACATCACTTCATCTTGGGAGTTGAAAATAAATCACAATCCCCCAAGGTGGGTGCCAAAACACGATTCAACAACACTCTTTATTGGAAATGAAATAGGATTTGAATCTCGTTCAGGTCCTGAAATATTAATCCAAAATACCGATGACAATGTTAAATTGATTCAAGCTTGTCTACCGGATAGTTTTCTTTGTAGAAACACATCACCAGATGCAATTTTAATCGCCGGATTCGATAATAAGAGTAAGCCCATTACAATCTCTCCTCCAATGACTTGGCTAAAGCAAAACATTTCTCATTTATCCCCTAGCGACGCCTCCTCTGAGTTGATCGATAATGCTTTGAACCGCGGAGATATACAACCCAATCAATTAGGATTCTTACCTTCACAATATTATGTTATGGACAATGCTTCAACTTATGAATTATTAGAATTTGATAGTAAGTTTTCCCCACTATCATTATGGTTTTCAGCACTTGATTTAATACCAATATCATTTAATTTAGCAGGACACTCTTTAGTTCATATGAATAATTCCTCGGTTGATTGCTATAATATTCTGGACCAGTATGGCAATATCATTATTGGATTAATGCTAAAATAACTACACAGATGGTTATTTATATTACCGAATTTGACAATCCTATATGCGAAAACAGTCATTTTTACTGATTTTTTTGATGTTAACTTTAGCAGTACAACCGATTATTGCAGATACTGTAACTCCTAATGAAACCTCATCTAATGGCGATATAATTAGTGTTGATGGATATATTACTACAAAATTCACCAGTGTTGGCGATACAATAGAAATCTTTGCTAATACCAAAGGACATTCAGGCAGTCTTGTCAATACAAACACGATTGTAACCGCGGAAATACTACATTATCCCGATAATGATCCAATTGGAATCTTAACTCAAGGAGACATACCTCAATTCCCAGTGACTATTGACACCGTAGTCATGCAACCATTGAGTTTGCATGAAAGCGACAACAGTATTATGATTTGGGAAGGAGTTTACACAATCCCAATTAATTCTCTTGGTGGAGTATATGGGGCAAGCATAACGATGGAAGAAGGAGGCTTATCTGCTACAGATAATCCAACACAAATACCAGATAAATTAACTTCTGAAATCGAACAATTATTACAGACAATTGACGATACTTGGGATTCCGCCAATCCAACAATGGATATGAAAGCAGTTTTCGATAATCTCAATTCATCTGGAGCCCAAGCCCCAGGTGGTGGCGGCTGGACTGAATTTGTTGACGACGCAACCAGGGGGACTGGATTTGGCGGCAGTGCGCAATTATGGGACAACATGATTACAGCCGGATATGATAATCCAGCATATGAGATGGAAAACGGAGCAAAGTTTCTTGAGGCTTTAATGGCGTTTTTAGAATCAACAGATCTTGATGCGGGAATGGCATTCTTGACAGGATTGTTTGTTTATGGCAACGAATTCCCCTTGCCTCGAACAGTGAATGATTTTAGTGAAGTTGCCGAATACATAACTTCCTTTGACCCTATTGAAAATTTCACGAGATTTTCAGGTACTGATGATTTTTCAGCAGCATATGATGCTATGCTTGGAAGTAATGAATGGCAAGAACTGGAGACTGCATTAGATAATTTAGCTGATAACACAATGGTCTTCGAATCCTTCCAAACCGTTCTTCGAAATATCGCATTACTTTCTGTTTCAATTCATCCAGAGGCTCTTATTGATGGTTTTGGAGCTTGGGTTCAACCGCTTGCTGATGGCGATTATGATACAATGACTCCTTTCCAAAAATTAGTGGTAAGTTGGTCTGAGATGGATGTAAATATTGTGGATGAAGACGGCGATGATTTTCCAGATAATATCATCTGGGAATATGAGTTGTTATTAAACACTACAGAAGGGATCCAATGGCAAGCAAAAATGGAAACTGACCACCAGTATATTGCAGATGGTTTTGACGACTTCAACATGTTCGATATTGAAGTGTTGACGATATTACGAGATACAGTTGAAGATCCTGCCTGGGAAAATGCTGGCGAGGCTTTACAGGAATTTGGGCAATGGGCATCTAATGCTACAATGAGTCGTAACTTAGAGTGGACATATGACTCTCCCGAAGAAGACGGCGACGACGACGATGATGACGATGGCGACGAAGGCGGTAGCGAAGACGGCGGCGAAGACACAGAAACCTATCAATACGTTATATTTGACGAACTCCATTCCATAAGATCATCAAACTTGAATAAATATGTTCTTGATATTGGGTTTGAATTGGAACTAAATATCACGGGAAGTGATGACCAGGACTATCCCGAGAAATTTGATATGACAATGACAGATTCAAGCGGAGTTGTGCACAATGTGGAACTTAACCGTGCTACTTGGAATCAATATTTTGGCCGTTTTACCGCAGATAATGTTGGAGAAGAAACCTATGATTTCAATCAACCATTAGAAAATTATCGACCACCATGCGTCGATGATGGGTGCATCATTGAACGTGCTGAACTTGAGTTTAATACGTTGAGACCTTCGCTTATTGAATCAATGCCAATCGAGGTATTGGATGAGGTTTTCCTAGTTTCTGCTCTCGGCGTAATAGTGGACCAAGATGAGACATTATTGGTTAATCAACCATATACTGTTGAATCTGTTAGTTATGATGCAGTTAACGGTGCTATTTCTGGTGCCAATGTTGACACTGCAATACTACGTGTTTCGCCCGGTTTAGGTGCTTCAGCAGCAGCAACATTTTCTCCAAATGGCGAGGTTGTTTATTCAACTACATCAACAGATCTTGATGCTCAATATGATGGCGGAGACCTTGATGGAGATGTAATGGGGATAATTGAATCATATTCCGGTAATCCAGATGAAGGTAGAGACGGCAACCAACACCCACAAGCCGCAGTTATCGATGCAGAGATTGAGATATCAGGGTCTGGCAATACATGGCAGGCAAGCCATAGTGACTACTTACCTGCAACAGGCGGTATTGCAAATGTTATCACACAAGGATCGACAGAAGATGGTCTTAACTTTGAGTATATGCAACAGATGCCGCTACCAGGCACTGCAGGCTGTGGATATTCCAATGGCTACTCTACTGGTGGCGATAGTGCAGGTGTGGGATGGAACTACAGGGAATTCTATATGTGGGACGACGAAAGTGAGTCAATGACTTCATATAACAAACCAGATCTTGACACATTGACAATTAATTGGGGAGACGGGACAGCAGAATACGAGTACCAATTTGGTCAAAATGGTGATTATAGCGAAGATGGTTGGGAAAATCACATTTACCAAAATTATGGTGAATATCAAATCGACATCACTTATACTCCTGTGGCCGGATTCAGCCCAGTTAACCATGAAATTACTTATGTCTATTCAATTGAAGGCGATGATGGATTTAAACAATATGAGGAAGAATCTGAAGAATTCTATTTGTCAAATGAGATAGAAATAGGTTGGTGTGATTTACAAAATGAACAGTCATTTACCCCTTCTCCTTCAATAATAAACGAATTTATCACCAATGGGCCATTTGAAGTAATAACCCAACAAGTATCAACATCAGATGCAGATGGCAAAGCATCTTTAACAGTCACACCCCAACATACAGGGGCATATATTTCAATTGTACAAAACGAAATTGTACGTTCTACAGATGGGGAGACTGTGACCGGATTAGGCTTGAATTTTGGTATTGCGACCGCCGGAGCAATCGGAGTTAATAATTTGGATATTATCGATTACTTTGCCGGTTTGCCTGTTTATGCTGCCAACACAACAGAAGACACTCAATCTTTGACAATTACAACCAGCGGCATTTCTGATAGCCATCATAAAACTACAATTGGCCATATACCACTTGACTTTTCAGATATTTTCGATGACATCGAATTAGAAACAGAACCAGATATTCAAGATATAGTTTTCAATCCCGGAGAAACCTCTAGAAGTGTTCAAATTTCCCACTCATCGCCACTATCATTGATTGGGATTGTTTCCTCACAGTCTGATGAATATGGCGAGAGTAATATAGATCAAACTTTAACTCCATTAGCCGTCCACATCGGTTTAATTTTACACAATCCGCAAGAGTTATCTCTGACTGGAAGCCTTGGACCAGGTCAAACTACCAATATTGCATTATCAGAGGAAATAGACCAAGCCACCAGAATCCTCGCTGTTGCCTCCCCAAGCCAAGGTTTTGACCCTGCTACTGTCGATTTCTCAACCATTACTGAACTGATTTCAAATGAAGCAATAAGGCCGGCAACAGATTGGGTTGGCGTCGAAGAAAATATTCAAATGGTTTGCGAGGATTTATATCCTTGGACCGATAATTATTGGGATGATATGGCCCAGCAAGATGTAAACGTGCTAAATATTGGTGTGCGGCACATATCAGATGAATCACGATACGGTGGGACACAAATACAAGCCTCAGCACCAGATGCAGAATTAATTGAAGAATCAACAGGAATGCCGGTTGATCACTATGAAACCCCTTCTCAAGATGGAGATGGAAGCTATACTTTACAATATGATATGACTCAGATGTCCCCTGGGAGTTATGAGTTTTCTTCAAACACAAATTATGGCGCTACTGTGACAATCATGATAGATGACCCAAACGACCCTTATGAAGGCTGGTCATATGAAAACAGTATTAAAACGTGTGAATCCCAAGTTGAACTGACAGACGAAGAAAACTTCGAACTCTTTGAAGAATACGTCACACGTTTCAGCACCATCGCTTGGGGTCAAGGCTCAAGTGCAGATTTACAATTACCATATCTATCTTCTCCAATCTCCGAATATACGGTGATTTCAGTTGCTCAACAAGGAACAGGTGAAAGTGCAAAACTAATTTCAGCTATTAGTACAACACTTTCAGCACCAAATCCAGAACCGCCAGTGATTGAGAATCTTTCAGTGGTATTTACGCCGATAAATCCGACTCCAGGTGAAGTTGTTGAAGTTACCATTACTGATGAAGATAATCAACCGGTTGAAGGCCTTTCAATAACAGTAGTTAGAGGAGAGGAAACACTTACTAGTTTACTTAGCGACGAAAACGGCCAAAACTCATTCCCAATTCCATTGGGAGTAATTACTATTAGAATTTCAGGCGGACAATATCATCCTGTAGAAATTAACATTACGGTTACCGAGGAAGGAATTGATGATCAAAATGGATTACCAGGTGATAGAGATGGCGATGGATATGGTGATTTGTTAGACGCTTTCCCAGACGACTCAAGTGAATGGTTTGATACAGATTTAGACAATATCGGCAACAATGCTGATACTGATGATGATGGTGATGGAATTTTAGATGTTGATGAGCTAACAGCAATTACACAAACAAACCCATTGAAGGCAGATACCGATAGCGATGGGTATTGTGACGGTGAAATAGATGTTAACACAGCCACATCTTTGATATGTGTTGGTGGAGATGCATTTCCAATAGACTCAAGTGAATGGTTTGATACAGACGGAGATGAAATCGGCGATAATGCTGACACTGATGATGACGGAGATAGTTGGACTGATATTCAAGAGGTTGACTGTAATAACACAGATCCATTAGACGTAAACAGTTATCCTATGGATGTTGATAATGATGGCATTTGTGATTTCCTTGACCAAGACAATAGTGATGGCCCAGGAATCGGTGACAATAACACCAATGGCACAGTTGATAATAATCAACAAGACTCCGACTCCTCAGATTCCACATCAGACCGTATGGTGTTAATCGGCGGTTCAATCGGCCTTGTAGTCATACTTGTCGTTGTTGGATTGTTCATTCTGATGCGCAATAGAGCTGAAGATTTAGTAGACAAAATGTTTGTTAAAGAAGAAGAATTATTTGAAAGTGTAAGCCAGTCTACAAACACCACTCCAACAACGCCCCCAATTACCGCTAGAGGAGAGATGCACGATGGATACGAAGCAATCGAGTATCCGGCTGCCTCAGGAAACTGGTTCTACCGTGATACCGCATCTGGAAAATGGGTAGAATGGCGTTAGAATCACCAAAATAGGTGCCAGCATGAAATTGGATAAGACAAAAATCAGCATCATTTTTGTTTTATGCTTATTTGCTTTTTCTGCATTACTATATTCACCTGAGGCTTCGATGACTACAGATGCTATATTTGATGATCCAGCTAAAGATCGAATTAATGAAGAAGGTGAAGATACAGATTCCGGCTCAAATCTAATAATTAGAGTTAAACACAAGGACTCTGGCCCACTAAGTGCAAATTTTTCTAGAGTAAGCGAGTTATTAGATATTGAAAACTTATCTTTAAACGAAATAGAAAATCAATACACACTTAATTCTAATGAAGTCACCATAGAAAGGCTGGAGACACCTTATTCTGCATGGGAAGCCGCTTTTAATTCACGTAATAAAAGCATTAGGAACTCATCAAATTGGGGAGAGGTTTTACAACCAATTAATGATGATGGATGGTGTGGAGATGATGCTAATTTAGCTGAAAACAATGCATTGCAAGCGACACTATTGATGTTGCCTCAAGGCAGTAATGCAGGTGTAGCATGTCCGTTATTTGCAGGCTCCTCGGCAACCCAACCACCTCAATCCAACGAACTTCTTTGGCTGGTGTGGCTTGAATCTTCAAAAACACCCGTCGATTGGTCTGAATTAAATGATTGGTGTGATAAACTTACAGATAATTCAGATTATAATTTTGAGCCAGCCGGAGTCAATATGCTGTTTAAAGAAGCAGAATTAGTTGCTAAGCAAGATTTGAGCAAAATTTTACCAATTACAGTTTTGGTCCTAGCTTTAACGCTATTATTGTTTTTCAGAGATTTCAATATTACAGTAATTACTCTCTCTTCTGTAGTTTTAGTAGTACTTGCAGTGATTGGTATTTTTACTTTATTTGATTATCAATTTTCAGTAATAGATGGTATTGCAATACCCATTATCATGGGTGTTGCAGTAGATGGTGCTTTTTGGTATAAATCATCAACTAAGTCTAGAGAAGAGGTTCGAGAAATACTGATGTTAGCAATGGCTACAACTGTTGCAGCAGTATCTCTTGCACTTATTTCACCAATAAAGGCACAAAGAGGTCTGGCTTTAGTAATGATTGTTGGAATAATTATCGATTGGGTTTTAACGCGTTTTGTATTAGAAGATATTTATCTAAAATCAAGAGTAGTCAAACCCCAATCAATTGATACAGGTAAAAAACCGGCTAAACTAAGCTGGCTTTGGCCATCTTTGCTGATGATTTTAATGCTAGTAGCCGTAACATCTCCCCCCGGAGTAGAAGCCTTAGATATCAACCAGTTTTTACCAGAAGACAGTGAATCATTGGATGAATTAAGTGAACTAAGAGAAATATACGTGATAGCCTCAAGCACTCTAGTATTTCTTACCATAGACTTAGATTCCGAAGATGATTCACAAATAAGAGACTTATTACGCTTCAAATCACAGTTTGAGCAACACCCTAATATAATCTCATATGACACTGGATTGGTTGAACAAAACTTAGTACTGGGCATTGGAGATGTTAGCCTTGATGCGAATTTTGAAATGGTATATGAAAACACTTCACCGTCAATAGTCCTCCAAGACCCTTGGTTAAGGGTTGATGATGAGATCACCGGATGTATAATGATTGCAGTTATTGATGGGGAAGATTCAACTTCAGCATATCAATTTTCACAAGACACCAAAGAATTGTTAGATGACAATAACCTATCAGGTGAAATTGGTGGCGATTTAATCACGGGAATTAGCTTAGCCAAATCATTTGAACAAACAAGAATATTACAAATTTTATTTGCCGGAATTATTGTTTTTACCATATCATATTTTATGACTAGTTCTGTTGAAAGATCTATAAGAATTGCTATTGGGACTATTGCTGTTGGTATTGCTGTAGATGGTCTGGCAAGTCATATAGGAGGGCGTGGAGTAAATACTGCTCCAGCGGTGCTATTAGGTATGGGTTTTGCTGCTGATTATTTATCACATGCAAGCGATAATCTAAGAGTAAATAAATATGATAATTATGCAAGATGGGGTGCAGCAATTACTTCTGGGTTGGTATTTGTCGCCGTATCTTTTAGTCGATTTCCTCCGGCAAAAAATACAGGCATATTGTTATCAGTCACCATTTTTATTTCAGTTTTACTTGCCACATCGTTAGCATATACACATAAACCAGATTTGTATAATGGACAACAAGAATAGGCGATAGTTATATCTAAATTCGTGTTTAGCAAGAATCATGTCCCAGTTGTTCGAGATGAATCAGTACATAGTCCAAGAGAAGTTTTTCAAAATTTTTGGCAATACCTTTTGGATTAAAGATTTAGAAGGAAACATCATCGGCTATTCCAAACAAAAGGCTTTCAAATTGAAAGAAGATATTACGCTATTTGCTGATGAAACCTGCACTCAACCCTTGATTCAAGTAAAAGCTAGAAAAATGCTCGACTTAGCGGCTACATACGACGTTTTTGACTTGACCACAAATCAACACATTGGCTCAGCAAAACGAAATTTCCTCAAATCAATTGTCAAAGATAGTTGGAAATTACTGGATACGGAAGGCAATCAATATGGTGAATTAATCGAAGATAGTATTGCCATATTGCGTAGATTTGTCCCCTTTATTCCCGCCAAATACCACTTTGAAATTCCAGGGTTTGAAGGAATAACAATACATCAGCAATTTAATCCAATAATCAAAAAATCATTACTAACAATTCCCCAAGGGCATCCAATGGATAGAAGAATGATCGCAGCGATTACCCTTTTGAATTCAGCAATCGAGGGCCGCCAAGGTCGTTGAATTAACTAATTACATCAATGGTTTGATGCCTAACCTATCTTTGGCTTGATTGTGGCGCGTGTAATTGTTATTGGAGCGGGGGTAGCTGGCCTTTGCGCAGCAATACACGCATCTATTGCTGGCCATCATGTTGTAGTATTAGACAAGGCCAAGAGAATAGGCGGACGTGGAACATCACAGAATAAAGATGGTTTTTCTTTACATTATGGGCCTCATTTAATTGATAGGAAAGGGCCACTATTCAAGACTGCACGTAAATTAAGTCGCATTAGACTATCAACCAAATCTATCCGAATGGATAAGATTGAAGCAGCTGGATTGGGCCTAATTAGGCCGGTTAACAATATTCGGCAGGCAGTTGAAAATAAACGAGCATTAAGGACTATGGACTCAAACAATCAATATTTTTTAGCAGCCAAATTCCTTGCGACTTGGGGTACGGCATTTAACAAATCTCGTTGGAATTCATTTCGCAAAAATAAACTGTGCGTATCTAATGAAGGTTGGGTCGGTTTAATTGGCAGACTTTCAGCTGCTTTAGACGAAATAGGGGTATTAATTGAAACAAAATCTGAAGTTACAACAATTAAAGATAAGCAAATCATTCTTACTGATGGTCGAAAAGTAGAATGTGATGCAATAATTCTTGCATGTGGTGTTAATACGGCTAAAGAACTTCTTTCCGACATAGATTCACAGTTAACCACTCAAACATTTGCATCCTTAAAGCGCACAACTGCAAGTATTATTGAGGCTGGCCTTGCCTCAAAGCCAATGGGGGGAAAACAGGCAATTGTAGATACTAATCAACAAATGGCTATGCTTGATTATATTGCCATACAACCGAGATTGAACTCTAGCGGCTCACATATCTCAGCAATTGCTGTTGGAGGATTGAAATCAGATCCTGGTGCTACAAAATATTCATCAAATCAAGAACGTCTTGATAAGTTATCACAGTTTTTAGATACTCATATATCGGGTTGGAAAAATCATATAGTCGCCGATTTGCGGCAAAAATCAATAATTATAGGTTATGATAACCCGATTGATAGTATGGTGTTTAAGGAACATGGAATAATTCTATCAGGATCTTGGGTTACGTCCAAATATATACTTGCAGATGCGGCAGCAGAAAGTGGTAAATCTGCTGGAAATAATCTTAAAAATCTAGATTCTATTAGACAATTAGCGTAATGAAATTGTTATTGGCCGTCTTTGAAGAACAGACAATATGAGGCTAATTTCTTGGAATGTAAATGGCATCCGAGCAGCGATACGTAAAGGGATAGATGGTTACTTCGATTCTCTTGATGCAGATATTTGGATGTTGCAAGAGGTAAGAGCATTACCAGAACAATTACCCAAAAATTGGAGCTGGCCTAAAGGACATCAAGTCCATATGCATACTGCAGAGAAAAAAGGCTATTCTGGGGTTGCAACAATTTCTCGCCATCCAATGGAAATAGTAACTACTGGCAAACCTTCCAAATTAGATCCCAATGATTCAGAAGGCAGAATAATTGTGACCAAGCATGAAGATTTAATCTGTATCAATACATATCTCCCAAGCGGCTCAAGCGGCGATCAAAGACAGCAATACAAAGAGCAATGGATGGATGAATGGCAAGAATTTATCCGCCAATATTTGAATCATGACACTCCAGTTGTAGTATGTGGAGATCTTAATGTTGCCCATACAGAGGATGATATTTGGAATCCTAAGGGGAATTCTAAACAAAGCGGATTTTTACCCCAAGAACGCCAATGGTTCACATCGTTATTGAATGATGGTTGGTATGATGCGTTTCGCGATAAAGTCGGACCGGGCGTTAAAAAATATAGTTGGTGGTCCAATCGAGGGCAAGCAAGAATCAAAGATAGGGGCTGGAGAATAGATTATTTCCTACTCAATACCGCAGCAAAAAAAATGGTCAAAGATGTTCGAATTGAGCGCCAAGGCGGACTTGAAATCTCAGATCATGCACCGGTTATACTTGATCTATACGATTAATTCTTCAAACATTCAATTCCCTTCTTCGAGCAATTATTACCGCACAAAGGAGAGCCGTGAAAGCACTAATTAAACCAAATCCGGGAGTCTCTTCGCTCTCTTCATCACCTATTTGAGTAATAGAACATCCCGCCTTATTGGTAAACTCATCTTCGCTCGTATTAGGACATTCATCGAGCTCATCAATTACCCCGTCGCCATCACTATCATTCCAGGTCGTTAAATTTTCATCATTATCGATTACTACGCCATCTTCAGTCAGTACATAGTGACACACTTCATCAGATGATAAGACATCATCTTCATTTGCTAAGACTAATGTTACCTCAAAACAATATTGCCCACTATTAGAAAAATTGACGTTATAGTCTTCAATCCAATTCCAACATCCATTTTCATCCAAGCCTCTTAGATTCCACTGACAATAAATTGAATCTACTTCAATTACTTGGTAAGTGCCCCAGTAATCGCCTGCAGTTGGCATTCCTACAAATTGATTGAACGTAAAGGAATTGTTTGCTAATGACAATCCCTCTCCATTGGTTAAATTCCAAGACAGGATATAATCAGTATAACTAGCATTTTGAATTTTGATATCCCAACTTACTAGTTCACCAATTTCATATTGA
>MDSV01120075.1_pt1 | contig 78279 bp, 64 predicted proteins | sample 810851 | NCBI WGS metagenome assembly MDSV01 (sample SAMN05326640, study PRJNA326480) | marine metagenome | isolation source: seawater | place: Atlantic Ocean: North East | collected 2012
CTAGAGCACCTGACTGTAGACTGGAAACACTTGGTTGTAGGCAGCCATCAGGGGGTCCCCGGTTCAAGTCCGGGAGCGCGGACCACTAACTCCTCATCTCACCCAGTGGAATTGATAGCTACCGGACTAGCTTGTCCGGGTTACATGGAACCGCCTTCTCATGAGGCAGAAGCTCGCCTATACCGTGGATAAGTATCGATTCACCATCCTCTGCCATAGTTACGGACATGTGGGCAGGCTCATAAAGGGGACTTTGCTCGGCCAGCTGCTGGAGGTTCTCTTATGGGCATTGCAAAGTACGTTCGTGCGACATGGAAGAAGCCTAAGTCCGGCATGCCCATGCTCCATCGAAGAGATAGAATGGCATCATGGAGGAAGGACCCTGTTTTCCAACGCGTCCACCGCCCAACTAGGATAGATGCCGCTCGCAGACTGGGATACAAAGCCAAGCAGGGAGTGGTTCTAGTACGGACCAGAGTAAGGAGAGGGGGCCTCAGGAAGGGCAAGATCCACATGAAGAGGAAACCCTCCAAGGCAGGTATCAAGAAAATCACTATGGCTAAGTCCATTCAGAGGATAGCTGAGGAGAGGGTCAGCAGGAGATACCCAAATCTCGAAGTCCTGAACTCGTACTGGGTCGGAGAGGATGGAAAGAACAAGTTCTACGAGGTTATTCTCCTAGATCCATCCCACCCAGTGATAATCGCCGATAAGGAACTTTCATGGGTATCAGAGGGAAACAGTCACTCTGGCCGTGCGTTCAGAGGTAAGACCAGCGCAGGTAAGAGAGGAAGGGGACTTCTCAACAAGGGCAAGGGTGCTGAGAAGCTCCGTCCTAGCCTGAAGTCCAACAAGAACCGTGGCAAGTGATTCCCACGGCCGTCATATTGATGCGATATGATACGTTCCACCGTTCGATGGCAGACCTCCACGCTTCAGAAATCAGGGGTCTCCCAGTGATTCTCCCCAGTGGCCGTCTGCTTGGAACGGTGTACGACTCCTTCGTCAATACCGATGACTGGTCCTGCACCCATATCTTCGTCTCAGACCCCCCAGCTGATCTCGTCGAGGGAAGGACTCACTTGGCCATACCTTGGAAGTGGGTCAGGTCGGTGAGCGACGTAGTATTGCTAAGGTGGTTCCCGCCAACCCCGATTCCCAAGAACCTTTGACTCCTCGATGAGCTAATCGCCGATATGATTCAAAAGGGGGACGATGACCCTAAACCGTGCGTGCTGCCACGATATTGACCCTAGCCGCCTTACTGATGGCCACCTTATCCCCAATAGCACATGCTGACACAAGGGGCGTGATAATTTGTGCAGGCGCTGATATGGAGATGATGCCAGCAAATTGGGAACTCGAGGACCAGGCATGCGTCAGAGTCGATCTCGGAGTTCTCCAACAGGGAGAAACACTCTCATTCGACATCACCACAGACTCGGAAATAGACATACTCCTATTTTCATCGAACGCTATTACAGTCTATCAGAACGAGCAGTCTTACAGAAGTGACTCAGTATGGGAGAGTGACTCCGTCTTCGAGGAATTCAACGGCTCAGGGGCTTGGCATTGGACAGTTCCATCCGACAGAGACGCTACTCGTTGGTACATGGTCTTGGATAATCTGGCACACCCACAGGACTCAGGTTCTGGCGACCAAGGGGTAGAACCTGCATCCGTGACCCTCGATGCGACTACCATCTCACCTCAGCCATTCACTCTGGTAGACACCATCGTTCGCCTGGAGTCAGGCGAGCACTCCATTCTCTACGGGCCTTTCTCTATGGACGAAGGAACCCAAGTTAGCATTCAGGTCAGTACAATGGAAGGTGCCCCAGACGTATTCATGATGAACGAAGAACAAGTCGAGTTGTACACCTCAGGTGGAACGGCCGCAGCACGCATACAGGGAACTGACATGCTCCTGATAACATCCAGCAGGAGTATCGTCTGGACCGTACCGGGCTCTCTCGAGGGAACTGACCTCTACCTCGTCGTCGATAACAGACCAGGGCCTTCAGGAGGAGGTGCTGGAACCCTCCCAATCGCGTCTACTGTAGTCATGACATTGACTCCAATAATGGATCCAATAATCAGTGGTATTTCCCCCTCTGGGACTGTAGATGTAGGGGCTGAGATAACCTTGGACGCATCCAATACTCCGAACCTGTCCAATCAAATTTCTGATTCTGGATACTCGTGGGATACAGATGGCGATGGGTTTGATGATAATTCTGGAGTGCTATTCAACATCAGTTGGCCCGAGCCCACTAATATTACGATCAGGCTTTCAATAACCGGTACCGATGGCAGAAGTACTAGCGTGTATGAGGAAGTAAGGGTCGAGGACATGTCTCCGCCATCCGTCGAGATTTCTGTTGAAGGGGTTCTCGAGAGATCATTCAATGAAGACATAGTTCTAGGCTCCACATTCACTGACAACTGGGGTGTTTCCAAAGTAGAGTGGCTGGTGGATGGAGAGCTCCACTCTGAGTTCGAAGATGACTTCGGGACAGCATCCACATTCTCACACACATTCCAATCTGGAGAAGAATCAGGAATCCACCTAGTGACTCTCAGGGTCACCGATCTCTCAGGAATGATCACCGAGGACACAGCTTCAATCCAGGTCTTCGACTCCACATCCCCTGTCGCAGGAGCATTCGACAACTCCCTGATTTCCACAGTGGGAGAGCTTCTCGAATTAGAAATACCATTCGAGGACCAGGAGTCAGAGAATCTGTACTTCTCTTGGGATTTCGACGCACAAACCGATACTGATGGCGATGGTGATGAGGATAATGACGAGGATGCAGTTGGACCAATGGTACAACATTCATTCGATGAATCAGGAGTATACAGAGTAATCTGTAGGGCTCAGAATGACGAGGGCTTGGTATCAGTGGTGGAAATCCTCGTCACTGTGACCACGGTTTCCAGCGATGACGAGTTAGGGTTCACTGAACTACTGATGGCCCTCGGTGGAGTAATTCTACTGATAGTGATAGTATCGATGGTTTATCTGAGGGTCGCCTCCAATCGAAGGATGGCCTCTATCATTGCAGAGTCCGAGGCCAAGAAGGACGAGCAAGAATCACAACCCAAGGAGATCTCAGTGGATGAGCAGAAGGCGATGTGGGGCGGCACTAGCACCAGTTCCGCTGTCTCCCAGCCCCAAGCCCTAGGTGGTGGCATAGCAAGCGGGATGTCAGGTGCTATTTCCTCCGAATCAGAAGCGTCATCAATAGACATTAGCGATGAAGAATTCGACGAATTACTCTCGGCCCCCAGTGTCCAGAGAGAAGACAGTCAGGCAAATGACCTTCTCAGCGCATTCCAAGATGACGATGATGAGGTCGATCATGAAGGGAGCGTAGTGGAGTATACCTTCCCAGAAGAAGAATCTTCCAATCATGAGATTGAAGATAGTTTTGACTCAGCAAAGGTATTCCAGGTTATCGAATCCGAAGAAGAAACCACTCCTGATGCTACCGAAGATAGAACGGTGAGGAGTAATTGCTCGAAGTGCGAGAAGATATTCGAAGTCGACCTTCCAGAAGGTGTCGATAAAGCACGAACAGCTTGTCCACACTGTGGCTCGATTGAAACAGTGGAACTCGCGTGAGTCATCCCCAACTCGCTTCAATCGAATAATTATCCAAATCAGGAGGGGCAATACCCTTTAGCGCACCTCTTTGAGGTGCGAGCATGACAAAGAGCGGTGTCCGCGTTGTTCACAGGGCCCCACGGCTCCAGAACAACAATGCGTTACTAGTGGTTCTTGTTATGCTAATCCCACTTTTTGCACCTATTCAAGGCGCAGAGGCAGAGGCTAGAATCGAGTCACAGGACTTCGAAATCCTCGATCGTCTTTCTGATGTACTAGATAATCGTCAACAGGTGCTAGACTCTAACTCTGTGGGGCAAATGGCCGGACCTGCCATTCAGGGCGTCAAGGATGGAATATCTCCTAGCGGGCAAGCCCAACCTCTTTCTTCAATAGGGGACTCCCTCGAAGGGTCTTCCTTTACCGAGACAATGCCTTCAGAGCCTGAACATTCTCTGCCATACAGGCTGATTCTTGGAATCGAGGATGATGCGGTTAGCGTTGACAACGTCTGGCAGACTCTCGTGAATATCACTGACTATGTCATCCTAACAGAGTACACAGATTTGGATGGAAACGTAGTTACGGGGACTGAAGTAGTAACATTCACTGCTAATTTCCTCTCTCTCATAAACCTACAGACTGATCCTCTGAGTCATGCAGTAGACATTGACAATGATGGCGATGACGATATTCAAGTCGGGCTGAGCATCTCTCTTGGCAACATAGGCTTAGACAACATAGATCTCGATACTGGAACGTTATGGATACAGCCCTCAGTCTCTTATTCTGTGGATGTCCTTGATTCGAGTCAGACGGACAGTGTCTGGGATGAAATGGACTCCTTACAAGTGTCTTTAATCAAGTCTTTCGCCTACTCAAGTCCCGATTCGGTACTGGCGCTTGGGGATGGAGAGAGCTATATTTGGGTAGTCGACTCCAGATTCTCAACAATGCCTCAGGATTTCTCCCTGAGTATTGGGATCGAGAGGATATTCTTCAATGCGAGCGCCGTACTGCAAGATCTCATACAATCACTAGTGAATATATTCGCGTCGGATTTCGATGGCTCGGGCCTGACCCTTATTGGCATATCAGCCCCTTACTCGATATCCATAGACTCCAGTGAGATGGATTCTTGCCCAGATAGGTATAGTCCCGAGCAGCTTCTCTTTCTGCCCCCCGAAGAGATAGATTGTGGAGTTTCCGTAGGTCTTGGGTATGCTAGATTCTCTCCTCCCTCAGAGGGTGTAAGGCAACTCTGGGAACTCGCATACATCGATCTCGATGTCAAACCAAATGGTGTCTCCTCGATGATTCCCGGAGATGTGGAGCTAGTAATCAGAACGGATAGTACAATCCCCGCAGCTGGTGGGATAGAGGGAGATAGAAGCCTCACTACCGTTGAGTATTTCGCAGATAGGAGATCGGATATACACATTCACTTCTTTGAAGACAGGGCTGGTGTTCCTGCTGAGGATAACGGGGGCTCATTCGGTAACACCACGGAATCACTTGGGTGGTTGAGAGGAATGCCCGAGGGCTCAATGTCCCAAGGGGAGATAACTAGGATTTTCAGAATGCTAGGATCCTCCGATGAGCCAGATTTGCCTGGGGGCAAGCCAAGTAGATTGGGGTTAATACTGGGAATAAAGAACTTCTCAAGAGACACAAGCCCGAACGAGGATGACCCAACTCTGCCAGTGAATCCAGCATATCCCCCGATCAGTATGATTCTACTCAGATCAGCGCAACCTCTTGATTCGTTGGACTACACCTCGTGGTTCGAGAGAGGGGGGGAATCAGCAGATCACAGAAGGGTCGATATTTCTATTCAGTCGATACCCACAGCCCTGGTTCTCTTCGGGTCCTTTGATGTCAGTGGATCAGATGATGCTCAAATCAGCCTCGATGACTCAAACAATCTTGATTTCGTATCTAGAATAATGGACTCACTGATTCTAAATCTGGTAGATCTATACCTAGATGTTGGAGGAATACTCAACAGTATCCCCACCACAGTTGTGGAAGCAATAACTGGTAGTGTCGGTCCTAGTGGCGATTTACAAGGTAGGGAATTCAACTTATTGATGCATGATAACTGGGGCGCATTGAGAAACGAGATGGCGATTGGGAGAGTCGGATTGCAAATAGGCTCCAGCCCACATCCAATCATCCTAGGGGACCATCTGGTTCTCTCCAAAGACAAGGGCCTTACTCAGGTGGTAAGTAGGGAGGGGACACTAGTGGACCCACTCGTTCCTGTGGCTGCCAGCATAGGTTTCAGTGGCCTCTCCGCCTTCTCAATCGATGATGACGATATTCTCGATGAACTAACCGTCTCAGTGAATACATCATCCAGTGAACCATTCAATTTCGTCTATATCGATCACGAGCCTAGAACAATTTCCAACTCTTCGTATCAGGCACTCGCCATTTCTGATATTCCAGATGACATCAGTATCATGATAGATTCTGAGACAGCGACTTACACTGCATCCCAGGGAATGGGCAAGATAACCTACACGGGAAAGGATCTGGAACAAAGGCAAGCTGTTGAAATAACTGATTTTCCAAATGAGTTCACAGCGTTTTTCGGAGGATTCTCTAGCTGGTCAACGACTTCATCTATCGGTATGATAGAAGCCCAAATCACAGATTCCCAGGATCCCGAAACAATGTCTGGAGATCACTTCATGTTCCACCATGATCCGAATGATGGAACATCAACAATATCCTCCAGAATTTCAGGAATATCTGAAGTCAGTTGGATCCCCCCAATCTCCGAAGGATCCCTAGGGCCCGATGGTAGGGGAAAGGCGTCTATCTCTGCATCAGGGGATAGATCAATGAGCCTTAGCGTAGACCATGCTCCGACTTTGGATGAAGACCAACTAACCGCTGTCGCAATAATAGATCCATTACCGTCATCAGTTTCTATAGAAATTCCAACTAGCTCTGACTCAGGCCCCGCTCTCGACATACCTGAACTTAACACAAGTCTAGGATTGTCTGGGCTAGCCTTCTTCCTTGGAGGATTCGCTGATCTTGGTAGGTCGGTTAACACCGTCCTTTCTGGAATAACCACTGATATTTCAACAGGAGCAAACTCTGGGGAATCCAGTGAGGATTTCTCTTTTGGCATGCAGTTAGAGGCCAATGCGCCCTTTGACCTGGTAGTTGAGTCAAGTCACGGAAATGGGTCCCTAGAGGCCCCCCCGTGGGTCCATGGAGTCTCATTCAATGCCGCCCCCTCGGGAATCTCGGATGGCTTCCATCTTAGGACATGGATTCCCGATCTACCTCCGGTAGTCGATATGTCTGTGTCCAGATCCGTTGAAGGGGAATCCCAAGACTGGCATGTGATGTTGGCATTAGACGGCTGGATCCCTGCTCATAGTGAAATGATGATCCAGGCTAGGGGGATAAACGGTCAAGACCTGCTAATGACTCTCAATGGACTGGAAGTGGGAACTCCTACTGGTATGCTCATAGACTCAACGTTCGAGTTTGAGACGGTAGCAGGAATTACAGAAGTTTCCACCTCTGCACACTATTCAATGACCGAAAGATTAGACTGGGCTCATGTACTACTGATCAACAGGGATGCAGGAAGTCGTACTGAGATAATGATTGACGAAATCCCAGAGGTGATTGATATCACTGCAAGTCTCGGTACCGCAGTTTCGATAGACATGACAGTGCCGGATCAATACTTGAGAGAAGACGGAGTCGGCATAAATTCGATAATGATGCAACAGATGCAATGGCTGGACTCAGCATGGTGGCCAGCAACTATTTTCTTGACCGATGTTCCCGGATCTATCAACCTAACAACTGAGCCAGATACAAACTTCGACATAACCCAGAGTCTCGCATTCCAAGGAATCCCCATACTGGACTATCGGGCTTCAGGAGAAGGGATGTCACTTTACATCGAGGCCTTTGGAAGATCGATTAATACCAAGGGAGATATAATTTTACTCGCAGAAGGACTATCAGATAGCCTAGTCATCAAGCCAGCTGACGGATATGGTTTGAATATCCGATCAGGAGGGGATGGAGTTGATACAATATATATCAGATCTAGCAACATACCTACCACTCCACCTGTGACCATGGAGGAGATGGAGGCATTGGGCGAGAACCTCAAGAGCGCTACGATACATATCCATGAACTCGGCCGAGTATCATCGACACTTCCCGGCTACCCAGTTATCGAACTGTCAGATGTCCAAGGTGGTAAGATAATCATCTCGGCAAGAGCATCAGCAGAATTCGCAGGACAGGAGTTTGACCTTAGGGGTGTTCTCCTAGATGCCCAAACAACGTCTGGAATACCCACTGCGACTACCATAGGTGTCAACGGCCTAGCTTCCGATCTCTCTATTCTGAATATTATTCCTGGATTCGAAGGGGAGACACAGCATATCATGGTAGTAGAGCCAGTATCATCGGGTATAATGACCCTTATCGCAACTTTTCTGGGGGGTAGTTGATGGGCCTTCTTGAGAGAATTAGACAGGTCGAAGAACCTGATGAGACATTGGAAGAGAGAACTGCTCATGATGCGCTAGATCTACTCGAAGAAAAACTCAGCCATATTTCGCCCTACAGGGTCATTTTTGCCTCTCTGACCGCACTTCTGGTCCTATCAGCCTCCTTGGTTGCCGTAGTGTGGTTAGTTCCGTATGATAGGGTATCTGTCGATGTGGTCTACAAGCAGGGGGGGTCTAGTCACATAATCCTCGCTGAGATAAACAACCAGGGTAGCAGGTCTATTGAGTCTGTATCTCTAGATCTGATCTTCATAGATTCAGAAGGTATGGAAATTCAAAGGACTCATTTCGAATCAGACAGAATCTCTGCCCATAAGTCACTAGCTGGGGATGAACTGGAAATGATAGTTAACGGTGAATCAGTATGGGAAAACTACACAATTGACATAATTCTCACTTATGACAACTATCGTAAGAGTGTCTATGAGAAGAATACAATGGATGTGGGAGACTGGACTCTGGAGCTTTTCACAGTGAGGCCACCCTTGCAGATTCTATGATTAACCAGGTTCAGATAACCCATACTCTCAAAATGGCCTTGATGGAGGACTCATAGTGACCAAGCGCGCCGTTGTCCTCGTACTCTCCGTCCTGCTCCTGTCATATCTGCCTATTCTGGGCGAAGACGATGATCGAGTAAAGCCACAACAGGAAGGTCTGGAGTATTCATTGGAGCGTGTCGAGATATCCCCTGATCCAAATAGCATCAGGAGTCTGGGGAGTCCCTCAATATACGATGGCCCTGAAGATTCCAGGCAAGTTATCGCCCACTCATCGATAGGAACCTACTCTCTCAATGGATTAATTCCTAGTACTCACATGGACCATTCACTTGAGATTCCTAGGTCCGATCTAGCCATTGCTCTAGTGGATGGACAGACCGGCCTGTGGGATGCTAGGATGGACATTCTCCAATTGGAGGGAATCTCAATCAGATCCACTATCCCCCCTTCCGGATTCCTAATCCAAGGGAGCCATTCATCTCTCGTTAAGCTGAATTCCCTAGAGTCCGTTGTTTCGATTCATGATGTTCCAAGCGGATTATTAGTCCATCCCTCTTTGAGGCACACTAGCCAACAATTCGACTTGATGATTGAGGTAATAGGCTGGAAGGGCGATGATATGGTTCGTCTAGAGAATCCAGGGCTAGGTCTTGACGACTCTTTGCATTCTGTGGCTCCTCAAATGACCGATGCCTGGTCTCCCGAGCCAGGGGTGTTGTGGGGCAAGATATCTTCGACAAACATATCTGAAATCATCTCTCATCCATCCGTCTCATACATATCCCCCCTCCCAATACTCGTTCTTCACAATGACCAAGCAAGGGTAAATATGGGAATTAATAGTGTTGAGAATGCCTTCATTACTGGTCTGAATGGTAGTGGACAGATTGTTGCAGTAGGAGACTCAGGTTTAGATAACGATCACGGGGATTTTACAGGTAGAATTTCTGGCATCACTTCCGTAACACCAGGTGACTCCTCAACCGCTGACCCAAGTGATGGTCACGGGACACATGTTGCATGTACAGTGCTTGGCTCAGGCTTCAGGAGCAGTGGGGGATACAAAGGAATCGCTCCCGAGGCAGATCTCTATTTCCAAGCCATGGAAGATGACGATTCGGGGGCATTGTATAGCTATGGAATAAACTCGATGCTCAATTCAGCCTACAATGCAGGGGCGCGAATACACACAAATAGCTGGGGGTCCACAAGCGGATTTGGAGGCTACTCTACTCAGTCGGAGGATGCCGATGATAGAACCTCTACATGGGATCAGTACTGGTCGTATGACGGAATGACAGTTCTTTTCGCTGCGGGCAATGAAAGAGATGACGGCGTCTCCCCACCAGGAACTGCAAAGAACGTAATCACGGTTGGAGGGCACAAGAACAGATACAGTGGTGCTCCAGATGAAATGTATTACTGGAGCAGTAGGGGACCGACCGATGATGGTAGGATAAAACCAGATTTAGTCGCCCCAGGGGACTATGTTCGTTCCTGTAAAGCCCAGGAGGCTAGCTCCGCAGGCGGCACTTGGTCCAACACATGGTACATGGAGTACAGTGGTACATCCATGGCGACTCCTGCCGCAGCTGGCTCATCCGCACTAGTAAGGGAGTATCTGACCGAGGTGATAGGTAGGCAGGCACCACAGGGCTCTCTCATCAAGGCCCTCCTAATCTTAGGGGCCAAAGATATGGGAAGTAGAGACATACCAAACAATGATGAGGGCTGGGGAAGGGTCGATTTAGTTGAATCCCTGATTCCAGATGGAGAAATAGGAATATTTGTTGATGATAGATCTAGGATAAAGAGCGGTCAAGTAGTAGAATATACCTTCGACGTCAATTCACCTGGCAATGAGTTCAAGGCAGTACTTGCTTGGTCAGATTATCCCGGCTCTTCTAGCTCATCCATTCAACTCAGAAACGATCTCGATCTGGAACTCATCTCCCCTGATGGCATTACGTACAAGGGCAATGTCTTCACCAATGGGAGATCCTCTCAAGGAGGGACTAAGGACTCAGTGAACAATGTCGAAGTCGTCGCTCTTGACAGTACAGCCCAAGGAATCTGGACAATCAGAGTTACGGACTCACAGCATGGCGGGTCTAGGACATGGCAACCGTTCTCCATAGCAGTAAGGGGCCATAACGTGAATGATCTGAGTGCTGATCCAACATTCGTCCCTGACTCCATGAATATCTCAACTCCCATCCCCCAAGTAGGGGAGGAGGTAGAGGTTTCTGTCCTAGTGAAGAATCTAGGAGCAGGGTCCATAGTAGACGTACCAGTCATCGCCAGAGTCAACTCGGCCCCTCTGGGGGAGCAACTGGTATCCCTATCTCCGGGTGAGACCGTTGAGCTGATGTGGACATGGTCCCCCGAGAGTGAGGGAGATGCGGCCTTCGAATTCTTCATCGACCCAAACAATCAATTCGATGAGATGTCAGACTCCAATAATTATCTTGGAGATATTGTGATCGTCAGTGCCCCAGGAGTCAGAGTTTCGGCACAGCAGGACACGATTATCTTAGTAGACACATCATCCACCACATCTACCTGGGACTTAACTCTGACAAATACCGCACTCTTCGAGACTAATGCTACGATATCCGCCACCTCTCCTGTTAGAATCCAAGACGGCACGCAATTCGGCTGGTTCCAGTCTTTCACCTCAAACACGTTCAACCTCATGCCCGCTGAGCAAGTTTCTGTTGGGATGACTATGGTTCACCCAGCTCCCCCTCCCCCTGGAATCTACTCAATGACACTATCAGGATACGATTTGGAGAACGATATACAATCAGATATCACACTATATTTCGAAGTCCCCGTTCTAGCAGACGCAGACATACAACTACTGAATGAGCAGATTCTTGTCAATCCATTTGATTCAACCAGTACCCAAATTACGATCGTCAATGATGGAAATGGTGCCCAATCATACGATGTCGAGCTCGTTTCTCCTGCGGGATGGCATCTGGGACTCGACTCAATAGGGACGTTCGAAGGATCCTCACATGGATCCACTGGAACATTGCAGAAAGACTCCAGTAGGACTGTTGACATCACAATCAATCCACCTGGTGCAATGATACCCGCGGGAACAACCTTCGAAGCGGCAATAATCCTACACTCAAGGGTAAGCTCGGTTTCTTGGACACAGGACATCTTCCTCATCGTAGGCTCAGTGGACGAGTTCTCACTATCTCCCCAATCTGGGGAAGTAAAGGAAGAAATCTCTCCAGATTCCCTTCTCTTAATCGATTTCTCAATCGAAAATATTGGCAATAGGGATTGGGAAATGACCCCTTATCTGATGACTGTTCCCGGAGGGTGGAATGTTGTAGGGCCTCTCAGTGCAGTGACAGTTCCCGCTGGCCAAACCGTACTTTGGTCAATGGAGCTACAGGGTAATGGAATTGCTACAAGTGGCCTCATTGAGATTAGACTAGCCACCTCTGATGGATTCAGAATTGACTGGAATACTACAATAGAGGTTCTCTCTGCGGCATCACCCCAACTAATGTTTAACCAGGTATTTCTTCCAGATGGCTCTTCCTCCGATGAAATCCTAGGTGTTGGCTCCCATCCAGTTGGAGAACCTGGATTCGACCTCCACTGGATGGTTTGGAACGAAGGCTCGGGAGTATGGAGGCCAACCACGGTCCTAGATCTGCCAAATCAAGAGTGGTCATCATCATGTTCTTCTCCTTCTTCACTTGCTCCAGGCGAGTCGGATATAGTTGAGTGCCTAGTGGTAATTCCCGATGACGAGCCTGCTGGATCAGAACCGATAATCACTCTGATTATGGAGGGGGACGGAATCGAGATTAGAGATACAAAGTCACTTCTCGTAGAGGACTCTCCAAGGCTATCTTGGACACTGCAAACAGAGCCTATAGCCCATGAAGGATATACATCCTCATACAGAATATCTGTAACTAACACAGGGAATAGCGATGTCTCACATACATTCGACGTTGAGGCCCCGGAATCCTGGAATGCTAGGGCTATCGATGGCGTGAGAATTGTGTTAAGTCCCGGTGAATCACGAAGTGTAATATTGGAGTTCACGCCCAATAGTGGCTCAGATTCGACAATATCAATCAATCTGATCAATTCCCAAGATTTCGAGGGCTCAACATTTGAAATTCCTGTTGACGTTATGCCATCACTAGGTAGTAACTCAGACTTAGGGGATTACCTTCCCTTCATACTGGGAACCCTCCTCATCGCCGTGTTCGCCGCTCTCGGTACCTATGCTTATGTCAGGACTAATGGAGATCCTCTGAGTATGCTGAACAATAAGACACAAGGGAGAAGAGCAAGGTTGAATGACGCTCCTGAGATGGATAGTACTGGTGTCCCATGTTGGATATGTAGTACTGATGTTTCTGTTGGAAATGCACTAGCCTGCTCCTCGTGCGGTGCTAGATATCACAAGCAGAACCAAGTCAATGGATGTGATATTATCTCCATGGGAAGATGCCTGCATTGTGATGCAGATGTCGATGAACTCGTAGAGGCCTGACAATCGTATCTCTAGCGGTCATAGGGTGCGAAGGGCTTAGAGGGTCGGTATTGTGCGAAATGTGATGGTTAGCAGAAGACCCCTGACTTTTTTCATTGTAATCATGCTTCTAAGTATGTCTGCAACCGTTGTTTCCGCCGATGTAGACATTTCTCTTTCCGCGAACCCAAGCTCAGCTGAGGCAACACCAGATGAGGCCGCTGAGTACAACATATTGATCCAGAACTCAGGGGATGATGATGCCGCTGTCTCCCTCAGTACCCAACAAGGAAATGATTGTAACGGGTTCTCCTCGACTTTGGAAACCACATTCGTTCAGGTCGGGTCTCAATCCTCAGAGTCAGTTACCCTCACTGTCACAGTCACCGACCAAGCCAGTGGTGAGTGTGAGACTACTGTAAATGCACAGGGGCAGGTATCCGGTGGTGCACCAGGAACTCCTTCGAATGCTGATGTCACCGTTGTAACTACAGCAGGAGACGGAGGGGGGCTATATTCCGTAAGCCTCTCCACTGATGAGTCCACAACAAAAAACTATGATGGCGAGGATAATGATGTTACCTGGGATGTCGATGTAGAGAACAACGGGGAACAGCAGGCGAACGTGCAACTGGAGATGATCTCTGACAGTGACTGCGAGTCAGATGAACTATCTGCTACAGTAGACCCCTCCGTTCTTCAGTTAGAGCCAGAAGCGCAGGAAGAAGTCACTGTTACTGTGGATATGCCAAATGGGGGTGAAACTGACGCAGGGTCCCATTGTTTCATATTGAAGGCCACTGTTACCAATGATCCAAATGCGGCCGACCAAGCTGAAGATAATTTGACCCTGAGCCTCAATGTTCCGCAAATAAGGGAATGTGACGCATCTCTACAGTATAGCTCTCACAACCTCGACCCCGGAGAGTCAGCACCAAATTCCATCGAAGTCGAGAACATTGGAAACACGGAGTGGACTGTGACGGCAAATGCACAGTCTGTAGATGGTGAGGATATTTCAGAGTGGATAGATTTCGACAGTCCTCGGAGTACGCTCTTGGAAGAGCCGGGTAGCTCAGAAGATACTCATACATTCACATTCGAAGTAACTCCAGACGACTCTCTTGAGGCAGGAACCCAAGTTGCAATTGGAATACAGGGTAGAGCTGGTTCTGAGATAGGATGTGAGAAAATTCTCACAGTCACTGTGGGGCAAGAGTTCGGTGCTTCTATGGCACTAAGTAAGTCAACTCTCTCGAACGTACAACCGGGGTCATCCGGGATCCTTTCATTACAGGTCACAAATCAAGGGAACGGCCAGGAAACTATGGCATTAGGTACATCGGGCATACCTGCTGGATGGCAAGTCTCATTCTCACAGTCATCAGTTACTCTCGGCAGTTCCCAATCATCCACCAACAGGGAGACCGTAGATGTGGAAGTATTCGTCCCTGAGGACGCTAGCGCAGAGTCCGATGCTGTAATCACCTTCACAGTGGGCAGAGGAGGAGGCTCCACCCCATATGCGTCCGGGGATCTCACTGTATCTGTAGCCGCTAGGCACGAGGTCTCCACATCAATGGTATCGGATCAACAGACTGGTAGATCTGATCAGATTGTGCAGTTCCCAATTGTTGTTACTAACTCAGGTAATATTCAGGACACTTTCAGACTACAAGCTTGTGATCCAGGGGATCAGACAGGATGTAGTAACCCAATGTGGCAATCTTCGTTTTCAGATTCAGCCGGTAATTCCATCTCACAGATAGTACTTGATCAGGGCGAGTCAGATCAGATTTATCTGGATGTACTGGTAGAGGGAGAAGAAGATGCAGACTCCGCAGACGTACTTGTGAGGATAGGTATCTTCGGAACTAGCGAGTCCTCAGAGCATACTGTTTCTGTAATAGTCTCGAATTATAATTATGGAATGGCGGTGTCCCCTCAATCACCCGGAGATGTCCCAGGACAAATGGATGTCATCCTGCCTCCTGGAGGCTTGTTATCGTCATTCTTCTGGATAGATAATACGGGAGACTATCCGGCGGGGGATACTGCAGTTATTACAATAACAGGATTAGAATCATCAGTTACTAGGAACGTTTTCGTTGATGGGGTTGAGATTGAGAACTCTATTCAGATCCCGAGAGAAGGAAGAGTTCTCGTAGAGGTCCAGATGGAAGTGATGGAAGGCGTCTCTAATGGAGTATCTGGCATACTAAAGGTATCAGCGGCTTCTGAGAGGAACGCCGCTCAGACCACATCCATTGACGTGATGATACAAGTCATGACGATACATGATCTAACATTCACGCTTGAAGGCGAGGATGAGCAGACCTTAGAATATCCAGACAAGGCATTCTTCAGCATGTTTGTCACAAATAATGGAAATGTCGTTGAGGATGTCGAGGTGAAATCAGGAGAGTCCCTCAGAGGTTGGACGATTGACGTTATTGAAGACGAGTTCCAGCTTCAGCCCGGTGAAACCAGAGAGATTCAAGTCCGAGCAACACCTCCCTCTGAACTCCTCGGCGATGATACGTACAGGTTCACAGTAATTGCTCAGCCTGAGGGGATTCCAGTCGCAGGTCAGCCAATCGAGCTCACTGTAATTGCCATCTCTTCCAATTCCTTCCTAAATCTGTCAGAGGAGGTCCAAGACATACTGGTGTATGGGTTAACTGGCTTCGGCGCACTACTAGTAATCGCTCTTTTCTTACGCTCTAGAGCAGAAAATAAGAGGATAGTTCGGGCACTCGATCAAGATGACTCATAGTGGGTCATACTGACTCCACACCGGATAGGCTTATTTCCCAATTTCAGGTGGCTCACGTTAACGGTCCCTACGGGACCGGTGGGTGTTTGTCTTGACTACTGTTCCAGAGGCCTATCTCGCGGTCGCTGTGATGGCTCTCGTAGGAATCGGTTTCCCTGTCATGAGCTTCATTGGTTCAGGCTTTCTGAGACCTAGAAAAACAGGTAATGATCCGAACAAGCTAAGCTCTTGGCTACTTCCAGGATACGAGTCTGACCAGTCACTGTATGTCAGGAGAGAATCTACCTACGAGTGTGGCTCTGATCCTGTAGGCGATGCACATATCAATTTCCATTTCCAGTATTACTGGTACGCGATAATCTTCTTAGTTTTTGATATCGCATTCATGTTTCTCGCGTTTGGAGGAATACTGGTCATTCAGGAGGGAGCTGTCTCCATCTACAGCTCTCTAGCCACTCTGACAATTTTCATTTCACTCATGGGAGCAGGTGTTTGGCATGTTTTCAGGAAGAGAGGAAGAATATACATCTGAGGTGATAGCATGGCAGATGAAGATCAGAATTACGCAGTTTTCAACAGTAGAATGCTAGTTGACACAGTCGGTGACATCACTGACGAAGCACTCAAGGCTAGCCGTATCAAGGACATAATTGGAGTTCTAGCTGGTAGGATTTTCAATTGGGGTCAGAGAAAGTCACTCTTTCCACTTCACCTGGGAATCAAGTGTTGCGCTCTTGAGATGGCAGCAGCCGGAGCAAGTCGTTTTGATGCAGAGAGATTCGGAGTATTCTTCCGGTCCAGCCCTAGACAGTGTGACGTCCTACTGGTCAACGGTCCGATAAGTAAGAAGTTCGCTGACCCCATTGTTCGACTCTGGGAGCAGATGCCTGAGCCCAAGTGGTGTATTGCCATGGGGGAATGTGCAATTTCTGGTGGCCCCTACTTCCAATCCTACAATATTCTAGAAGGAGTTGATACCATAATTCCAGTTGATGTCTATATCCCAGGATGTCCACCTAGGCCGGAAGCACTGATTGATGGCTTCGATAAGCTTAGACAAAAAATCATCCGCATAGGTGCGAAACCAAGTAGTAGTCGTCCGGCAACTAAGAGGCCATTGATAGCTGGAGATTTGTGAGGCTATCATGTCTAGAGTAGTACCTTCTTCCACTCAGAAGTCTGCGGCAGAGAAGATGGCAAATGCCATCAGTAGAATCAAGGGTTCTGAAGCAGAGGTAGTTGAAAGGGCGAGTGGAACCAGATCTAGATGGACGGTTTCGATAAAATGTGACCCTGAAAATTGGAGGGGTCTAGCTGAGAAGCTTTCAAGAACCCATGAAGTTGACTATTGCTCTATGATCACTGGAATCCATTGGGCGGAAGGGCCGCCTGAAAAGAAGTGGGAGGTGGTATATCACTTCTTGAGAACGGGAGTTAAGAATCCACCCGAGATTGATGGTGTGCAACAGCCAATAATCGTCGATCCTACATCAGTCAAGGGTAAGCAGGTCCCTCTTGAGATTGAAGTCAGTATAGCATTACCAGATACAAGGACTCCCTCAGTTCCCAGTGTTCAAGATATTTGGGTGGGTGCTGATTGGAATGAGAAGGAAACATGGGATCTAGTGGGAATCGACTTCGATGGTCATCAAGGAATGCGTCGAGTACTTCAACCACATGAGACTCCTACGGGATATCATCCTCTCCAGAAGCATCACAAAATTCGATACCATGGTTTCGAAGAGATGTATGACGACGCTCAAGGCTTCTCTCGAAAGCCAGATGATGTTGGAAAAATAAAGTAGGTGAATGAATGGCGGAAATGTGGATTTCTATGGGGCCTCAGCATCCTATGACACACGGCCTCTGGACTCTAAAAATAAAGGTAGATGGAGAGACCGTCGTGGATACGGTACCAGATCTCGGATACATACACAGGGGCGTAGAGAAGATATGCGAGTCACGTGATTTCACCCAGATTACCACTTATTGTGACAGACTGTGTTATGCGAGTGCGAACACCTGGTCCCATTCATACATCTATGCAGCCGAGGACCTACTTGGTGTCGAGGTTCCAGATAGAGCGGAATACATCAGACTGATTGCCGTAGAGCTACAGAGAATAGCCTCACATCTAATGTGGATGGGTGCTTATGGTCCAGATACTGGGAACCTGTCTGTACTGGTTTGGTGCCTCCGTGAGAGGGAGATGATGATGGATCTCCTCCAGGAGCTAGGAGGTTCTAGGATGCACTACAACTTTCCCAGGATTGGAGGTGTGAAGAGAGATTTACCATATGGATTCGCCCAGAGAGCCCGTTCTAAGTTGGAGTTGTTTCTCCAGAGGATACAAGAGTATGAGGCGCTATTCGATGAGAGTACAGTCTTCCTAGTTAGAACTCAGGGAGTTGGTTATGCCAAGGCTGAAGAGATGATCAATCACGGTGTCTCAGGCCCCAATCTCAGGGCAGCTGGGGTCAACTACGATGTTAGATGGGCGCATCCGTATTCAGTTTACAGCGAACTCGATTGGGAACCACCTGTTGAGAGGTCCTCGATAAAGGGAGCCGACTGCTATGACCGATACAGAGTCAGAGTAGAGGAAATGAGAATTAGCGCACTACTGACACTGCAGGCATTGGATAAGATGCCAGGTGGATCTGATACATACCATGAGCCTGGAGACCCGAAATTAATCTCAAAGGCCCCCAGTAGGGCACCAGAAGGCACCAGTGGGTACCATCACTTCGAGGACAGTCGGGGCGAATCCATGTTCTATATGGCCGGAGGGGGGGAAGGACGAGGAAAGTACCCCTACAGGGTATCGATAAGATCACCTATGTTTGTCACCATTCCCTATGCTTCAAAATGTATGATTGGTTACAAGGTGGCAGATATCCCAGCAATAATGGGATCTTTCGATCCCTGTATCGGAGAAACGGATAGGTGATTGAGTGGCAAGTAGTGATTGGCTAGACTTGAATGGTTGGCTCGGTTCTCTAGTTGGATGGTCAATGGATCAGACACATGATCTCCTCCCTGATGCTGAGTATGGACTAGGGCCAATAGGTTCAGTCAATCCCCAATCATCATTCTCTTCTATACAACCTGCATTGGAGGCCTTCTTCCACGCGTCAATAATGTGCACTGTAGTATTCACCACTCTAATGCTAACTATGCTGGCTATCCCCTACATTGAGAGGAAGTTCATTGGTCGTCTCATGGACAGGCTAGGAGCTACAACAGCCCTCAGGAGTCTTTGGGTAGGGGAGAGCGGGGTAACTGCAGGTGAATGGTGGGATCAACTTCCATTCGGAATAGGAACTCCTGTAGGATGGGTCATCAATACTCTAAATTCGATATGGGGGAACGACCACGAACTTGAAACAATATCTAGGGTCAAAAACAGAAGCTATCATGGATACTGGTTCCTTTTGCCTGGCTTCTTCCAAGCCTTCGCCGACTTCTTCAAGTTCGCAACAAAGGAACACTTAGTCCCAAAGGACGCTGACAGGGTGGTGTTTGAGGTAGCCCCTGTGATCATTGTCTCAACGACGGTGATGGTATTTGCCTTCATTCCCTTCGGACCACATATTTATGCGGCCAACCCAGACCTTTCCCTACTTTTCATGATGGCAATTTTTGGAGTAGCCCCGCTCGGAGTCTTCTTCGCTGGGTGGTCATCCAATAACAAGTACACATTGATTGGTGGGATGAGGTCAGCCGCTCAACTCACAGCCTATGAGATACCACTTCTAATCACCGTATTGGGAGTCGCAGTACTGAGTGGCTCGCTGAATATCATAGAGATAGTAGATTTCCAGATGGGCCAAGAGCAGGGAAATGTATGGAATCTTTTCCTAATGCCGCTAGGAGCCGCGCTTTTCCTAATCACTATGATTGCTGAGGTTGAAAGAATCCCCTTTGACATGCCTGAGGCTGAGGCTGAATTGGTAGAGGGATGGTGGACTGAGTATGGAGGAATACGCTGGGGGCTCATGTTCTCAGCTGAGTACATGAGATCATACGCCGCATGTATTCTGTTTGCACTATTCTTCCTTGGAGGATGGGAAGCACCCTTCCAACACACCCTTTCGGATATCGCATTTGTTGGAGGGGTTTTCACCACTCTCTTCAGTGTCATTCCAGGACTGGTCTGGGTACTTCTCAAGGCATGGATACTATTCGGTGTGTTCGTTTGGATCCGAGCATCATTGCATAGGGTCAGGACAGATCAAATTCTCGAATTCGGATGGAGGTATCTTCTCCCGCTATCCCTGGTAAACCTGGTGATAGCTACCTACCTAAGACTCGAGTTGTATAACGGTGGGAACTGGGACCTATGGGTTCCAGCTGTAGTTTCCACCGTTTCGCTTGTAATTTTCCTGATATACATCTTCGACGAGGATGAAGAGGCGGCTAGGTTGAAGAGTAGACCATACAGTACTCAAGCTGTCGTCAAGGCTTCCCCTGGGAGCCATAGGGATTAGGGTGAAAATATGAAAACTGCTTATCCTGACGAATACAATACTGGCCACCCCAGAGCAACTCCAAACTTCAGAAACCTCGTTTTGAGGCCAATGTGGATGACCATGAAAACAGCACTTCGAACCTTCCCCTTCGTTGGACGTCTCTGGTTCTTGAGGAATGACTATCACGGAAGATCAGCAATAATGATAGACAAAAATACTAGAAATAGACTAGGGGATGATCATCCAAGTACTGGACAGAAATTCGCAGCTGATAGGGAAACTAGTCAGATTATGCCTTTCCTAGAAAGGCCAGTTACCGTCATGTACCCATATGAGAGACTCGAAGATCTCGAGCCATGGCTATTCGTTCCAGGGAACTATAACGGAAGAATCGGAGTCATCTGGGAAACGTGCACTGCATGCAAGGCATGCGTTCGCGCATGTCCCAATGACTGCTTGCACATGACATCAGAAATCAGGGTGAACGTACTAGATACTACTGAGGAAGGAGATGAATGGCATGGCTATGGTAGTGAACTAGAGACAGGGGGTTTCGCGGCCAGGCCAAAAGAGGACCCCAGTACGGAAAACTTCGATTTGATGACCGCTCATGAAGTCGCTCCCGCAGAGTATGACTTTGCAGAGATAATTGATTTGAGCGGAGAAAAGGCGACAGTTAGGTGGATGGACGGATCAGGAATAGAGACCCTTGACTCCTCTGACCTGAAGCCAGCTGAGAAAGACATCGTCTCGGGGAGGATAGATCTCGGAAGGTGCATGTTCTGTGGTCTTTGCATGGAGTCATGTCCTTTCGAGTCATTCTTCATGACGAACGAGTACGATGGCATGTCCGGTTTCACAAGGCAAGATCTTTGGATGGATGCTGATAGGACCAGGGTTCTACCTTCCGTACACAAAGAAAGGGTGGATATGGAACTAGCCAAGCGCGCTGAGAAAGAGAAGGCAAAGCTGGCACGGAAGGCTGCTAAGGCCGCCGCAGAGGGATAGCTATGAGTGTAGATTTCGAGGCCATTGTCTTTCTGATACTGGCAGTAGCTACCGTTGGGGGGGCCATTGGCTGTGTATATGGTCGCAGAGTCGCCCACTCCCTTCTCTTCCTGATGCTGACTTTCTTTGGAGTAGCGGGGATATTCGTCCTAGCCAGCGCTGAGATGCTAGCCGCTGTCCAGATTCTGGTCTATCTGGGCTCTGTCATGTTAGTGGTGCAATTCGGCGTCATGCTAACTAGAAGACAAATTCAAGAGGGTGATATCGAATGAGGTTCCTCTCCATCCTAGCTAGAGCCGGTACTGTTGGATTCATGCTTGTTCTCCTGAGGGAGACCATGATCCACCCAATGTGGGGAAGTCCAGTATGGGGGGGGAACGCTGGACCCCCAACAAACTTCGAATTAGCGGATGCACTGTTCAATGAATGGGCTCTAGCCACCCTAGTTCTTGGGGCCTTGCTTTCTATGGCAATGATTGGGTCTTCCTACCTCGTACGTGATGAGAGGCTAGTGAACCTAGTATGGGACATGGGGGGTGATGACCAATGATCGATCCTAGTTGGATAGCCGGACTCGGAGTAATCCTATTCGGCGTTGGTTTGATTGGAGTATTCACCAGAAACAATGCGATAGTGGTACTTATGTGCATAGAGGTAATGCTCAATGCGGCCAATCTCAATTTCGTAGCTGGAACCATGCACTACGGGGATGTCAATGGATGGGTATTCACGTCTATCGCTATCGCTATAGCCGCCGCTGAGGTGGCAATCGGTCTGGCAATTTTCCTCTCACTTTACAGCACACAAGAGACAATATCTCTGGATGATGCCACTACATTGAGGAACTGAGGGAGAAAAATGGGCGAGAATAAGAGTGAGATGGGCCTCCTAGCCTACATCATACCATTTCTCGCCGTAGTCCCGGCTCTGTACGTCATGGGGTGGGAATCTTACGAGGCATCAATCCTCATTGTTGCTGTCCCTTTCATGACTTTCCCTGTAATTCTCATAGTGGGTCAAATATACAATGGGACTGAGTATTGGAAGGATAGGCTCAAGGAGGGAGGGATACTTGCATTAGGAGCGCTAGGGGTCTCACTCTCAGCATCTCTTTGGTTGGTTTATGATTACGTAGACGCACTTCCTAACTTCGATGATCAACAAAGCATCACTCAATGGCTCGAATGGGTCTCATTTGACCTTCTGCAGTCAGACTACACACTCACCTCGGGATCAAAAGTTCTCGGAATGGGGGTCTGGGTAGACTCGATAACTCTGATGATTCTCTTTGTAGCAACGTTCCTCTGCTTCCTAATCTGCTGGTTCAGTCTCGGATACATGAATACAGATCCCATAAACGAGAATAGAAACCATAGATTCTACGGGGAGTTTGTTCTTTTTGCCCTAGGTATGTTTGGCATGGTACTAGCTGATAACTTCCTGTGGTTGTTCATCTTCTGGGAGGTAATGGGGCTCTGCTCATATTTGTTAATAGGGTTCTACTACTGGAAAGATAGTGCTGCATACGCATCCAAGAAGGCATTCCTGACCACTAGGGTAGGGGATGTCTTCCTGATGATAGGACTCTTCATTCTCTATGACATATACGGGTCTTTAGAATTCTCAGTAATTTTCCATGACCCGTCCCTAGGTGGAATGGTGGATTCCAACAAGCTCTTCTGGGCATTACTGATGATGTTCATTGGGGCAGTGGGCAAGTCTGCCCAGTTCCCTCTCCACGTATGGCTTCCTGATGCCATGGAGGGCCCTACTCCAGTTTCTGCTCTCATTCATGCGGCAACTATGGTTAACGCGGGCCTATATCTGGTGGCTAGGATGGTTCCTTTCGTTGATGTTGGACATCATGGAGTACCGGGCCTAGAAGATCTCGGCCTAATAGTGGCGTATGTTGGTGGAATTACTGCTTTCATGGCGGCTGCCATAGCCTTCGTTCAGAATGACATCAAGAAAGTACTAGCATACTCCACAATGAGCCAACTAGCATACATATTCACTGGTCTTGGTTCAGCACTGTGGTTTTACAATAATGACGAACACCACGCAGCTGTGGTGGTATTTGGGGCCTCGATGTTCCACTTGTTCAATCATGCAATGGCTAAGGGTATGCTTTTCATGGCCAGTGGATCAGTTATCCATGAGATGCATCATGCGCACGATCATCTCCATCAAGGGGGACATGATCATGACTTTGATCCCCAAGACATGAGGAATATGGGGGGACTTGCCTCCAAGATGCCCGTTACAGCCACGGCCATGATGTTCGGCTCGATGTCAATCATAGGAATTCCACTAATCGGAGGCTTCTGGTCCAAAGAAGGAATAATTGCCGAGACCTGGCTCGCAGCCCTAGAGCACGAACCATTGATGTTCGGACCAGCTATTCTTGTCCTCCTGACAGCAGGAATGACTGGTTTCTACATGTCAAGAATGTGGTTCATGACATTTGCTGGCGAACCTAAGTCGGAAGTCGTCAATCACGTCCATGAGGAGACTCCATGGATCAAACAGCCACTTCTGATACTGACCATAGTAACTGCCTTCGGAGGATTTGGATTCGCATTACTTGGCGCCACTGGATACCTTTCATCGGCATATGACTACTCTGGCCATCTCGAGCTTCACGAGAGCACCCTCCTATCATCTATAATTGCAGAGCTGGAGCATGCATTCCTCCCAGAAAAGATGAATCTCAGAGTAGTCGGATGGATTACAATTTTCCTATCATTCATCGTAGGTCCTATCGTTGCCGCCAGGATACATGGGGGAAATCTTGCCGAAGGAGAATCATCAACACCCTTTGTCTCGTGGCTAGTCTCACTCTCTTCGAAGTTTGGAAAGCAAGATGTTAGTGACTTATCACAGTCCGAGCTCTCTGTAGCTTTACAGAACAGACTCTACTTCGATGACTTATATGAAGGCATATTGGCGAAAACCGTTGTCCCATTCTCAGAGTTCGCTGCATGGTTCGACAAGAATGTAATAGACGGTATAATCAAGCAAATAGAGTCAAAATCAGTCTTAGGATCGGTTCAGGTAAGGAGCATAACCACAGGTAGTGCCCGAGACTACATCTTGATGGCTACTATCGGTATGCTGAGTATCATAGCACTAATATGGGGGATTAACTCTTGATTTCTGATCCACTTACTGTAATCACCATAGTGCCTCTGGCAGTCAGCCTAGTTCTTCTGATACTCCCCAAGATTTCTGGGTCAGCTGAGGGTCTAGCTAGGGCATCTCGGGCAATCAGTATGGGCGTCTCACTAGCTATGCTAGCAATTACGACAATGATTTTCTTTGGGGAGATAGGCAATGTGGACTGGACAGACTACAACTCTGGTTATTCCCTAACAAATGATGCGTTTGCACTCATCCCCTCCATAGGTGTTCACTGGAAGGTGGGTGCAGATGCTCTCTCTTTCCCTATGATTTGGCTTACTACTCTATTGATACCAATATCGATGCTAGTTGAGTGGGATGCAAAGAGGGGACATCTATTCCACCCACTAATTTTGATGATGGAGGGTGCGCTGATAGGTGTATTCGTTTCTCTTGATATGTTCGTGTTCTACGCTTTCTGGGAACTCACCTTAGTTCCTATGTTCTTCTTGATAATGGTCTGGGGAGGGGATGATAGAAAATATGCATCTATGAAGTTCTTCATCTATACTTTCACAGCTAGCGTGATAATGCTTATCGGTATTCTCGTGATGTATTTCTATACTCCAGATGTAGCTTCTTCAGGAACTATTACTGGACACTCTTTTGATATGGCAGTAATGATTTCCTCATCTGATTACATCCCTAGTGAGGGACTGAGGCATCTTGTTTGGATTCTTCTTCTGATAGGATTCGCTACAAAGATGCCAAGCTTTCCGGTACATACATGGCTTCCTGATGCCCACGTTCAAGCTCCTACAGCTGGCTCTATGCTATTGGCAGGGGTAATGCTCAAGATGGGCGCATACGGCTTCCTGAGAATTGCAGTTTCCGCATTCCCCGAGTCTACGGTTGCCTTCATCCCACTGCTAATTTTCTTAGGAATGGCAAGTCTAGTGTATGGTGCTTGGGTTTGTATGGGTCAGACCAATCTGAAGAGGATGGTAGCCTACTCTTCAGTATCTCACATGGGACTAATATTCCTAGGCATAGCTACCATGCAACCACTGGGAATCGCCGGTGCCCTATTCATGATGTTTGCTCATGGGATAATCAGTCCACTACTATTCGCAGTGGCGGGTGCCTTCAAACACCATTACCACACTCTGGAAATAGGATCTATGAGGGGAATCGCGCATCATAGTCCATGGCTCGCAGCACACATGATGCTCGGTTGGATGGCCAGTCTTGGACTACCCCTACTCGCCGGTTTCGTCGCAGAAGTTACAATCCTCATCGCTTTCTGGATGTCTTTCGGATGGTTAGTCCTGCTACCTGCGCTCACCCTAATAATTACTGCAGTCTACTATCTGACGTCAATGCAGAGAACTATTTTCGAGTCTAATGACCCTCATCAGGGAAAACTCCCTGACACTCTACACGGAGAGGAGCCTAGAGATATCACATGGCATGAAAATTCTGGAATGATTATACTAGGGGTATTTACAATTATATTCGGTATTTTCCCATTCATTTTCTGGGATATGATGTCTGAATGGAGCTCAGGATTCCTTATCGACACTCTAGTTGAAGCCATGCAATCAGAAGGGGTGAAGCCTTGATCTCAGTAGGAAATCTTCAGCTTAGCTCAGATATGGCATCCTCACTTCTGCCCGAGATGATAATGCTCCTCGGACTCATTGCCATTGTGGTGATACCGAACCTCGGAGATGCAAAATTCAGAATCCCTCTGACGTCCGTTAGGGTTCCAGTTCTACTAGGTGGATCAAGATTCGACTTAACCAACGATCCAAGAATGCCAAATAGGATTTCAAACATCACTTTCGCGATAGCCTTCATCTCTTCACTTATGTTAATTTCAGAGCCCTCAAAAGAATTAGGGGGAGTTCTGATGGCTGATGGATTCAGCAGATTATTCTCCACTATGTTCCTTGGGGCCCTCTTGTTGGTGAGCATTGCAACTACTCACCGACTTCCTGCAAAGGTAAATGCACGTATTCCCGAGGAATCTGACTCTGAAGCTGTTTTTGACAGGAAAATTTCAGTTCTTATCAATAACAGGAGGCAAGTTGACTTCTACATACTCCTGATTATGGTTGGTCTCGGGATGAGTATGATGGCCATGGCAACAAACTTGTTTATGCTAATTGTTTGTATCGAATTAGCCTCCCTCTCCACATATGTCCTCGTCGCTTTTCACAAGGAGGCTAGCTCAGGAGGGGAAGCAGGTGCCAAATACTTCATCGTAGGATCAGTCGCTTCAGCTATCGGAATTTATGGAATGTCCCTTCTTTACCTATGGGCCGGTAGCCTAGATCTGGATATCTTGAGAGAAAAATGGCAATTGATGGATGGTGTGGATCCATTTGCCGCATTCGGAATTGGAATGATGCTTGTCGCGTTTGGATTCAAAGTAAGTGCTGCACCTTTCCATCTAGCTGCTCCTGATGCTTACTCAGGAGCGGCATCACAGGTCTCAGGACTACTCGCTACAGCATCTAAAGCAATGGGATTCCTGGCCTTGTTCAGGGTACTTGTGATGATCACAGTTCCCGATGGCTCCGAGGCTCTTTGGATGGTAACACTTGGAATATTTGCCATTCTGACAATGACTTGGGGAAACCTCGCGGCTTTGACAAGTGAGAATCCCAAGAGAATGTTAGCGTACTCAAGTGTCGCTCACGCTGGTTACATGCTTGCCGGCATAGCAGTAGTGGGAAGCGGAATCACTGGGACCAATGAAAGCTCGATAATCCTAACAGCTGTAACTTTCCACCTCGTGGTACTAGTCCTTTTCAAACTCGGGGCATTCCTAGTGCTTACCCTTCTTGAAACCGAGGGATCGGGGCACAAAATGGAGCATCTTCATGGTTTAGGACGTAGAGATCCACTAATTGCAGGTTCAATGTTCCTCTTCGTCCTGTCCTTGGCTGGAGTACCGCCTCTTTCCGGATTCCTCTCCAAACTTTTGATGATAAATGGAATCGTCTCTTCATCCGCTGGAACTGGTATTTCTAGCAGTGAGGATATTCTTTCATGGGCTGAATCAGTTGATCCAATGTTCTGGCTTGCCGGGGCCATAGTTCTGAACAGTGCCCTTTCTCTATTCTATTACCTGAGAGTGGGACTTGTCATGTTCTTCGAAGAACCTGTGGTAGATAGGCCCCTCAAGACTGCCCCCTCCTTGAGGATGGCAATCTTCGTGTGTGCAATTCTAACGGTCCTATGCGGAATAGGGCCGGTAAGTGAGTGGATACTGGATCTAGTCAATGGTGCAATCGACTCACTAATGTACGAGTAATAATGCTCAACTTCACATAGGTGATTCTAGACGGGGCCTTGTGGCACGTAGAGAAGAGAAGGTCGACTTCGAGCGACTAGCTCAACTAGAGTCTGGAAGCGGTGACCGAATTAGAGTCCCCCTCCCAAACAGAAAGGTGAACGAGATGTTCGCAATTGCCGATGAGATACTTGGCGGTAGGAGAATCAGGGCAGTCTGTGAAGATGGACTCAGTAGAATTTCTAGAATACCTGGTAAAATGAGAAGGAGACAATGGGTCAGAGAGGGAGACCTAATCGTCATCCAACCTTGGGACTTCCAAGACGAGAAGGCCAATGTCTGCATGAGATACACCAAGACACAGTCTCTCTACCTCTCAAGAAAGGGAGCTCTCCCTGAGATAGTGGATCTCTTTGGCCTGTCCACAGATAGATCAATTGAGGAAGACAAAGATATTCCAGAGTCACCAGTAGAAGAAGTAGTGCAACCAAGAGCTATCTCTTCCAAACAGACCGAGCAAGCTCCTAAGAGTCCCTCGTCCAATAATGATGAAGACGACATAGACTCATTCTTTGGGTGAGTAAATGGATTTTGATGAGCACTGGGAAGAAGACTCAGATGCCATAATGAGGTCCCAGACAAAGCATGACTGGATGTCAGAACCAAGATTCAAGAAGATATTCAATGAAATTGAAGATGGACTACAGGGAGTAATGGGCAAAGGCCCCTTTGAATGGGTAGATAGGAGAGTTTTCGATGCTGTCTTCGATAAATCTACACTACTGGCAGTGCACAAGCTGATGCAGAAGGGAAATATTGAGACAATAGACTACCCCATTGCAAGGGGGAAGGAGGCGCACGTGTTTCATGCTACCTCACTCAAGGGGCCCGTTGCTGTCAAGATATTCCATACCACAAATGCCGTGTTTAAGGGCTTGGCCAAGTATATCGATGGAGATCCAAGATTCAGCGGCCTCTCAGGACGCCATAGGGAACTAGTCAATATATGGGTAAAGAAGGAATTCAGGAACCTTCGTAGGTTGAGGAAACATGGAATCAGAGTCCCAATTCCTATTTCTTATCACAAGAACGTCTTGGTTATGGAACTCATTGGTACAGATGCCGCGGCCCCTAGACTCCGTGATATTGAGGTCCAAGAAAAATTTGAGACCTTCTCAGAAATGCTAGATATGGTAGCAATCGCATGGCAAAATGCCAATCTAGTCCATGCCGATCTTAGTGAGTACAACATTCTGTGGCATGATGACGAACCATGGTTCATCGATGTCGGTCAAGGAGTTACTGATCAGCATCCTCATTCTGAGGAGTTCTTAGTCAGGGACGTCACTAGGCTAGTTCATTGGATAAATAAACAAGGATATAATGTCGATTTAGCCGAATGTATGCTCAGAGTCCTGGAAGAACCTGTGCCCAAGTTAGAACCCCTCCCGGGCGGGGATTAAAGAGAGGGGCCCAGTGGAACGGCTCATGGAGCCTATAGCCCGTATCCCAAAAGATCGCATAGCGGTCATAATCGGAAAGGGTGGTTCAACCAGGAAGATGATTGAGGAAGCCTGCGGGGGAAAACTGGATATCGACTCACAATCAGGCGAGATTTCAGTTGATTGGTCAGATTCGGAAGTAGACCCCATAGTCAAAATGAAAACCCCTGATGTCATACTTGCAATAGGCAGGGGCCTCTCCCCTGCCAGAGCAATCCAACTTCTTGAAGATGAAATACATCTCCAGATGTATGATATCAGAGAGTGGGTAGGCAGACAACCCAATCAAATCAGAAGAATGAGGAGTAGGCTGATTGGCAGGAATGGACTTATCAGGAGTAGAATTGAGGAGCTCTCTGGGACTGAGATAGCCATATATGGGTCCTCAGTAATCATAATTGGAGATGGAATGGGACTAGAAATAGCCAATCCAGCTATTGAGTCAATCCTCAGGGGCGCAGAGCATGGCAGTGTTCTCAACGGCCTTGAGAAGGATAGAAAAAGACAGCGTATACGTTCTCGGAGCCTAGAGAGCTTTGAAGAGAGGAGTCAAAACTCTTCGCCATTCGACACCCTAGTTCCAGGCCTCTCGGCCGCACGTAAAAGAAGAGAGAGGAGGCTAAAGGACTCTCAGGTTGATCCTGATGATGAAGGCTCCATAGAGGAGATGCTGGAACTAGCCGAAGATGAGAAAATCACGTATGAGGAAGAGTGAATTCTTCCGCCATTGCTAAGTCATGAACCCCTTCGTAGGTATGTGAACGACACCAATCAAAGACTATACGACTATGAGAAATGGTCGATATACGCACTCACTGCCATCATGGCCCTGCTCTTTTCAGCACTATTCCTGAATATTCTGGATATTTCGAATCCACTTACCGACTTTGTGTCAAAGTACTACGTTAGTCCAATCATAAACGAATCTGGAGGGGATGCAGGATATAACTTCACCAATACGGTAACCTATGCTGTAGTTCTAGCATTATTCGTCGCCGCACTTAGTGCTTGGCTAAGGGCCCTTGAGATCGATGCAAGTGATGTATCTATCCTAGCTCTGCTACCCTATGTTTTCTGGGCCGCTATGGGGGAGGTTGTCGAGGATGCTAATATGTTCGACTCGTCCCTGGCTCCTCTTTTCGTTAGTCCTAGTATACACTTCCAAACTGCTCTTTGGGTGATTTTAGCTGGATCGATAGGATATCATGTGAGAAATTATGATTCCAAGATAAGCGAACTCGAGAAGAACAGGATCTTAGAATTTCTTTGTATGATGGCTATATTTTCACAATTCCTAATTTTCGGGCATTCGATTTCTGTCAGCGATATTGGAAGCGACATAGATCTGAGGCCATTTGCTATAATCGGACTCTCGGCCATACTTCTACCAATCTTCTTCAGGGAATCTACATCTGAGTTTTCATACATCCAAAAGTCAGTTTACCTCGTCGGTTCAGGCGGGGTGATAGTATTCTTTGGAGCCTTGGTATCTTTCGCATCCTCTCTCCCATCCGAGGACTTAACATTCTGGCCATTAATTATCGTTATCGGGGTCCCTCTGATGATTTGCTATATTATGTTCAATTTAGGCATAGAATCATCAAACAAACTGTCTGAAAGAGGGTTTGTTGCTGGAATCCTGCCTCAAGGTATGTCAGAAACAGATTATGAAAATTTAGTCTCGGCTGACAAGGACTTCATGGAGAGTAATAGAAAGAAGGCAGTCCTAGCATATCCAGTTGTTTTTCTAGCAGTATCGGGCCAAGTCATGGATGGGCTAGCCACATGGATAGGAATAGACTTCTTCGGATATGACGAAAAACACATTCTGTCAGCAAGAATAATCGAGGAGTTTGGAAATACATTCGGATTCACTATGGTGAAAGCGGGATTAGGTATGATAATCTGGTGGTTTTTCTCCGTAGCCAATTTCGAGCATAGACAACAACACCTCAGATTGCTGGTTGGTTTGATGATCTTAGTAGTCGGTATGGCGCCTGGTTTGAGGGGCGTTGGCAGACTCGTTATAGGCCAGTGAAAACCACGATTACAAGAAAGCGGCTCCATTCAATTGAAGGCTCGCACATCATCTCGCACATGATAGTCATGGATAGGCTGCCAACAAGTGTAGTTCAATCGAGCGACGATTTCTCTTCAAGGAAGCAACACAATATTGCCCTCATCACAGAATTAAGGGAGAGGATGGAAACCGCCCAAGGAGGAGGCGGTGGGAAATATGTCGAGAGACACCAAGGAAGAGGCAAGGGCATGCCAAGAGATAGAATATCAGAGATCTGCGATCCAGGATCTCCATTCTTGGAGCTTTCCACATTAGCCGCTTACGAGATGTATGATGGTAAAGCCCATTCAGCTGGAATCATAACTGGAATCGGCGTAGTTCACGGAAAAGAATGTGTTTTTGTCGCTAATGACGCTACAGTCAAGGGCGGCTCGTATTATCCAATGACCGTTAAGAAACATGTTAGGGCCCAAGAGATTGCCGAATGCAACAGTCTACCTTGCATATATCTCGTTGATTCAGGAGGCGCATTCCTCCCCCTACAAGATCAGGTTTTCCCTGACAAAGGACATTTTGGAAGAATATTCAGGAATCAAGCGATTCTATCGAGCAAAGGAATTCCTCAGGTCGCCGCTGTGCTCGGGTCCTGTACTGCAGGAGGTGCCTATATCCCTGCAATGAGTGACGAGTCAATAATCGTCAAAGGAAACGGAACAATCTTCCTCGCGGGACCTCCTTTGGTGAAGGCCGCTACAGGCGAGGAAGTCAGCTCTGAGGATCTAGGGGGAGCCGATTTGCATACCAGGGAATCTGGAGTCGCTGATCATTATGCAGAGGACGAAAATGAGGCTCTACAGACCGTTAGAGACATTGTAGAGAACCTCAACGTCAATCAGAAAATAAGGCTCGACACCAAAGAGTCAGAGGAACCACATCATGACCCGGAGGAACTTATGGGAATCATTCCGACTGACAACAGAACTCCATATGATGTGAGAGAGGTAATCTCAAGAATTGTAGATGGAAGCAGGTTCCACGAGTTCAAGAAGAGATATGGAACTACTTTGGTTTGTGGATTCGCTAGGATTCATGGATATCCAGTTGGCATTGTCGCCAATAATGGAATACTTTTCTCTGAGTCCTCTTTGAAAGGAGCTCACTTTGTCGAACTTTGCGGCCAGAGAGGAATACCCCTGATTTTCCTTCAGAATATCATGGGTTTCATGGTTGGAAGAGACGCAGAAGCTGGTGGAATCGCCAAAGACGGAGCTAAGCTTGTCACCGCTGTATCATGTGTACCTGTGCCCAAGTTCACTGTGATTATCGGTGGATCTCATGGTGCAGGAAACTATGGCATGTGTGGAAGGGCCTATGATCCTCGTTTCCTATTCATGTGGCCCAATGCAAGAATTTCTGTGATGGGTGGAGAGCAGGCAGCCAGCGTACTTTCGACCGTGGGTAATGCCGATCCAGAAGCTATTAGGGAGAAGTACGAAAGAGAGAGTAACCCATACTACTCTACTGCAAGACTGTGGGACGATGGAGTCATAGATCCTAGGGATACCAGAAATATTCTGGGGCTCTGTATTTCCTCCTCCCTGAACTCCGAACTTCCAGAGAACAGCTATGGAGTATTCAGGATGTGAAAATATGCAAATTTCAATGAATGATCAAGCCCCTATCTCGGAACTCTGTCACCTGAAAATCCAAGATAGTATAGCCCGAATCACACTTTCACGCAGTGATGTGTTCAACGCTCTCAACGTACAGCTTATCAGTGAACTTGTAGATATTCTCAAATGGACTTCTGAAAGATCAGTTGGAATGAACAACACACTCAATGATAAGAATGGGTCGCCCTTTCTCAGATTGTTAGTCATCGAATCAGAAGGAAAGCACTTCTGTGCCGGAGCAGATGTCAATATGATGAGAGATGCTGGAGCGGCGAGCCCAGAAGAAAATAGACGCGACTCCTTGAGGCTAGATGCTCTATTCCACTCACTATGGTCACATCCTTGCTTCACCATAGGTTGTGTGCAAGGGGTTGCTCTGGGAGGGGGGGCTGGAATCTTATCGTGTATCGATCACGTGATTGCAGAACCAAGGACCAGAATAGCTCTCTCGGAAGGTAAGCTTGGGATTCTTCCTGCTGTAATCGGGCCCTATGTATATCGTAAGATCGGAAGCGCTCAGTTCAGAAGACTCTCAATGCTCGCTAGTAGAGTAGATGCCGAAGAGGCGCTGAGGATAGGATGGATTAATGACATCGTCGATAAAGAGGAAGATTTCGGAGAAGCCATCTCTAAAGTGATCCAGAGCGTTCTTACAACCGGTCCAATGGCCGTCTACGAATCAAAGAAACTGACTCTAGAATTCGATAGATGGACGGGCACAGATGAGGAACTCAGAATCTGGACAATGGAAAAGACCAGTGAGATGAGGGGCTCTGATGAGGGTCAAGAGGGATTGTCGGCATTCCTAGACAGAAGGGCTCCTGAGTGGTCCCCCGAATAAATTTAGAGAGGCATTACAATGATACCTGAATGGATGAAAGGTGCATCCACACCCTTCTCTTCTGTATTAGTTGCAAATAGGGGAGAGATAGCTGTCAGGATAATCAAGGCTGTCCAAGAAGCAGGACTTCGAGCAATCGCAGTATATTCTAATCCTGACAAGGGTGCACTTCACACTGAACTTGCCGATCATACTATTCATCTCCCTGGAGATAGTCTTTCTGAGAACTACCTTAACTCAGATGCCATTATTCAGGCTGCGAAACTCTCCGGTGCTCAGGCAATCCATCCAGGATATGGATTTCTTTCTGAGAGGGCAGATTTTGCTCGTGCTGTAGAGAGAGCGGGGATAATCTGGATAGGCCCTTCCCCAGAAGCCATAGAAACAATGGGGGACAAGATTTCCGCACGTTCGCGAATGATTGAATCCGGAGTTCCTGTAATACCTGGGGACGAGATAGCAATTCCTGATGATAGCGATCATCTCGGAATATTGGCTTCAGTAGCCGCTAGAGTGGGGTACCCTCTCCTCTTGAAAGCCAGTGCTGGCGGAGGGGGGAAAGGAATGAGGATTGTCAGAGAGCCAAAGATGCTCAGAACAGAGTATGAGGCCGCGGCCCGCGAAGCTTCAGCTGCATTCGGAGACGGAACGGTCTATGTCGAGAGGCTACTCACAGGTGCAAGGCATATCGAGATACAGATATTGGCTGATAAGCTGGGTAATTGCATCCATCTAAACGAAAGGGATTGCTCTCTTCAGAGAAGGCATCAGAAGGTCATTGAGGAGGCTCCCTCTTCTGTGGTCTCAGAAGATCTCAGAAGATCAATGGGCGAATCAGCGGTATTGGCGGCCAAGTCCGTGAACTATGTAGGAGCCGGTACCGTAGAACTACTTCTTTCCGCCAACGGGGAGTTTTATTTCCTAGAGATGAATACAAGATTGCAGGTAGAACATCCGATTACGGAGATGATTACTGGAATAGACCTAGTCCAGAAACAATTAGAGATAGCATCAGGCCTCCCTATAGGAATTCGACAAGAATCAATCGGAATCTCTGGTCATTCAATCGAAGCTAGAATTTATGCTGAAGATGCAAAAAGAGGTTTTCTTCCCTCTATTGGAAAGCTAGCTGTGTGGAGACCTCCTTCTGGACCGGGCATAAGATTTGACTCTGGTGTAAAGGAGGGTGATGAGGTAACGGTGAACTTTGATCCAATGCTGGCTAAGTTGATAGTTCACGCACCTAGTAGAATGGCCGCTATTAGAAGGATGGACCTAGCACTCTCTTCCTTCATCGCCCTAGGGGTAACGACGAATATTGGATTTCTAAGAAACGCGCTCACTCATCCAGCATTTACTTCTGGAAGCATTACAACTGATTTTCTTGATAATACTCCGATATCAGAGTTTCACAGTGAAGGATCCGAGCCATCAGTCCTAGTAGCAATTGCTGCCGCATCTAAGAGGCTAGGGGTAGACAGGTCAGGAGGGGGGTTGTCACAGGGTTTCACAGATGATCACACAGGGCATGCAGGAGATCCCTTCCAAACACTGTCTAGGAGTTTCCCATAGGTGATTTCATGGAGTGGAAAATTTCTGATTCAGGAGAAATATTCTCCGTTGATCTCAATGAAAGAGAAGGAGTGGTAACGATTTCTTCCATGTCTATTGATGGTCAAGAAGGAGAAGTGCCAGAAATTAGAATTTCGAAGGCAGAAGAGAAATCAAGAATTTCAGTAGAGATCAATGGAAACCCTAAGTTTGCTCACGTTACCAAGGTCGGAGATAGGTGGTGGATGCACATCGATGGAGAAATTTACACCGTAGATGAGTTGGAGAAGGGCGGTAAATCCTCTGATAAGGCACAAGGCGGACTGTCAGCACCCATGCCAGGTACAATTCTAGAGGTAATGGTCAGAGAGGGCCAGAGGGTCCGTGAAGGACAACCTCTCATGACCATGGAAGCGATGAAGATGGAACATAGGATACTCGCACCAAAACCAGGAGAGGTCGTTTGTATAAATTTCAATCAAGGTGATAGGGTGGATATGGGAGCCGTTCTTGTAGAATTAGGCGATTAATTAGGCCGGGTTAATATCCAACCAATAAGTCCGATTAGCATGGAAGGGTTCGCTCTAGCTATTGCGGCTTTCATGGGAATCAGTCTTGCCGCCGCCTCTGGTTTTCGTGTTTTCCTCCCTCCCTTCCTTATGTCACTAGCTGTAAGGTCCGGGGTGGTCGATATCGAACTAATAGGGACCCAGTTTGAATTTTTCACGTCTACTCCTGCAATAATCATACTAGGAATAGCAATGTTAGCAGAGTTTGCCGCATACTATGCTCCATTTATTGACAATATTCTGGACACTATAGCTACCCCTGCCGCAGTCTTCGCTGGAGTGGGGATGACAGCAATTTCTCTTGAAGGCACTGAGCCTATTATCCAATGGTCAATAGCTGTAATAGCAGGAGGCGGGATGTCAGCTACTATCCAGACTGCAACAGTAGCAGCGAGAGGAATTAGCTCAACGTTGACACTAGGTGTAGCTAATCCAGTTGTTGCAACCGGCGAGAATATTGCCAGTATCGCACTAGCCATAATCGCTCTATTATTCCCCATCCTTGCAATTTCTTTCGCCACTCTGGTCGCATTATTGCTAGTGAGGCGCAATCTGAGAAACAAGCCAGAACCTAGCACCTCTCATCTTGGTTGATGCCAATGGATTTGAACTACTACGTGCACGTCCCTCCGTGCCTCGTGACTCAAGAGCCCAACCTCCTATCCTCAAGGAGGGCCTTAGAATTGGTAGGCCAAAGAAGACTGCCGCTGGACTCGTGGGAGTACAGAAGTCATTCTCAATCGGTCTTAAGGAAGCAGGACTCAAAAGAACTCTTCAGACAATGACGACAGTAAACAGATTCGATGGGTACGACTGTCCAGGTTGTGCTTGGCCTGATCCTGATGATCATAGAAGTACATTTGAGTTCTGTGAGAATGGAGCGAAAGCATTCGCTACGGAGGCCACGAAAAAGAGAGTAACCCCTAGTTCCCTCGGAAAAATATCAGTCACTGAGTTATCAAATCTCAGTGACATGGACCTCGATAAGATGGGCCGGATAACGCATCCCATGTTCTTGAGGGAAGGCTCTGACTATTACGAAGAAATAGAGTGGAATGAGGCCTTTAGAATCATCTCAACAAGCATTAATCAGACTGAGAGTCCTGAAAATGTGGTTCTGTACACCAGTGGTAGGGCCTCCAATGAGGCCGCCTTCCTCTGGGGTACACTTGCCAGACAAATAGGGACAAACAATCTCCCTGATTGCAGTAATATGTGTCATGAGTCAAGTGGTGTTGCACTATCCAAATCAATAGGAATCGGAAAGGGTACGGTAAAACTCTCGTGCTTCGATGAAGCAGACTTAATTCTGGTCATCGGGCAGAATCCCGGGACTAATCATCCTAGGATGCTAACCGCGTTGGCTGGATGTAAGGAGAACGGAGGATCAGTTGTGAGTATCAATCCTCTTGAAGAGACAGCAATGAAGAGATTCAAGCATCCTCAGAAACCATTACACCTCATCGGAAGGGGCACTCAGATTGCGGATGAGCATCTTCCTGTTAGGATTGGAGGGGATGCAGCCCTACTACAAGGGTTTGCCAAAGTCGTCCTCTCTCATGGAGCAGTGAACACAGATTTTGTATCTCGCAACACCTCTGGTTTTGAGAAGTGGAAGGAACATATCAACTCCGCTAGTTGGGAAGAAATAGAGCTCCAATCAGGAATCTCTCGTGAGAGCATAGAGAGGGTTGGGGAAGCTATAGCTAAATCAGAGCGGATGATAGTGTGTTGGGCAATGGGCCTAACTCAGCATGAGAACAGCGTAGCAGTAATTCAGGAGGTCGCAAATCTACTACTCGTAGGGGGGCATTTTGGCAAACCAGGTGCGGGCGCCTGTCCAGTTAGGGGGCACTCTAACGTACAGGGAGACAGGACAGTTGGAATTAATCACCACCCAAGTGAGGAATTTCTTTCTTCATGTGAAGAAGGAACAGGAATCTCCATGCCTAGAGATAGGGGATATGATGTCGTTGAGTTCATTCAAGCGGCATTAGAGGGTAATGTTGGGATATATATGGCACTAGGGGGGAACCTAATTTCAGCGATGTCAGATACCGAGAGGGTCGCTGAGGCAATTAGGAAAATAGACTTAACAGTACAAATCTCAACGAAGCTAAATCGCTCACACCTAGTGACAGGGAGGGAAGCCCTAATTCTTCCTTGCTTGGGCAGAACAGAGAAAGATCCTGGAGGGTTCGTTACTGTAGAGAATTCCATGGGACGAGTCCACTCAAGCAAGGGCTCTTTGGAACCAGCCTCAGAGTTTCTTCTCTCAGAACCAGAGATAGTCTCTAGGATTGGTGAGGCCCTTTTCCCAGAGGGTCCTCTCGACTGGAAGATATATCACGATCATGAGAACACTAGGTACCTCATCTCAAGATGTGTTTCAGGATTTGAGGATTTCAATTCACGAGTTCGTTCGAGGGGCGGGTTCTATCTTCCTAATGGCCCTAGGGATGGTCCTACTTGGAGCACACCATCTGGAAAGGCGCAATTCTTCTGTCACGATCTTCCAGATAGGAAAATCGATGATACGAGATTCATCATGATGACAGTCCGAAGTCACGATCAGTATAACACTACGATATATGGTATGGATGACAGATACAGGGGAATATACAATGCCAGGAGAGTGGTAATGATGAATGAAAAAGACATGCTCGAAATCGGGGCATCTCCCGGCCAAGAGGTAGATCTGACCAGCCACTGGGGAGAGAGAATGACTCACTCGGAGAGGTGGAAGGTGGTTCCCTACGACATACCCAGGGGGAACCTGTGCTCATACTTTCCAGAGGCTAATGTTCTAGTCCCACTCGAGAGTACTGCAGAGGGTAGCAATACTCCTACCTCCAAGTGGATCGAGGTCTCTATATCACTCAGGACTTAGTCGACTTCAGTCCAACTTTCCAGAGGCTACATTTAGATCATTCTGATATCATATTTCGGTTACTTTTGCATCCGGAGTAACAACCAAGATTGTAGCAACGTTTGACATCATCCAAGAAGATGCGGCCATCAGCTGTAACCAATCACCGAGTCCTTTCGGACCTCCATAGGCAAACACACTGATGATCCAAAAAAGGCTGGCCAGTGTCTGGCCAACCCACTCAAAGCTCATCATCTTCTCAAGGCGTGTCTGGGTTGTGTTCGTTCTCAATTGCCCGATTTCTGGAACCTCTATTTCATTTGTCAACATGTAAGACACTCCTGTCCACAGCAAGACAGGTCATCCAGATACATCCCCCAACCCCTGTAAGCCTCAACGAATTCATCTGTTCCAATTTCAAGTGAAGAAGCAATAGCTTGAGCTACTATGGCAAAGCGTTGTCTAAACTTGAAGATAAAGCAAAAATCATGATTATCGTGTCTAACCGAGGGCCCACATAGAAACATGCCCGGTTCAATAGTAGACTCGTCTTGCTCATTTAGGAGAGGAAAACCATCTTCTCTCTTATCGAATAAATGGGAGACAAATTTATGACTTCCTTCGAAACCACTGGCTAACAACGGTTGTACATTAGATTTGAAAATCTGACCATCCTCTGTTTTGATCTCATATACCTGCTCCATTAATGATACCGAACTAACCGGAGTCCGAGGAAACAACTCAACATTTTTCTGAAATTCTGCCCGTCTCATCCGCTCAAATGAATATGTAGAGAGAGAAACACTGGGGTCCGAGCTGTCTTCATCCCAAGGGCTGTCAATATCGAACAAACGCACTCTCTTGTCATTACTAGCTAGATGATAAGCAGCATCAACTCCACTCTCATAACCGCCGATGATAAGGAAATCATCACCCTCCAAACTACCGTAGTTAGCAATAGTTGCTGTATGGCGACATAGCTCACTACCATCAAAACCCCTTAGACAGGGATATTGGAACTCGCCAGCAGCCCAAATGACATTCTTGGCGTAAAGAACTCTGTCATTAGTTTCCACATGAAAAAAATCATCATTTTTACTTATACCTATGACATCCATATTTTCCCGTACAGGCAATTCGAAAAAGCTCGCTATATCCTGCAAATGTTCTGCGTAATCAGAACCCGTGGGATGCTCAATCTTCATACTGAATGCCGGAGAAATACCAACTGCTATTGAATTCAGATCAAGCATCCCTATTGAGTTACTGGGAAATGAAGGAGTAATGAAACGAGTCTCATCTGGCCATGAAGAAAATGAAGACCCGATAGTATCCCGATCGATTATGAGAAACCTCTCTATGCCCACGTGAGCGAGAGCGATGCCTATTCCAATTCCTGCCGCACCAGCACCCACAACAATAACGTCATATCCACCAGAATCATCTTCCAAAGCTGTATCTACTGCTTCATCCACATCTTCGTAGTCACTACTCATGCAACGTCGCAAATTAATAGCATTTTAAAATATGCTAATAATTAGGAAAAGTAAAATTATTATTATCCTATATCATAATACGACAAAATAGATACATTTTCTCGTATTGTTCTCAGAACATATTGAGTTTCTTGAGTATCTCCTGGCCGCCCATATAAGGCCTCAGCACTTCAGGAACTGAGACTCCTCCGTCCTCCAATTGATTCTGCTCCATTATCGCTACGAGTGCCCTGCTGGTCGCTACTGCTGTGGAATTGAGAGTGTGAACAGCTTCATTGCCCTCCTTCGTCCTATATCTCATTCTCAGCCTATTTGCCTGGTAATCAGTACAATTAGAGCAAGAAACCACCTCCTTGTAGGAACCAGCACCAGGTAACCAAGCCTCCAGATCATACTTTCTCGCAGCCACGGTACCCATGTCCCCAGTACATATGTTAACTACTCTATAGTGTAGATTTAGACTGTCCCAGAGATCGACGGCATTCTGCAGAAGATCCTCATGATGTGCCCATGAATCATCGGGATGACATATCACTATCTGTTCAATCTTCGTGAATTGATGGACTCTCCAGATTCCTCTGTCAGATAGGCCATGAGCGCCCACCTCCCTTCGAAAGCAGGGGGAGATTCCAACGAGCTTCACTGGGAGTTCTGATGGTTCAATAATCTCATCCATTCTCATGGCAGTCAGGGGGTGTTCGCTGGTAGCAATTAGGTAATAGTTGTCAGGCTCGATCCCATACATGACAGTCTCGAAGTCTGAAAGATCAGTTACTCCCTCGTACGCATCCCTGTTCATCATAAGGGGGGGTTGAACCAACGTGTATCCCCTGTTTATGAGGAAGTCTGCAGAGTACTGCTGAAGTGCCATTTCCATCCTAGCCAAGTCACCTTGCATGAAATAGAATCTGCTTCCAGCCACCTTGGCTCCTCTTGCCTGATCAACCCATCCGTTCATTTCAATGAGCTCATTGTGGTTCCTAGCCTCAAATTGTAGCTCTCTTATAGATCCATGTAAACTGTGAAGCGTGTTCTTCTGGTCATCTTCCCCCACTGGAACATCCGGATGCAGGATATTTGGAATCCTCATTCTGAGTTCGTCCCTCTTTCGTAGGCACTCATCAGCCAGGGTACCCAGATCAGCTATTCTCTTACCTAGATCTGCAACCTCTGACATAATCGACTCAGTACGTGAGCTGTCTCCCTCTTTTTTTGCCTCAGCAATACCCCTTGCAGCAGAGTTCCGCTGCTTCCTTATCTGATCGGTATCATACTGAGCCTTCCTCCACTCCTCATCCAATCTGATGATCTCATCTATTGAATCATGAGGGATACCTCTCCTATCGTGATCCGCTCTAATAGTGTCCGCATTCTCACGAAACATCGCAATGTCCAGCACTGTAATCGAGTCTAGGACAGGCCTAGTGACTTTCAAGGAATCGGGAGAAAACATCAGAAGAATGAGATGTCCTGCCAAAGATTGTCTAATCCGAGAGCGAAGTATCCAGATATCAGATAGCCCAAAATCGAGCCCCCATTTAACATCGGAAGTCCGGCCTGAGGTCTTCCCATAGCGACTTGAGTCATCAGGCCGAAGTACCCAAGGAGTCCTCCAAGAAGCGTTCCCATAGCTACAATCAGTGAATCAGCATACATTACTCCGAATGCACTAAAGTAAGTCACCTCACCTCCTGTCTGTGGAAGGAATGAAACGGATGAAATAACCAACATACCTGGGAAAATTACATCTCCCAAGCCCATGAAAAGAGCATCCCTTCCCTTCTTTCCATCGCCTCCTTCATTTGTCATGGGAACTGGATTTTCCCAGTCCATATCTTCCTTCTTCATTACAATATCAATATCCCTATTATCGGACATCACACTATCTTTCTCATCTAAGAACGAGTAATTGGCGCTCTTGGGTGCTACAAGTAAGACAGGTAGCTTCAGGCCAATCATAGTATCTGCCAGCTCTAGCATGTGCTTACTCCCATTCACTGCCCAGTAGTCGTAGATGGCGGCCGCAATCATGAATCCAATGATGAGGACGGGGACGAATGAAACTCCTATGAGTGTAATGACACCTGCTCCGACTAGTATCCCGACACCATTGACAACATACCACTCGGGATATCTGTGCAAGAGGTATATTGAGCCAATACTGAGAAATAACGAGAACACAAGTACCGTAGTCAAAGTATCTAGCCCCATGAAGTAAAGAATCAAGGCAACATAAGGTTGTAAGGCATAGAATAGGCTCATCCATAGGGCGAATAGTACAATTGCTTTGATGAAGAATTCAAGACCCCTCCTAGCAAGCCATATTATCACTATCGTGAAAACACCAATCATTGCTAACTCAAGAGCTACGAAAGCCCCCTTGGAAGCTCCCTCTTCACCAAATGCCCTAGCTTCAGGAATGTTGTAGATAGGTTGAATGCTAAGGCCAATGAGAATAGTGGATACAAACATGAACGCCATACCTGTCATCGAGGTCCATTGATCCTTCATCGCAGACAATACTCCAGCCCCGCTCCCCTCTGCCATGGCATGCACGAACTTCAAGGGCCATATCACCTTGACCCGCACGCGCCCACCCCTCTATGGTGCAGGAATGACCCCATGACAAGTCGTATTTGGTTTGATGAGAGAGTCAATCTGGGTGTCAAACTAGGACTTGAGAATTGTAGGAAAATACTCTCAAGACTTAGTAATCCCCATCTTTCGTTCCCTTCAATTCATGTTGCCGGGACGAATGGAAAAGGGTCTCTCTGCGCTCAGATTTCATCTATTTGTTCTGCTAATGGGATTAAGACAGGACTTTTCACCTCCCCTCATCTTGTCATGGTCGAAGAGAGAATCAGAATTGATGGTAAACCGATTGATAGCAAAAAATTTGATGATGCCATAAGAAAGGTAAGAGAAGCCTCGGAGCAGGCTCCCATTTGCTTCCCCACGTACTTCGAAACAACTTTTCTAGCTGCAATGGTTGCTTTCAGGGATTCTGGGGTACAGAGAGCAGTAATAGAAACCGGCATGGGAGGTAGGATGGATGCGACCATACTAGTTGATGCAGACTTAGCAATATTGACTACAATATCAATGGATCACTCTGAATACCTAGGCCATACCCTAAGTGAAATAGCCTTCGAGAAAGCCGCAATTCACCGTCCAGGCATGCCATTAATCGCAATTAAGCCCGAAAATAGTGATATTCAAGACATCATTAGTGACAAAGCGGGAAAAGATCTGAAATGGGTAGTGCTAGATAACGATCTAAGAAAATGGGATGCTTATTCGAAGATTACCTCTATGGTGGCAGAGAATTTTGGATGGGACGAAGATACTGCAAGATGCGTCTGGCCAGGAAGATCTCCTGACTTCGGGTCTTCATGGTTTGAGGGAGTAAATCTGAAATTCAGCGCGGCTCATAATTCTGAGAGTATAAAAAACGATATCGGGGAAACATCGGAGATTGATGTAATACTATTGGCCATGACCGAGAAGAAGGAGATTCAAGAAGTTCTCCAGTCTCTGGCAGATGCCTTAAGAGAGAGAGAAATTAATCCAAGGATTATCTTTACAGAGGTAAGAACAGGTAGAAAGCCCTCAATCTCATCAGACTTTCTCAGAGTAACACTACAGTCTAAGTACCCCGAATTAACCCTCACTAAGTCCATAGAAGACTCTTACTCTGCGTTCGAGCATAGTATTGACCTAGCAATTTCTGGTAATGGTGGACTACTTGTGATGGGAAGCATATACCTGATTGGAGAAATAATCTCGAAAATCATTCTGAATAGGGATCTCGATACCAGTGAAGTGATGACAATCCACTAAGAAGCCAAGTACGATGACCTCTCGTCATGACCTGTCAAATGTCCGAGAAGAGTGAGAACAAACCCGAGCTGAAGGTAGTCATAGAGTCTAGAGACACTGCTTCCAAAGTAATACTGATCGCCTTGGTAATCGTCCTATCTGGGGTACTAGTCGCCCTTCTTACCACTGAGGCCGGAGAGAATATTCTTGGATTATCAGAGGAAGGCTCTGGCAATTGCGGTGATGGAGTGGACAATGACAATGGCGGTCAGGCAGATGAAGATGATCCAGACTGCTACAACAATCCCGAACTTTGGGAGGGTTATGACGAGAACCGAAAAGAGGTAAACCGAGATAACGACCCACCCGGTGCGACATAGAGGTGTTGACATGAGCGACAGGTGGGATGTAAGATTCATAGAACTCGCAAAACACATTTCTCAATGGAGTAAAGACCCATCTACAAAGGTAGGATGCGTAGTAGTTGGAGAGGACAGGGAGATCCGATCAACCGGTTTCAATGGATTCCCTAGGGGGATCAAGGATGATGAGGATAGACTATCTGACAGATCAAAGAAGTACCCATTAATTTGTCACGCTGAAGAGAATGCGATAATGCATGCGGCCAGGGTCGGAGTTTCCCTCAAAGGAAATACTGCCTATGTTACATGGCCACCATGCTCGAGATGCACGAGATCCCTGATTCAGGCAGGGATAAATGAAGTTGTTTTTCCAAAGAGCTTGGATATTCCCGATAGATGGCAGGAAGACTTCAGGATTGCAATGTCTATGATGGATGAGGCCGAGATAATCGTCAGACAGGTTTAGTAAGTGTCAACCAGAGCTCATTCAAATCGTCGTGAAGGTCTTCAATAGCTCCTTCATTCACAATGACCATATCGGCCAATGCGGCTGTGGCATTGAGTGCCTGTCCAGCCTCATCCTTGGCAACTTCTTCAGATTTTTCTTGAGCTATGAAAACCTCTTTCTCTAATGGATCGCCTATCCTCGCACGACTCTGGGATCTACCCCACCTTGAATCGATACCTGCTCTTATCTCAATCAGTGTGAAATCACTTCTTTTTCTCAATGCCTCTACCTCTCCCGGTGTTCTTATGGAGTCTATGACGGCATCTTCCCCATCAAGCGAATCAAGAAGCATTTCTGCAAGTACACCCGCCCCGCCCCTTCGACGGAGCTCCCTGCCACCTTCAATCAGAGAATCCCTAGTCTCTTCTATCTCCTGCTCTGACAGCCACCGCCTTATCGAATCAGAGCATGAAGTTGTTCTCAGACCCTTGGAAGAGAACCAGCTAACGACAGTTGTTTTCCCGGAAGCATTCCGGCCAGTCAGTCCCACGAGCACGTATTCGCGAAGGCATACTAGAGATAGTGGTTTCTAGCGCCAGAAAGGCCTGGTTCTAGCATATTGCAACTCGGCATTGTGAATGGCACGAAGTAATCTCACTCGATCACCAGGGGGTCCTCTGAGGATTCTAGTAGCGGTTTCCTCTCCAACTCCCCTGCCCATGAGGCAGAGTAGTGCATCTTGTCCGTGTGTCCTAACTAGCTCTGCATTCTTCTGAACTTTTCCAGCAATCTTTTGATCACTACTCATTATCCTCTCAACTAATGAATCTTCCATTCTTTCAGGGGCACACGCCTGCATAGTCCCGCCACAAGTAGAGCAGGGCTCTACTGATACAATCCTCTCAATCCGCTTCCTTCTCTTTCCCTTACAGTTCAGGCACACCAGAACTGCCCGCTCATTCAGTAGACGAGTCTCCAATCTTTCTCTTATCTCCACGTCACTCCATGCGGGCAGGAGTAAGTCCATCTCCGCTCTTGGGGACCTTCCCAGTCTTCCTGGGGCAGTATGATGAACCGAAACCTTCCCACTTGAAATATCACTTAATAGATCCTGGGTACCTTCGATATCCATCCTCTCATGAAACAGCTTCTCCAGTGACTCTTCTATAACCGGAGTTCCTCGATATCTCTCCATCAATCCCTCAAGATTCACCTTTCTAGGATCTGTGCCTTTCTCAAGAACTCCCATTTTCCTAGCAACCTGAACTACTCTCCATCTTATCGCCCTTCCGTTTGGTATTGTCATCCACATGATTGATGGAATGGATGAAGCCGGAGTTCCTGTCAGGAGTTCTACAACATCACTGGGGGTCAACGAAGGCACCTGTAGTGAGACTCTGTAGGGGTCTATGGTGGATCTTCCCATTCTACCATCCTTCAGTGATCCCATCGCCTGTAGGAAATGACCAAGGGTTTCGTTTACTCTCGAACCTCTACATGTATTAACAATCACTGCGCCATCGCTTTCTGACACAGTTACAGTTCTATCATCTGGAATCAGTCCAGATGATTCATAGTGCTCTGTGACCGTACTGATTAGGTGATTCCTAGAATCATCAGAGAGGGGATATTCTTCGAAATTCCTGACATCGTCATCTATGGCGCCTATGGCAACCGCAATCGATCTCCTGAGCATTCCTACTTCCATGGCAACTTCCAAAGGAACTGGGGGTAACTCTCCTGACCACACAGGAACCTCTCCAGAGTCCTTTATTGGAATCACCAGAATTTCCTCTTGATCAGGGTCTGCATCTACAATCTGCCATGTTCTTCCGGCCATGACGAAGGTTCTATTCTTCTTTCTCCCACCTTCCTCCTCTCCTCCCAGTGAGAGGACGAAAGCCTCGTCTACTGATCCAAGAATACTCCTCCCGACCGCATCTCTAACCCGGTATGATAATTCATCTGGTATCATGGATATGTGTTGAATTCTATTTCTTCCAAGTCTCCCAGAGGGGGAGAACCATCCCTTGGAAAGAACTTCTGGAAGACCCTTAGATAATTGCCTCTTCCATTTATTCTTATCAGAATCAGAGTGCTCCTCTTCCCAAGAAGGTCGTTCTTCAGGCGCATCGCCCTCGGTTCTTTTAGATAATTCAGACCAAAGCTTGCGAGGCCATGCAGTTACATCAGAGTCAGCGGGATCCTCTACTAGATTGATCATCCACCTATCGCTTAGCACCTTCAGTAGAGAAATACTATCTTCTCTTTTCCAATCTCTGAAAATGGAGCATCTGCCAATCATATCTGTCGCTAAATCAATCGGCACCACTCCACGTTCTATGGACATCTGCATGAATTGATTCGCGGCAACTATTCCTGGATTATTCCTCCATTCTACTCCTTCAAGCTCACCTGACATAGCTCTTCTAGCAATGACAGCTCCTTCAGCAACCTCATCAGTTTCCCAAGCCAAGAGTTCACCTCTTCCGGTTCCTCCGATTATGTGCTCTGCTCTACCCATTCTTTGAAGCAGTCTGTCAACTGCTCTGGGGCTCTGAATCTGATGAACCCTCTTTATGGATCCGATATCAATTCCAAGCTCAAGACTACTTGTGCAAACAATCGCATGCAACTCGCCATTTCTCAGACCTTCTTCCATATTCACTCTAGTCTCTGCAGCTAGGCTTCCATGGTGAACACCAAGCTTTAGCTTACCATTCAAACCAAGCAATCGTTGAGAGACAGATTCTGCGGCATTTCGCGAGTTGACGAAGACCAAAGCAGGAAAATCCTCCAATAACGAGCGTGCGAGTCTTCTATGTGCCGCTACCGAATGAGGGGAACTCGACCAGATAATGGAATCCGCCTCATCAGAAGAGTCTGGAACTTCTCTGTGAACCAAAACCTCTGTTGTTCTTGGCGAAGGTCCAATGATAGCCAAAGCATCACTAGAAAGCCATTTAGCAGTCTCATCAGGATTCCCAACCGTTGCAGAAAGTCCCACTCTCTGAAATTTCTTGGGACAGTATTCGGCGATCCTCTCAAGCCCCACAAGTAATTGAGCGCCTCTTTCGGAGGATGCCAGATCATGAACCTCATCAAGAATCACGGCCTTCAATCCAGAAAGATGCATTCTCAATCTGCTCCCTAGAAGCATTATCTGAGCTGTCTCAGGTGTGGTTACTAGGAGATTAGGTGGATTTTTTGATTGCTTGGTCCTTTCCCTCTGGGTGGTATCCCCATGTCTAAGTCCTACAGTAATTCCCAATGGCTGAAGCATTTCTGCGAGCCTTCTGTCAATGTCTCTGTTTAAGGCCCTGAGGGGGGTAATATACAGTATGGACAAGCCATCCCATTCTTCAGTGATAAATCTCGATGCCAGGGGAAGTATGGCGGCCTCCGTCTTCCCACTTCCGGTAGGTGAAATCAATACCCGGTCAAATCCTGAAACTAAGTCGCCCATGGATGACTCCTGAATAGGCGAAAGACTCCATCCCCTAGTGTCAATTAGTTCTTGTACATCAGGATGAAGAATACCCATTTCTCACACCTAAATTAAATCTGAAAATTTCATGGATGTGGAGGAATATCATCAGACCAGTGAGACATTTTATTCAATGTAATTGTCACATTCGTCAATTCTCCCTCTTCCCAGTAATCGACAGCAATAAATGTCGGTCTGTTCACGTTTTGCTCCCAACAATCTAGTGTTCTATTCAGTAAGGTGTCATAGTCGTTAACCTCACTTGCCCCAGATGGATCAGCTAATCCAAATGTGCTTGATAGCCAGTTACTAAGATGCCAAACCGGTTGATTGTAATCCCCTCTTCCCAATTCACAAGTCATATCACCTGCATCTCGCTGGCCGTATGGTGTATCCCAGCTATGCTTCCAAGCGGCATTGAAAAATGGATATGAATCATTATGCTCAAGCTGCACAAAGATTACTACATCCTTACCCATCAATGACATATCTCCTATTGATGGCCACGGATCGCCAAGACTGTGAATGTAAGCCCTATCTAAAATTCCAGTCTCATTGAAGAGGAACTCCAGATGTTCGGCTGGAGTGTAGTAGTTCTCAATCAATAAACTGACCACATCGCCACTACTATTGTTGAGCAAAGACCCCAATTCTCTTAGCCAAGCGAAGGCATCTACCTCGCCAAATTGACAGGCATGGAAGAATTGCCCGGTACCATGACAGAACCTGACATCTGTGGCACTAGTGTCATCTTCGGATTTATGATGTGGGTCTAGCATAAATGCCCTAATGCCACCATCCCATTGGGCATGAAGTCCAGTATAGTGATTAGTTCCAACGATTATTTGATCTTCTACGGAAGAGTAGGAATTATGAGTCTCAGGAAATGTGAAATCATCGTATGACCTCATGCAGTAAATACTCATTCCATGACAGGACATATAGTCCTCAGAGTTCAGATAATCGAAGCCCCGTTCTTGCTCCCAATCATTGGGAAGGCCATCTCCATCTGCGTCATTGTCCAATAAATCACATATCCTATCTCCATCATTGTCTTCCGGAGTTGATGAATTATCCATCGGATCTGCACTACAATCCATCTCTGTAGAATCACTCCATCCATCATTATCATCATCATTATCGAGGATATCACATTCTCCATCATTGTCTAGATCAGATGGCCAGCTACTTGAAAGAAGCCAGTCAGTACTACAATTCATCTCAGTTTCATCATCCCACCCGTCACCATCAACATCCATGTCTTCGTCGTCACTTATTCCATCTCCATCTAGATCAGGAGGGCCTGAAATACATCCAGATAATAGCAACGCGAGGGCCATCAATACCGACTCGCACTTCCTTTCCATTGGATATCCATGATATCACCTTCTCATGAACCAATCGGATAAAAAACTCTGAGATAAGATGAACGAAAATAGGAAGTGACTAATCATATGTGCCGGGCCCAATAATTGCTATGGCCCGCGGGAAGACGAGCAAGAAGGGGTTTTTCGCCAGATGGTGGAAATCTCAAAAAGATAGGCAATTCATGATTATCACCTATGTCACGATACTGTCCTGTGCCTCTGTATTATGGGGATTCATGTTCCTTTTCATGCTTGGAGGAGCCACAGACCCATCACAGGAAGAATTCATGATCCCGTTCGGCTGGTTCTGTCTGATTGGCGGCTCTCTTATTTCCTTCTACGTTATTCCAGAGTTTAGCTACTACTGGTCAGAGAGAAGTGCGCTCGAAGATATTCTTTCCTTAGATGCCAGAACAGAGGTCATAAAGAGGAGAAAGGAGGCAGAAGATGCTGCAGAAATACTAGGGCGTAAATACCAATCTAGATTGATGGGTCTGTATGATCATCTTCAGATAAGAGGAGGTAAGAGATTCAAAGTAGAATCATTGAATCCACTCGGAAAGGAACAAGGAGCAATCGGATTATTTCCAGATTTAGTAGGTTCTGACTGGTGGAATACTGAAAAATCCCTACTTTCTGAGAGATTACCCGGTTTAATCTCACTAAGGAAAAAAGAGACCAATAGACTGGTAATCATATCCTCGATATCTGCAGTCACATTACTTCTGTTAAACTCGCTATTTGGATTTTCAATCGGCACAGGAGGATTTAACAATCAAACAATAGACCTATCTGCATATCTTTCTTCCGTGGAAGATATGAGTTTTTCCTCCCCTCATCTCGATCTTGTCAGTATTCTATTAATTATATTCTTTAGCATACTAACCATCTCCACTATGCCGGCCAGGAAAACCAGTAACCAAGAGGAAGAGGTAGATGTCTAGGGCTTTGGCTAGGGAAGTTTTCCTCGCCTTTGGCCTGGTTTCTTTATTGCTTGGCTCGATGTATCTCTCGACCGGGACATTCCCCCCAATGGTCGTCGTCGAATCTGGTTCCATGATGCACGATGAAGATGGGCAGGTCGGAGTAATAGATCCCGGCGACTTGGTTCTGGTGATTAACCCAGATAGAAAGAACATAGTGACATTCGTGGAGGCAACTGATTCTCAGAATGAAAATTTTGGCTATAAATCACACGGCATGGAAGGGGATGTAATCGTCTTCAGCAAGAATGGAGGTTCCGATACCCCTGTAATTCACAGGGCATTACTCAAGGCAGTTGAGAATGAATCAGGAGGATGGGACGTCCCCGGGACCACACTAAGGGGAGTGGATAGTATCAATTTGACCTTGGACTATAGTTGCCAGTCTTATCATGGAAATACCCATGATCTAAGAATCGACAATTGGGTACCTTCACATGAGGGCTATCTTACTACTGGGGATAACCAAGATAGTAATGGGTGTAGGATAGATCAACTTTCTGCTACTGGGCAAGATGGAAGAAATGGCCTATTGGATGAAAATAATAATCCAGTCACTGCAGTCAAGGATGAATGGGTAATTGGAATAGCCTCTACTGAGATCCCATGGATAGGGGCGGCCAAGCTATTATTCTCCCCTCCTCCATCTGCATCTTATGTTACTGATAAGACTTGGACTATGCTTGGACTAGTCATAGCTACAATTTTGGTAGCTCCTAGTATTCTAGATGTGATTTCTCGAAATCCTTCTTCCGAAGAAGAATGACTAGATAATTAACATCAATATCGGGATTATCACGACCATCAGCATCGCAATAGTTGTGAACCCACTAATTGATCCAGCGAGCCTCTCTACCCTCAGAGGATTACTGCCCTTCATCAATCTGGATAGAATTGAGTGCGTCCCATCTCTAACCATATGCCCCCCATCAAATGGAACTATTGGAAGTAGATTTAGGAATCCAAGCAGGAAGTTGACCCAAATTAGCCAAAAGAGGAAGTCAAACAGTGATAGGAGACTTTCTGTTCCAAGGGAAGAGAGAATAAAATCATCATCAACCTCTAGCATGAATCTCTCATTAAGCTCCATGGTCTGACCATCATATGCCATTGGTGTTCCAATCATAGACAGAGGAGTGAATGTAACCATAATCAGTTTCTGCGCCAAAGAAAGCTCATCATCGAACATAAAAGAGAACTGATCTGTCTGAAATGTTCCTGCCCTAGGATAACTTACTCCCAAGAAAGCCTCACCTTCTTCTATTCCATAATTATCCAAAACATCCCTGGTATCGGATAGACATGCCTCATCTCCATTACACAGATCCAAGTAATACTGTCTTTTATCCCCGAGGGTAACTGGAACTTCGGAACTATCTCCCCACTCGCCAGAATCGGAGGAGTAAGGAATAACAGTGAATATCGCGACATCTCCAGACTCCAATGAGTCCATCTGCTCAGAGAAGGAATTGTAGTCAGGAACCTCAATTCCATCTACATGAGTAATTATGTCATATGGCATTATTCCAGCTTCATCTGCTCCACCATCATCTATTATCGCGATCGCATGGATTCCTGGATTTGATGCTACGAACCCAGTTGAGACAAATCCCAAAATCAACAGGAAAATGAATGTAGCTACTAGATTTATCGAAGGTCCAGCGGCGAAAAGTCGTAAACGCTCCCTCCTAGGGGCCATGATCATATCCATTTGCTCCGGTTCTGCGAATGCACCAACTGGGATTGGTCCGGCCATCAGCAAACCAAAGCTCTTGACTTCCATGCCATGTGCTCTCGCCTGTATTCCATGGCTGTACTCGTGGATTAGCAATGTAATGACTAGGGCCAGTGCTGGCCACCAGAATGGAATAAAGCTAGTTACACCTGGAATGAAGAGGATATCAGTAGCTGGTAAAGATCCCTGAGGAGGTGAATTCATAGAAGTGATGAATGCGAAAACCATCAATATAACCACTCCGAACATCACTAAGAAGCATAGCCAGATGGAGAACTCACCAAAAAACCTCCAGAATCTTCTATTCTTGGAAATATACTCAAGAAAGCCCCTCCCTCTAGTAGTTCTAATCATCAATACAATCCCAAGAATCCTTTCAAGATTCCACTTCTCTAGGAACCCAGACTCTTCAAGGTACAAAGCAAGAATATACCATCCCCCCAATGCCACTACGGCCCAGAAAGGCAATATTCCGAAAATAAGGAGCATTGTGAAGATCAGTATTGGGTAGATGGGAATTTTGACCCCCCCTTCTCCCTCCATAGACTTGACAATACTCCCCTCCTATTCAACTTGCGTCCCATAAAAACGCACATTACTCCAAACCTCTTCGGATATTCGTGTCCGATAGTCCAGTAGGCGATCTGTCTCCTCGAAAAAATGCCAGAGAGATAGACTCTCTCAGAAGGGAAAGAGATAGCATCAAGAGAATTTTATCCCAATCTAATCTAGATGAAATGAGATCAGAATTGGAAAAATTGTACATTTCATTCGATACATTGGAAAGAGAATTCGGGGGAATCTAATTCAGAACCTTGGACTCTATCTCCATTCTCACTACATCCTTGGAAAAACTCTCGCCGATTGACCTAGAGCCATCAGATTTGCATACCAGAGCCAAAAATCTATGCAATGGCATTCCCTGATTCCAATCTAGGAATTCCCTGCCATTCCTCGTTAGGGGGAGAGAGGGGATACTTCTAGATAGATGCCGTAATTTACCTTTCAGGCCTTCTACTTCCACCTTCATGATTCTCCAACTATCCCCTCTCACTCCCTTGAGTCTGAAAGCATAAAGAGGGAGTAATCCACACCTTTCTCCAGTTTCCTTCAGGGATTTGAATTGATCAGAGGTTCGTCCAGAAAGATAAAGACGCGAGGTCTTCGATGATTTCACCTCTATCGGGAAACATATGTCGCCTCTCAAAGCTAGTAAATCTCCTGTGCCCTCGGAGCCACTACCCGGCGCTCTAACGACTAGAAATGGCCTATTGGTAACTTTCATAGCCTGAGACCTCTCTATCTCTGAACAGGATCTGGTAACGGCCCTTACTCCCTTCAACTCTCCAGCTAGCACGGAGCGAAGCTCTCTTTCATACTGGCTCCCTATGCTGCCCATGCAACTATCGTATTCTCAGGGTTAATGAGAACATTGGTTCGATACTACTGTATTTTCCCTTTTCGGAAATCCCTAGTTCTATCCACGCCTGGAAATTGATCTTCACTCTCACGATAAACAGTCTTCATATTATTCAGGAAATTAACCTCATCCGTCACTATTAGCACCATCCTGACCCCGGGATCTTCTTCTCGATCCATCCAGTCCAGAATTATCTCCATGGTCATCCTCGCCCCTTCTCTGTGGGGGTAAGCAAAAACATCCATTCCAAGTGGTGGAGTTACCAGTGTTTCCCGAGGTTTTATGTTGGAAATTTCATCAAACATTGCCTTGTATGAATTGACCAGAAGCTCCCTTCTGAAATTATCTTGATTGGGCCTTCTGCAGTCTGGCCCCACAACGTGTACCAAATTCTCTGCTGGGAGGTTGTAAGCCGGAGTAGTAACTGCCTCTCCAACTCCACAGGGCTGTTTCCCCTCCTTCCTTCTTTCAACAGCAATCTCGGTACATCTGGCTCGTAGCTCTTCCCCAGCCGCTAATTGCATCTTTTCATCAAGGCCCTCTCTCCCAGCCAGCCTATTATTGGCAGGAATGACCATCACATCACCCTCGACTCTAATGATATTTCCAAACTGAACTCTAACCTGTCCATGACGGCACTCCCTCACAATTATTGTCTCCGCCATAATTAGACAAGGAGGGTCATATGATAAGTAACCATCGACAACTGCAATATTGTTCCACGGCAATCGATGCATTCATTCGGGAATACCTACTACGAACTCTATGTCCGCCGGATACGTACTAGTCAATGTCGACCCAGGGAGTGAGTCAGATGTCCACAAAGTTGCACTATCACTGGATTGTGTCACCGATGCGAATATGCTTTTTGGGGACTATGATCTAATAGTCAAAATCGAAGCAAGTAGCATGGGTGAAATAGCACGTCATGTGGTTGAATCAATCAGAGCTATCCCCGGTGTAGCCAATACCAAGACTCTTGCTTGTGCTGAAATGGAACTCTCGAAATAGGTAAAAACCCTAGAATGAGGCTCAGTGAGTCATTTTTTACCCAATAACTTCATTATCTCGATAAATCACCAACGATATGGAGGTATGCTGAAAATGTCAGGAAAGAAGTACTTCGTACTAATGGAGAATGGAGAAGACACCAGTCAGGTGTTTGTTAATAGTCAGCCCAGAGGGGCCGCGCTCAAAGCGGCTCGAAGGGGGCACACAAACATTGACTTGAGGGAGAGGGGCACAAATAGGGTGCATTGCTTTGAGGGATGGAGAACCCTAGAAGCCCCAGGTGCCGGTGCTCCAGACTACCTTCCAGAGAAGATCTGGAAGGCCAACGTCAAGAAGAACGGTATCAAACGTCTTTAGGTCTAGAGAATAATAGTCCATTGGAACGGAACTGAATTCGCGAGTACCTTAGAGAATCATTTAAGCTAGCTCTTGAGGCCTAGCTTTCGTCCAATCATAGCAATAGGGTCATAGAACTCAGTAACTACTCTTTCCTTCAGGGGAATTATTGCATTATCTGTGATATTAATTCCGGCAGGACACACTTCAGTACAGCATTTTGTAATATTACAGTACCCTATTCCAAAGTCATCCTTGATCTCCGGAATACGACTCTTCGTGTCCAATGGATGCATTTCTAAACCAGCTAATCTGACAAAGAACCGAGGGCCAGCGAACTCATCGAACTTTTGATGCTCCCTCATAACATGACAAGTATTTACGCACAGCATACATTCGATGCATGACCGAAATTCCTGTATCCTATCCGCTTCGTCCTGTGAGTACTCCCAATCAACACTTGCAGGTCCACTAATGGGGGTTATTTTCCTATCTGTTTGATATGCCCATGATGTATCGGTAACCAAATCTCTGACTAGGGGAAATGTCTGCATGGGTTTGATAATCACTGCTTCTCCTTCTGGTGTCTCTTCCAAGATTTCATCCATCCTAGTCATACACATTAGTCTGGATTTTCCATTGACTTCCGCACTGCAAGATCCACACTTTCCAGCCTTGCAGTTCCACCTGCAAGCAAGATCGGGTGCGAACTCTGCTTGGATAGAATGAATAGCGTCTAGGACCACCATCCCTTCATCTAAATCTATCGTGTAGTCAACCATTTTTCCAAAGGGATCACCGTCTTGGTCAGGTTCGCCCCTGAAGACACTAAATGTTACAGCCCCCATATTCATTCCTCCTCATGTAAATCTTCCAAGTCTAGCAATGACTTCAGCTCATTAGGAATCGGCGGATACGATACGAAGCCTATCTGCATACTACCATCATCTGACATTGATATCAAGCTGTTTATCTTTCCCCAGTGTGAATGATCTGGTGTGGGAAAATCATCTCTAGTATGTCCTCCTCGACTTTCCTCTCTCTTCAGAGCAGCCAGGGTACACATTCTACTAACGTCTATCATGGCCTTGATTTCGAGAGATTGATGCCACCCCGGATTGTATACTTTCCCACTTCCTCCGAAAACTCCCAATGACCTCGCCTCCAATTCATCAAGATCAACAAGTGCTTCTTCAAGAAGGGAACGCGTCCTAATGATTCCCACCTTTTTTTGCATCATTTCCCTTAGATCGGATACCACAGAAGCTGGATTCTCGCCCTCTTGTCTGAGCAGGGGGGCCAAGGTGTCATCAATTACCTCTCTAATCTCGGAGTCTTCAATTTCTTTGAATTCACTAATTTTCTTCGCCGAAGAGGCGGCATGCTCACCTGCGATTTTTCCGAATACAATAAGGTCGGAAAGAGAGTTTCCTCCAAGGCGATTCGCACCATGGAGTCCCGTGGCCGCCTCACCTGCAGCAAATAATCCGCTAATACAGGTCTCCTGAGTTTCAGGATCCACCTTCACTCCTCCCATTACATAGTGAGCTGTCGGCCCTACCTCCATCTGTTCTTTTGTAATATCAACCGCTGCTAATTCCTTGAATTGATGATACATCCCGGGGAGCTTCTTCTTTACCTCTTCTTCATCTCTCCAAGATATGTCAAGATAGGCTCCTCCATGTTCAGATGCCCTACCGGCGTCTCTTTCACTGTTGATGGCCTTGGCAACAACGTCTCTAGTAAGTAATTCAGGAGGCCTCCTTTTCGTTGCAAGCTTACCTGATACCACTTCATCGACCCACGCAAGGGCCTCCTCTTCTGTATCGGCAAACTCATCTTTGTACATCTCAGGAACATAGTCAAACATGAAGCGATTTCCTTCAGCATTCCTAAGCATACCGCCCTCTCCCCTTACTCCCTCAGTTACGAGAATTCCTTTTACCGAGGGCGGCCATATCATCCCCGTGGGATGGAATTGAATGAATTCCATATCCCCCATCTCCGCACCGGCCCAGTAGGCCAATGCATAACCTTCACCAGTATATTCCCAAGAACCAGAGCAGACTTCCCAACATCTCGTGGCACCACCAGTGGCAAGAATTACAGATTTTGCTTTGAAGACATGGAGTGAACCATCGTTCCTGCTATATGCGAAGCAACCAGTAACCCTGCCATCCGACTTGAACAGTTTCCTGACTGTAAATTCCATAAATACATCCATCCCCATGTGGATGCCCTTCTGTTGAAGCGTTCTGATCAGCTCAAGGCCGGTAGCATCTCCAATGTGAGCCAATCTGGGATATGTGTGCCCTCCAAAGTTCCTCTGACTAGTCAGTCCTTTCGGTGTCCTATCAAAAACAGCTCCCCACTGTTCAAGCTCTCTAATTCTATCAGGGGCCTGCTGAGCATGAATTCTCGCCATTCTCCAATCATTCAGGTATTTCCCACCTTTCATCGTATCTCGAAAGTGAGTCTCCCAGGAGTCTCTGTCATCCTTGTTTGCAAGTGCAGCGGCCGCTCCCCCCTCTGCCATGACTGTATGCGCCTTTCCTAGCATTGATTTCGATATCATTGCAACGGTTGCCCCAGAAGCACTAGCTCCTATTGCCGCCCTGAGTCCAGCTCCACCAGCCCCAATGACCACTACGTCATATTCGTGAACTGAGTACTCTTCCTCCAACTTACCACCCCACCAATATCTGATCACTAATGATGTCCTCAGCTACGGCCCAGACGAATAAATCTCCGAGGAAAACCATGGCTAAACTTGTCCAGAACCAAAATGCATGATGTACATTCACTCCACTTACCCATCTGTAGATAGAACCGAATATTCCCGAAATCCCACCTCTCCATTGATCCATGCCTCCTCCGAAAAGATGCCTGAAGGCATGGCAAGAGGCTACGTACATGAATAGTAAGAATGCTTCAATACCTAGAACTAGTGTACCTATTGAAACTGCTCTTGTTCCATCATCAAACTCAGTTGTTAGAAGTACATCGTAGAATTTTACCGAGAGTATTATAATTGCCAAGTAGAGCATATATCTGTGGATGTTATTGAGGATGAAAAGCCCCTTTTCTCCCTTGTAACCAAGTGAGTAGCTTACATCAGGTTTGGATACCATACAGCCTGTTGGATTCTGAAAGAATGTCCTGTGGTATACTCTTCTCATGTAGTAGCAAGTTCCTCTAAAACCAAAAGGAATCCAGAGAATTAGCATTGCAGAGTTCATCCAACCAGGATGTCCCGTAATATGTAGCATATGCAGAACGTCAGGAGAAAATATCGGCGAAGTAACTCTGTGGTCGTCATAATGTATGCTACCGTCCCAGACAACAACTCTGAGAGCAGTGTAAACCAAGGCTACAGTCAATGCAACTGCCATCCAGATTGGCTCATTCCACCATCTATCGATTCTATCAGTCCTTCCAAAACCCCGCTTCAAAGGGAGCTTGACATTAATGCCAAGCGAACTCAAATGGTCTCGGTCCCAATTAGTCATGGTAAACCTGACCCTAGGGCATGGACTGCCCCCTTAAGCAATTGCTTCTGTCCAATTGAGATACTAAACGTTGAAAGATTGAACTCGTCAACGATAATCATGGACGGACTAGAAATCGAATCATCAATCTGTCACAACTGTGGCTACATGCCCGGGGCCTGGCTCCCAGGGCTCCCATGTCCAGAGTGCGGGGAAATGTTGATCTAAGCTAGTCCAGAATAGTCTGCATCCGCCTCTTCCATCTCGATTTCTTCTACATCCATCTGTGCTAGTTGTAGTTTCCCAGAAAGCTCATCATTGACCGCATGCCAATATGAGTATGACTCAATTACCCAAATACCAGATTCACGACTTCCATTCCCGCTTTCTTTCACCCCTCCGAAAGGCAGATGGGCCTCAGCTCCGGTAGTTGAGTTATTGATACCCGTCATTCCAGCTTTGATTCCAGTCTTGAACCTGAAAGCCTCTAACCTGTCATTTGTATAGCAAGCACTAGAGAGTCCGAATGGGGAAGCATTGGCTAGACGCAAAGCATCATCGAAATCCTTGGCCTTAACTACAGTAACAACTGGTCCGAAGATCTCTTCATGGAAGCATCTCATATCTTCATTTACATTTTCGTATACATGTGGCCACATGTATACTCCCTCACCAGCTTCTCCTTGGAATCCTGTTGGCCTATTCTCATTAGTGACCCTACCAGAGCCCCACAATTTAACGGCTCCATCGGCTTCACACATTTCAAGCCCCTTCAGGAAATCATCAGCATATTTCTCTGAGAGCATCGAACCGTACAGTACCCCCTCATATCGCATTGAGTCACCTATTGGGGTAGCCATCACCTTCTCCATGAATCTGGACATGAAGTCGTCATACACATCTTCATGGATAATCAAATTCCCAAGACTAGTGCAACGCTGACCAGCAGTTCCAAAACCAGCCCAATAAGCACCCTCTACGGCGTTTTCTATATTGGCAGAGGGCATTACAACAAGCGGATTCTTCCCTCCTAGCTCCAATGAAGCACTGACAAGATTTCTTCCACATGTTTCCCCTATCATCTTTCCAACTGGGGTACTCCCAGTGAACGAAATTTTGTCTACCATCCCCAGATCTGCAGCATCTACTAGGTGCTGCCCCGCTCCACTGCCCTTGCCATGGATGAGGTTGATAACCCCGTTTGGAAGTCCTGCTTCATGCATAATTCTAGCCAGAGCGAATGATAGTAGTGGGGAGTCTTGAGGAGACTTCCATACGCATGTGTTTCCACACATTATTGCAGGAATCATCTTCCAGAAAGGTACAGCAGATGGAAAATTACAGGCATTAATGATGCCACAAACCCCCAAAGGCCTTCTGTATGTGAAGAGCTCTTTATCCGGTAGCTCAGAGTTGACAGTTTGACCGTAAAGCCTCCTACCCTCTGATTGGAAAAAGAGACATGTATCTATGGCTTCCTGAATCTCTCCCCCACACTCTTTCATAGTCTTCCCAATTTCACGTGCCTGTAATCTAACCAGATCTTCCTTCCTTTCCATCAATAGACGACCCATATTTCCGATTACCTGGCCTCTTGTGGGAGCAGGGGTCGAAGCCCATGATGGAAACGCCTCCCGTGCAGCTACTAGGGCTTCATGCACATCATCTTTGGTAGATAGTGGAAACTCACCAAGAGAGTCATCTAACCATGCAGGATTATGGCTCATAAACGTCTTACCGTCACTTGATTGACTGAGCTTGCCTGCGATTATATTGTATCCCTTAATAGCAGGGCTACCATTGGGATTTTGTATTTCCATTATTTCGAAGCCAGTTTCCAGTACGTGAGTCATGTGTGCACCGAATCACCCACTAGACATAATGCTACTTATCGAGACCTATCGTTCTGATAACCAATCGCTATTTCAGACATCCTTTGATTGGTGGGTTTAACAACGTCGGCTAACGAGAGATACCCGTTAGGAGCCTAAGCACATGACCAACGACAATTCCGATTCTCTCACATTAAGAGTAGCCAAGGCCATACCAAGTGATGTCGGACACGGTAGAGCCAGAGTTCCCTTTGACAACGATTTAAATCTCAAGCCCGGAGATATCATAGAGGTTTCAGGTGAGAGAAAAACTGCTGCTATTGTCTGGAGATGCAGACCTGAAGATGCCAATTTGGGAGTTATCAGGGTAGATGGAATTATCCGAAAAAATGCCGGTGTAAGTCTTGGAGACAGAGTAGATATCAAGAAAGTCGAAACACAGCCTTGTCAGCGTTTGGTCTTGAGTCCAGTAATGGCTAAGCAACAGAAGGTAAGGTTTGGTCCCGGAATAGAAGGATTTGCTCGTAGAGGCCTAAACAAGAGACCAGTCGTAGCAGGAGATAGAATTTTCATTCCAGGAATGACTCTTTTCGCAGAGGCACTGCCTTTCGCTATTGTGTCTACGAAGCCAAAGGGAATCGTTCAGGTACTCCCAGATACTGATATCGTAATCAAGGAAGAACCAGTCGATGAGGAAGAGCAAGGCAGTGTGCAAACAATATCATACGAAGATATTGGCGGTCTTGGAGATCAGTTACAAAAAGTCAGGGAGATGATCGAACTCCCTTTGAAGCATCCTATTCTTTTCAGGAGATTGGGAATAGATCCACCTAGAGGGGTTTTGCTACATGGACCTCCTGGAACTGGAAAGACATTAATCGCCAAAGCCGTAGCTTCTGAGACAAATGCGCACTTTACATCCATCAATGGTCCAGAAATTATTTCTAAGTACTATGGAGAAAGTGAGAAGCAGCTAAGGGAAATTTTCGAAGAAGCCGCCGCAAACGCTCCAGCAATAATATTCATCGATGAACTGGATAGTATTGCACCCAAGAGGGAAGACGTCAGCGGTGAAGTTGAGAGGAGAGTAGTTGCCCAGCTACTGACGCTACTAGATGGAATGCAGGGGAGGGACAATGTAGTGGTAATTGGAGCTACTAATAGACAGGATGCCATTGATCCCGCTCTCAGGAGGCCTGGTAGATTTGATCGTGAGATAGAAATCGGTGTGCCTGATAAGAATGGTAGATCTGAGATAATTGGGATTCACACCAGAGGCATGCCAATAAGCGATGATTTTGATGTAGATTGGCTTCTAGATAATACAAATGGATTCGTCGGTGCCGACATCTCGGCCCTAGTAAGGGAATCTGCTATGAAGGCCCTTAGGAGATATCTTCCAGAGATCGATCTCGATGAGGAGCATATTCCCCCAGAGGTCCTGGAAAAGATGGCTGTTATTATGGCAGATTTCAGGCTAGCCATCAAAGAGGTCGAGCCCAGTGCGCTAAGGGAGATCTACCTAGAGGTCCCAGAGGTCTCATGGGATGAGGTCGGTGGACTACAAGAAATCAAAGATAGGCTGAAAGAGAGTATTGAGTGGCCCCTGACTAAGCCCGAGTTATTCGAGCACTTCGGGATAAACCCCCCAAGGGGAATAGTGCTATTCGGCGCTCCTGGAACTGGAAAGACGCTCTTAGCCAAGGCCATTGCCAGTGAGGCGAAGGCCAACTTCATCACGATCAAGGGGCCCGAGCTAATTTCTAAGTGGGTCGGAGAGTCAGAGAAAGCGGTTAGGGAGGTCTTCAAGAAAGCCAAGCAGTCTAGCCCGTCGATAATTTTCTTAGACGAGTTCGAAAGTATAGCGGGAATAAGGAGGTCAAGCTCAGGGGAGGGCTCTGATGTCATCAATAGAGTAGTAAACCAGCTTCTGAGCAGTATGGATGGAGTCGAGGGCATGGAAGGAGTCATTGTTGTAGCGGCCACTAATCGCCCAGAGATGATTGATCCAGCACTACTCAGAAGTGGGCGCTTTGAGAGGGTAATGCACGTTCCTCCTCCTGATCCTGAGGCTCTGAAGGCAATATTGAAGATACACACAGAAAATATGCCTCTAGGAAAATTCTCCATTGATGATATCGCCGCTAAGCTGGAGAATTACACTGGTGCCGATATAGAAGCAGTATGCAGGGAAGCTGGCCTAATTGCTATGAGGGCGAATAAGAAGACGGTCTCCAAGAAGCACTTCGAGGAAGCAGTCGAGAGAGTAAGGCCCACAGTGACAGATGAAATGATGCTTTACTACAATAGGATGGAAGACTTGCTAACAAGCGGCCTACAGTCGGTTCGTAGATTGCCAGACAGTCTTGCAGGTATAGAATCTGTTTGAGGTGAAGATGTGCCAACCACATTTGGTCGAGAGCTTCTTGGGAGGGATGTTGTAGATGCATCCAATGATAAGCTAGGAACTATGGCTGATTTCAGCGTCGATATGGATACCGGTTCAATTGTCTCGCTTCTGGTTGTTATAGATCAGGGCATAGACCCGAAGTTCCTCCCTTGGCCAACTTCAGATGGTCTGTTGTCTGTACCCGTTTCCGAGGTAGCAAACATAGGTTCCGCGATACAACTTTCGCGTTGAACTCCTGATGCGTGCGCGTCCATGGCCCCACAACGGTATTAATACGAAGTTAAGGCTCGATGGTTATCCCTATGATGGAGGTCTTGGCATGGTAGACTTCAATGGTTCAATCAAAAAGCTCTCATCGCCTAAATTTAGGAGGGGTGCATCAATTGCTGCCTTCTGGATTTTGATCGGCATTCTGGCCACAGAAATCCTCCAGACTTATCTCATAGATGGAGAGACTCAACAATCTGCTTATGGTGATGATTGGAATGATTTGGGATCATTCAGGTCAGATATCAATGATATGGGGATAGAAACCAATGCACTTGTTTCAAGCCCATTACTTCTCAGTGAGATAGACTATCCGGAGGAAGCCGTGTTCATCGTTTCAGGGGTCGAGAGAGATACAATATCACTTCCTAGATTTACAGGTGATGAGAGTGTCATTGAACTCACGGAAAGTGACGGCTATACAAACTCCGAGATCTTGGCTATAGAGAATTTCGTCCAAAGAGGAGGGACTGTGGTCCTGATGGATGACTTCGGATACTCAGCACAATTAGCCAGTCAATTCGGCCTTGAATACTCTGGACACAGGCTCTATGATGGACAGGCATATGCTCACGGACTTGACTACAACTACGTATGGATAAACTCATCCTCGGCCTTCAACTTCACTACGAATTCAGGATCACTGTCTTCAGTGAACCCATGTCTCAAGGACTCTGACAGGGACGGGGTGATCGATCTCCTTGACATTGACCCCCTCGACTCGGAGATTACTACTTCTGGAATTTCTATGGGGGATGCCGGGCTGTGTTCTCACAGATTCGATGTGACCACATCATCTTGGGATTTCTCCGAAGGCTACAATATTCTCACAAATGGCCCTTCTGCCTTTGAGAAAGAAAGCTCATACAACCCGGTTGAGAATAGGTATGCGATTGGTAGATCAACTCTTGACTCTTACTTGGACACTAATGATGATGGAAATCTCACAGTTGGATTCGAAGCGGCAGGAATAGAAGATGACGAACAGGGTCCTTTCGCAGTCTACGTGAGGTATTGCTTTGAACGGCTGTGTCTTGATTCAGATTCTGGAAGAGTCCATTTCGTATCCGATGGCTCCCTTCTCATCAATTCCTTGTATGATCCAGATTTTGACTCTGAGTACTCTGGCTTGGTTCCCGGAAATGATAATCGAAAATGGGCACTTGACATCATAGCAGAAGCCCTCCTAGTAGGCAACTCCAGTACTTCAGCAAGTGAAAATGCAATTGTCATCTTTGATGAAAGCAGACATCAACAGTCCAACATTGGTGGAGATACCTACAATCTTCTGTATTATCTGTTGATTTATTTCACTAATGATTGGATGGCCATGCTCATATTGTTCTTAGGTTTGTTCATTTCACTTGAGGCAGTCCTCATAAGGAAGGAAGATCCAGATGAATGGAGGCACGTTTTCAGAATAATTTACTATGGTTTCGGAGATGCTAGAAGGTATGAGTATTACCAAAGGCCAGAAAAAATTCGACAAGTACTGCTCACTAGGATTAGGAATGTGAATGCCATGTCCAGAGAGGAGTTTGATGCTCTACCTGCAGCAGAACTTCAGAGGATGGTAGATGATAAGGTTCTGACTGAATTCATATTCAATGATAGGAGATACAAATCAGATGAGCTAGTAGGAATAGTCAAGCGAATTAAGGAATGGGGATCTACCGACACAGAAGGGGGAGTCTGATTATGTGGACAAGGAAAGCTGCAATCATGCTAACCAGTGGAATCAGTTTGATTCTAATCGGAATGATGATTTCAAACTTCCAGTTGATGATAATAGGCCTTTCATTCATCTCTATGCTCGCAATAAATGGCTGGGTATCTGGACATTCTGAACTAATCATTCACAGGGAGACCTCTGCAACTAACGTATACAAGGGCGACGACATAGTAATTTCACTCACAATAACCAATAAGTCCTATCGGAGGACCCAGCAGTTGGAACTATTCGACAATGTCCCCCATGAAATGAAGATGCGAAAAGGAATAAATCAGATGAGGATGAACCTTGGCCCTGGTCAGTCTACCACGATGAAATACGTAGTAAGATGCCCATTGAGGGGGCATTACACAGTAGGTCCAGTATCCGTAAGGTACAGGAATGCGTTCAATCTCTTTGTCAGTGAAACCAAAGTCAATGACAGATCCGATATCACGGTATTCCCACAGATTAGAGATATCGAGGAAGCGCTTCTTCGTTCAGATGTTCCGAAGATGTATTCTGGGGCCACGACTCTAAAGACTCCGGGACCAGGAATGGAATTCTATGCTCTAAGGGAGTATATGCCCGGTGACTCATTCCGCTCTATCAACTGGAAAGCCTTGGCTAGAACTGGTGAGATGATGGTTAATGAGAAGACTAGGGATGCAGTTACTGATGTATTCGTAATCGTCGATACCAGGGATGTTTCAAGGATTGGTACGGTCCTCAAGAATCCTCTGGAGATGGGTACCGTAGCCGCCGCCTCAGTATCAAATTATTTCCTCAGGAGGAGGGACTCAGTGGCCTTAGTAACATACGGGTCAAGAATGGACTATCTCCCTCCTGAGACCGGTGATAAGCAGTACTTCAAAATCCTGAGTGGACTAGCTTCAGTACAATCCAAGGGATCTATGCCACTTCAAGCCGTTACCAATGCTCTCTCTCCAAGAATAAGCAGAGGCTCTCCAGTATTCATTATTAGTAGCCTAGAAGGGGACGGCACAACTCTCCCCGCAATCAGGAGCTTATCCGGAAAGGGCCACCAAGTTATCGTACTCTCTCCAAGCAGTATTGATTTAGAGAGGCTAGTTAGTAGGATTCCTAGGATGTCCTATGAGGTTCTGAAACTAGAGAGGCAGAACAGACTAACAGCAATCGCCGGATATGGTGCAAAGGTAATTGACTGGACTCCCGATGTCGAACTCTCTCAGGCACTATTGCAAATTAATTTGGGTTAGGATGGATAAATATGGCTAAGAATTCTGTACCGGAGAAGCAATCCCTCGAGATATCAAGCCTCAGAAAGAGGTGGAAAATCATCCTTCTGCAGCTAATATCAACAGTAGCACTTCTAGCTCTGATGCAGAGAATGATCAAGCTTTACGGATCATGCTCTGACTCATTCGTTGAATCCTATGGCGACTCTATGTACTGGTGCCCTGCTTATGAGCACACCAGAGGCCTATTGTGGTTCCAAGAACAGACTGGTTCACTTCTCCTTCCCGATGCCGTTCATGGCTTAGATCAAACTGGAAATATGGCATTAGCGGCCCCGCTTCTTCTTTGTGTGATAGCTACTATCATTTGGATATACACTCTGACTGCCAAAGAGAATATCCGTAATAATATCAGGAGGTTGGTATTTGGCGGTATGCTGGCGTGGGGCTTACTACCATTTGTGATTTCATGGGTCTTAGCCATCTCAAATTTCGGCTTTCATTTACCTTGGGGGCCAACCGATGAACTAAATCATCTGGAATACCTGTTAGACCCGTTACTTTTCGTAATTGAGCTCATCTTCCTGGGAATAGTTTTCGCACCAGTCCTATCTGGTTTGATGGGTATATGGGGACTCTCTAGGAAGCTACTGACTTGGACCATTGGATATTATCTGACAATCATAGGGATACACGCAATTCTTACGTTCGAGGGAATAACACAATCGGTAGACCTAGGGCTCTCCCCACTTCCTGCACAAATAGGTGAGGCAACCTTGCTGGGAGGACTTGTGTCTCCTCTCTCTCTAAGCCTACTGGAAGTGGCCATACTTCTGCTAGTCTATTTGGAATCCGGATCAGCAGTAATTTCCCATATGGAGTACGCATCTATTCTTCCAGGGGATACCAGAAGGGATCCAGAGTATGTGAGGCAATTCAATAACGTTGTTAATGGGCACATCGTTCATCTGATCAGTGTCATGGCACTGGTAGCTCTCACCACTGCCATAGCATTGGAATTTGATGACTTCTTGATATCTACTGTAAGTGCCTTATCGGGCGGGCAGTGGGCAGGTCAGGTAAGAGAGTCCCTAGAGTTACAACTTACTTATGGAAAAGTCATTTCTGCAGGACTTTTCTTGGTTGTCGTAGCAGGAATGAGATTTATTCTGCCTTGGCAGAGAGTTACAGGAATTGTAGAAACAGCATTCCTTAGATTTAGGACAAATGAGTCTTGATTACCTGACTCCAAATAGTGCCGTAATCATTCTAAATATCAGATCACAAGCTAACGGAACTAGAAACACCATCAATAAAATTGTCAGAAGGAAAGAATCGGTTCCCAGAATAGAATTAACCCCCTTGTTGATATCGTTAAAGAATATCATTGAACAACACAAGACTGAGATTATGACAATACGTTCAGGTTGTGAAGAATGAGATTCTCCTCTTCTAAAAGATCGTCCAAGCAAGGTCCGCCGCTCCTCCATGTTATCGCTGAAGGCAACTTTCAATATCAAAAATGCGCTCATTGGTTATCATATCTCCACACTGGGTTCAAGTTCAGCTCCCTCCGGGCAGGGGCATGGATGAGGCCATATCCGTGTCTACTTGCAGTCGCTGTAGACTTCCTTCCATAGTTCACCAGCCATATAGTGGACAACACCTCTGTGGAAGGCACCTTTCTGACTCAGTTCGTAGAAGGACCTCTAGGGAACTAAGAAGGCAACTCAGCCTCCCGAAGGATGCAAGAAAAGATGATGGTAGCCCATATGTGGTACTTATCGCGGTCTCAGGTGGAAAAGACTCCGCAGTTTTACTCACTATGATCAAGGACATAATTGGAAGTAGAAGGGACGTTAAGCTAGTGGCAGGATGTATCGATGAGGGAATAGATGGCTACAGGTCCCCCTCTCTCGAGTGTGCCAGGGATCTCTCAGAAGATCTCGGCGTAGATTTTGTTACACTGAGTTACCAAGAAATGGGATATGACAGAATGGATGAAGTCGTCTCCAAGATTCCTGGCATGGGGGAGCTTCATGATGAGGCTAGTGGAATGATGCCTTGCTCGTTCTGTGGCGTGTTCAGAAGGCAGAGCCTCAATTCACTTGCAGAAAAGGTAGGGGCCGATGTAATGGCTCTGGGTCATAATCTTGATGATATGGCACAGTCAATCCTGATGAACCTACAAAAAGGAGAAATCGAGAGATCTGTCAGACTCGCCCCTCATACCTCTTCACCAATAGAGGGAATGGTTCCTAGAATAGTCCCTCTAAGATGGATTCCAGAGCAAGAGATTCATGCCTTTGCACTGTTTAACAATTTACCGATTCATCATGGAGATTGCCCACATGCGCCAGGAGCTCAGAGGCAGCAGAGTAGGGCAATAGTTGCCCAACTGGAAACCCTGACCCCAGGGGCAAGACATGGGCTACTGCACTCTCTTGATCAGATAAGAGAAATACATAGAGAGGTGAACCCAGATCATAATAGTAAAATCGGAAGATGCTCACTTTGCGGTGAGGCAACTTCCAGATCGGTGTGCCAGTCATGTACGATGAAGAAGTGGCTATCCGAGGTACCGTGAGGGATGAGATGTTCGTAAACATAGCAGGTTACAGATTCATTGACCTTCCAGACAGGGATTCCCTCAGGGAGCCTTTCAGAGAGAAATGCATCGATTTGGGACTGAAAGGGACGATTCTACTGAGTCATAATGGGATAAATTTCTTCTTGGCAGGAACTCAAGAATCAATCAATGAATACGTGTCCTTCCTGAATGAGGATAAGAGGTTACAAGGGATTCCTATGCATTTGTCCCATACTGATTATCAACCGTTCCGCAGAATGCTAGTACGCCTCAAGAGAGAGATAATTTCCCTTGGCATAGATTCGATAAGGCCAGGAGAAAATACTGGCAATTACATCGAACCAAACGACTTCAAGCAGTGGCTGGACGAAGAAAGAGAGGTTCTCGTTTTGGATACTAGGAATGACTATGAGCTCAGGGTCGGAACGTTCGAAAAAGCTGTCGATCTAGATATCAAATCCTTCCGAGAGTTCCCTGAGGCAGTTAAGAAACTCGAATATGACAAGTCGATACCTGTGGTAATGTTCTGCACAGGCGGCATAAGGTGCGAGAAAGCTAGCATGGTCATGGAAGATCAGGGCTGGAGTGAGGTGTATCAGATTAGAGGAGGAATACTTGGTTACTTCAAGGATACGGGAGGCACTCATTGGGATGGGGACTGCTTCGTTTTCGATCAGCGCGTATCCGTGGATAAGAATCTCATTGAGGCGGATCATGAGATGTGCTTCAAATGCCGAGAACCCCTCTCTGCAGAAGATCTAGAATCAGATAAGTACTCAATAGAGGAGCACTGTCCTTACTGTTTCGACTCATTAGTTGGTGTAGCATGACTAAGATTAACCTCATGGAGAAACTATCCAGTTTCTCTGATCATTGGTCTCCCAAGGTGATAGCTGAGATGAATGATTACCAGTTCAAGCTAGTCAAGATCAAGGGGGATTTCATATGGCATAACCATGCTGATACTGACGAGGTTTTCATCGTGATAGAGGGTTCTATGTGCATAGAATTCGAGGACAGAACAATCGAGCTCTCGGAAGGTGAGATGTACGTGGTACCCAAGGGAGTTAATCACAAGCCATACGCCCAAGAGGAGTGTAAGATAATGCTCGTGGAGCCCCGTAATGTTGTAAACACAGGTGACAAAGAGGACGATTTGACTGCTTCGAACGATATTTGGGTGTAGACTGCAAAGTCCCTGTCACTGAGGTCAATCAATCAGACAGTGACGTGATTTTCTTGCTCCTTCATCCTTGTTTTCAGCATCATTTGCATTAACACTGCAATCATGAATATGACTCCTGCGACTCTGAAGCAGGTGTGGAATGTCCAGATTCCAGTTCCCTCCACAGTTTCGGACCAGATGTATGCGGCTAAAAGGGGCCCTAATATTCTCGCCAGTGCCCCATATCCCTCTTGTGCTCCCATCACCAGTCCCAATTCATGACCTCTATTCTGAGCCTCGAAAGTCAGAAGTGAAGATTGAGTGGGCGAAAATAGGCCATTCCCGATTGCAAGTCCAGCTGATGAACCTAGGATGAGCCATGAGGCCTCTGATGGCACATAGGGGAGACTCGCTATCCCCAATCCACAAAGAATTGTTCCAATTACCATTAGCCTATGCATTCCGAATCTGTCACTCAACGGGCCAATCAGGCCTCCTTGAACTATTACACCCAGAAGTCCGATGAAAGCGAAAATCCAACCGTTGTCCATTTCACTCCACCCCAGTCCCCCACTTTCAACGGGCATCGCAGTGAAAAGAATGAACGTCCCATGCATCATGCTGAAAGCCATAAGGAATAGAAAATTGATCGTCACGAGTGTTGAAACCACTGGAATTTTCCTTATTCCTGCTATATTTGAGAATGTTTCGCCGAGCTTCCCCCAAGCACTCATCTGAACAGTACTCACTTGTGACTCTGTATCCAGGCTTTCTTCAAGCCAGAAGTATGCTAGAGTCAGAGAGAAGAGCGATAGTAGACTGGAGAATATACAAGGTAGAAGATACTCATGCCCCCTCCAGAAACTAGAGTTGAAGGCCCCTCCGATACTGGTTGCTGGATCCGATAAAATTCCACCTATGAATGGGCCTATCATAAAACCAAGGCCAAAAGCTGCTCCAAGCATCCCCATTCTCCTAGTGATCATTTCAGATGAACTGATATCTCCAATGTAGGCCCTAGCCACAGCTATGTTCCCATTCCCGGCCCCTGCCATGAATCTTGCAACAATTGCCATCTCTAGGCTATTTGATAGTCCGAATACAATAAAGAAAATCGAGTTGGATACGAGTCCAAACATGATTACTGGCCTCCTCCCGAGGCTATCGCTTAGGGAACCTAGAATTGGTGTGAACAGGAACTGTGCCAGAGAATATACAGCAATTACTATCCCAACCCACAAGTCCCTGTTTCCAACATCGTTAATTCCTTGCCCTGTGGCTAAATCCTGTATGAAGTAGGTCAGGAAGGGAATCACTATTGTGAATCCTAGCATGTCCACTAAGACTACTAGGAAGAGGACAGTCATTGGTGATCGGCCGCTAGAGTCGGGACTCAAATGAATCACTCCGACGGGATCAGAGAAAGATTCCTATCACGCGTCGTAATCTCGGCATAGATACCAGCAACAAACTCTTCCATGGGGACTCCTTTCAGTTGATTGCCCTGCCTCGATCTAATGGAAACTGTTCCATCCTCAGTCTCTTCGTCTCCGATAATAAGCATATACGCCGGCCTCATTTTTCTATGGGTCCTTATTTTCTTGCCAACAGTGTTATCTGAGTCATCAACCCTTACCCTGACGCCGGATTCATAGAGCGAGTTAGCTACTGTAGCGGCATGGATCTTGTGTTTTTCAGAGATAGTTATGACTTGTACTTGGATCGGTGAAAGCCAGGTGGGGAAGTTTCCTGCCCAGTGTTCCGTCAGGAACGCTACAAACCTCTCATGAGTAGAGAGAGGTGCTCGATGGATAACGAATACCTCTCCATTTTCCTGTCCGGTTTCATCTGTATAAGTGAGGCCAAACCTCTCCTTGGCCGCGAAGTCTAGCTGGATGGTTGACATTGATTCTTCCCTGCCAAGAAGAGTTCTAAATTGAATATCTATCTTTGGCCCGTAGAAGGCGGCCTCCCCTATCGCTTCCACATACTCCACACCTATGCTATCCAGAATTTCTCTCAGATGATTCTGTGTGGCCTCCCAATTTTCAGGCTGATCAATGTATTTGTCTACGTTCTCAGGATCCCAGAGTGATAGCCTGAAGAAGTAATCATCAAATCCAAAAGCCGAGTAATAGTCCTGTACCATTCTGATATTATCAGCAACCTCTGAGGCAACTTGATCCAGAGTGCAGTAGATATGCGCGTCGTTCATCGTCAGCATTCTTACCCTCAGTAGTCCTGCCAAAGTTCCAGACAGCTCGTTCCTGTAAACAGTCCCATATTCGGCTATTCTCAGGGGGAGCTCCCTGTATGATCGTCTCTTGTTCCTGTATACCAGATGGTGGAAAGGACAATTCATGGCTTTCATGTAGTACTCCCCATCATCCATCTCCATCGGGGGGTACATTCCGTCTGCATAATGTGGAAGATGGCCACTGGTCTCGAACAACTCCTTCTTTCCAAGAACGGGAGTCGTAACTCTAACGTACCCATACGCCTCTTCCGTTTCGATTGCAAACTTCTCGATCTCGCTTTTCAGAGTCTCTCCATTGGGCAACCATACTGGAAGTCCCTTTCCGATCATCTCATCGGTCATGTACAGCTCCATTTCTTTACCTATTTTTTTGTGATCCCTCTTGGCCGCTTCCTCAAGTTGCCTCATTCTCTGTTGCAGCCCTTCTTTGTCTGGATAGCACATCCCATAGATTCTCGTCAGCGACTCTCTTTTTCTATCGGCCCTCCAGTAAGCTTGGCTGGTACTAGTTAGCCGGAACCATCTCAAATGAGAGGTACTTGGAACATGGGGCCCTCTGCATAGATCAATGAAATCGCCCTGTCTGTATGCAGAAGATCCAACATCATGGCCAATCTTCTCATCCATAATCTCCAGCTTGAATTTGTTTTTCCCAAATATAGAACGAAGGTCATCGTTATCATACTCCTCTCTGGAGATTAGCATGTTCTTCTTCACCAGCTCCTTCATCCTCTTCTCTATCGACTTCAAATCATCTTCGGATATAGGGTCCATGTGGAAATCATAGTAGAACCCATGATCAATAGGGGGGCCAATAGTTGGTTTTGCATCAGGAAACATCTCGGTAACTGCTTGAGCCAATAGATGAGCACAAGAGTGCCTCAGAATGTAGTGTCCCTCCGGGGAATTGCCAAGAATTGGAATAACGGAGCAATCGACATCTAACTCATGAGACATATCTCGCTCGATTCCGTCTACTAAGGCGGCCACTGCACCTGACTTCCTTCCATGGACATTGGCAATAACTTCGCCGGCCGAAATTCCTCCGGCGTACTCATGAACTTCCCCCTCGCTAACTTTGATACTTATCATCAGTACTCTCTCCTCCGTATAGTCGGCCCCGTAATCTCGTTTGAAGGCGTCTATAGTAAATCGTAGTATTGGCATAAATATCAGTTCTTGTCATAACGACCAGATATCAAAAAATCAGCATGAACATCACGAAGCGATAAGACCAATCCCCCCCTGCCAGAGTCATGGTTAGGTTGGGTCTACTCGTCAATCCCGATGCTGGCCTAGGTGGAAGATTAGGTCTAAAGGGATCCGATGGTCAAGCTGAAGTCGCTAGATCAAGAGGGGCCAAAGACAGGTCTGGACCTAGAATGAGGCTAATGCTGAATCATTTTATTGCAATCAGAAATGACAATAATCAGGAAATCGAATGGTACCTAAGCGAGGGTAGAATGGGGACACAGTGGGTTCCATCTAATATTTCTCCTCTCGAATTAGTCCATTCATCTATCGGCGTCACCAATGCCGATGACACTAGTCAGGCGATTAGGTCAATGATAGATAGTGGAATAGACCTACTAGTCTATGCAGGTGGAGATGGAACGACTAGAGATGTTGTAGCCGCTCTATCCGAACATGGAAAACCAGATCTTCCCGTCATAGGGGTTCCAACGGGGGTAAAGATGCACTCTGGGTGTTTCGCTTCATCCCCAAAGGCGGCTGCGGAGGTCCTCAGTGCATGGCTAAATGGCGATCTTCTTCTGGCATCGACAGAAGTTCTAGACTTGGATGAAGATCTATACAGAAAGGGGAAATGGGTCGTTAGACTCTATGCTGAGGCCACTACTCCAGCTAGCCCCCGTTGGATGCAAGGATCAAAAATGAGGGTAGAAGCATCAGGTGAAGAGGAGATAATAGAGGGACTAGCTAATCACATCAGCGACACTTTAATCGATGACAACATGATGATTATCTGGGGTTCTGGTGGTACTCTGAGAACTATTGGCTCTATCTTGGGATTTGATCTAAACACACTTGGGATTGACATCACTGTGGGTAAAGAGATTCTAGCATCAGACCTCAATGAGAAGGAGATCTTAGAGTATCTAGGGAGTCATGACGGCGATGTGACTCTACTACTATCTCCCATGGGGGGCCAGGGATTCCTCATTGGAAGGGGAAACTTACAGCTTTCTCCTGACGTACTCAGAGAGGTAGGTGTGGATAGAGTGCTGGGAATAGTCACGCCCGCAAAAATGCTTACCTTACGTAGCCTTAGAATCGAAACTGGAGATCCAGAGATGGATGAGAGATTCTCTGAGAAAAAATATCTCAAGGTACTACAGGGATATAGGACAACAAGAATACTTCCAGTATCAGTAGATTAGTATAACAATCATTCATTAAAGTGATTATATCCCGATTACGGGGGACTCAGTTATACCATGACCCTGTCTCCGATGTATATGTCAGTTGCACCGACCGAATATGATTTTGGAGTAGAATTTAACTATTCCTTTGCCGAAACGATAACTTGTTCTAATGAAGAAGCCCGAAAAATGTATGTTCTGGCATATGGCCATATGTTGAACTACAATCATGAGGAAGCTATTGCATGTTTCAGTAAATGTGCCGAACTGGACCCAAACTGTGCTATGGCATATTGGGGAATCGCATATTGTGTATCCTCTAACTACAACTGGAGTCCAGGTCTAGGATCGGGTCATGATTTTATTCAAACAGCAATTACTCTGAAAGATGGATGTTCAGAACTGGAAAAAGACCTCATTGATGCACTAGCAGAGCGCCACTCAGCAGAGGCACGTGATGCAGCGGATCCATCCGTCCTTAACATGGGCAACAGTCCAGAACTAAATGTTGCATTCGCAGAAGCCATGGCCCCACTTTATGAGAAATATGATGGGAACCTAGATGTCACAGCTATTTACGTTGAAGCTCTGATGAACCTAAAAGCATGGCAATTGTGGGATAAGAACACTGCTACTGGTGAAATCACCCCTGCTGATGACAATACATTACTTCTGGTCAAGTTATTAGAAGATGCTTTCGAAAGTAGTGAAGAAGCAAAAGTTCATCCAGCCCTCTGTCATCTATACTGCCACGCACTAGAACTATCCCCTTTCCCAGAAAGAGCACTTCCAGCTGCAGATGTCCTACGTACACTAATGCCCGGTTTAGGGCACTTAGTTCATATGCCATCACACATTGATGCTTGGGTAGGACAGTGGAAAGAAGCAATGGACTGCAATATTGCCGCTGTGGAAGCAGATGACAGATATGTTGAGATTACTGGAAATGAGTCTCAATTCTACAAGTTTTACAGAATGCACAATCATCACTTCGTAGTTTGGTGTGCAATGTTCGAAGGACAATATGAAACTGCACTAAAGTATGCACGCAAGGCGGTAAGCACACTTCCTGCCGGAGATGCAGAATCCGGTGTACAGTTCATGCTGGCTGGAATCATTCCTATGGGTGCAATCTTCCTCGAATCATATGTAACAATGCCGTGGCATGTCATGATTAGATTCGGTAAGTGGGACGAGATCATCAATGAGCCCCTCCACTCTGATAGGGATGTATTCCCTGCTGCTATAGCGACTCAGCATTACGCTAGAGGAGTAGCATATGCTTCCAAGGGAATGGTTCCTGAGGCAGAAGCAGAGCGAGCTCTCTTCAAAGAGGCTCTTGAGAATCCTGCACTCCAGGGCCGAGTATTGCATAACAATCTGATGTATCAAGATCCCAGTGATGGTCCATGTATCCTTTTGGTGAATGACGCTGTTCTGGACGGGGAGATAGAATATCGAAGGCAGTTTCAGGCCAAGGCTAAAGGCGAAGGATATGACTTCAGTGATGCATTTGATCACTTACGCCGAGGGGTCGATCTATCGCTCAATCTTGCCTACAACGAGCCATGGGGGCAAATGCAACCAGTTCGACATATCCTAGGTGCGTTACTACTAGAACAAGGCGAGGTTGAGGAGGCTGAAGAAGTATATCGAGCTGATATCAAACTCTGGAAGGATAACATGTGGGGCCTGCTAGGACTCAAACTCTGTCTTGAATCCAGAGGGAATGCTCCAGAGGAGCTTGCCGAGGTTTCAGCTTTGTTCGAAGAACGCAGTTCACGAGCTGATATCATGCCAGCAAAAACATGCTTCTGCGCACAGGATAGTATCGATAAGAGCTGTTGCTGATTACCCGTTGAATCAGATTTCCTGCAAGGTATCGATTCGTACCACCAATGGGCGAAAGCAACATTTTAACAGAAAAGCTCCTCAAACTGAAATATGACTTCCACTAGACAAGACCTTGGCCTGACTTCACTGGTTGTGATTAGCGCCGTCTCAATCGTTAGCCTAATGGTAAGTGCCATAGCGGTAGAATCAGTTGAGATACAGGGTTACTCAGCTGTAGCTTACTGCGCGGTAATCATTTTTGGAATACAGTGGTTGTCATGGTTACCAGCCTCCCTCAGACAAACAGAGCGCTTTTATGATCTCACAGGGGGTTTCACCTACCTGATAGTTGTGATTTTCAGCTTATGGGCCGGTGCTAGATATCAAGCCCCAAGCCCCAGAGAAATAATCGTCAGTTTACTAGTGATTGTATGGGCCTTGAGACTCTCGAGATTCCTATTCCTCAGAATTCACCATTCTGGAAAAGATGGGCGTTTCGACGATCTTAAGACATCCGCAACGAGATTTCTAGTGCCTTGGACACTACAAGGACTCTGGGTCTTTATCACAATGAACGTAGTTATCGTGTTAAACAGCCAAGCCACTACTTCTCCACCTCTGGGACTCTGGGATCTTATTGGACTCGTGATTTGGGTCCTAGGATTCGGTATCGAGATTATCGCAGATAACCAGAAATCAGCATTCAATGCAAAGCCAGAGAATGAAGGAAAGTGGATTGAAGAGGGCCTGTGGTCCGTCTCCAGACACCCCAACTACCTTGGAGAGATTCTGCTTTGGACTGGTATAGCCTGCTTTGGAATACCGTGCTTTACCGGTCTAGAATATCTATCTTGGGTTTCACCATTATTTGTATACCTGCTTCTGACAAAAATCAGCGGAGTCCCAATTTTGGATAGAAGGGGATTCGAGAAGTGGGGTGAGGAACCGGGGTATCTCGAATATCGCTCCACTACGCCGGTTTTGTTTCCCTCACTCAAAAGAAAATGAAACAACTCTTTATCCCGCATCCGACATACGTAACAGACATGAAGTGGACCTTCCTGATGGTATTGTGCCTCATTCTTCCCCTGTCCGGTTGCTTGTCGGAGACTATTGAAAAGACGACCCCAGAGACAGAGGGAGAGCCCCAACTGACGAGGATGAATATCGTTGCGCAGACGCTCGATAGAGATGTAGATCGACACAGCGATTACAACGTACTTGAGAACTCGTCAGGGCAGAACACGCTCATCCTCTGGGCGGCCTCCGGATGTCGTGGGTGCCACGAGTGGACTGAGATGATCAGAGAGTCAATCTCTAATGGTACGATATCTAACGAGTCGAATGTCATCACAGTACACAGGTATCCTAGCTTCGAGAGCCGAGAGTCATTCTATGAGACATATGGTAACAACTCATCAGAGCAATACTCGCCATGGCCGGTACTAGTTCCACATGCCTCTGCAGTAGCATGGGACGCGGAGAGCGGGTCCCCTAGTGAGGTCCCGCTGGACGAGGCGTTCGGGTCCCCCAAGACCCCCACCCTCCAGGTCTTGGGTGCAGACGGTCAGATAGTATGGGAGAACGAGAAGTACTACCCCGATTTCGAGGTAGTGGAGCAGATATCAGCGCTGATATAGTAGCGACGCTCCACAACAATAACCACTCGAGGAACTCACGGCAGGGTACTACACAGGGGAATCACCCACTCATGATACCGAACGCACCTGGGCCTAAGAGTAAGAAGAACAGGATACCGAGCACTGTAAGA
>MDSV01100690.1_pt1 | contig 78152 bp, 91 predicted proteins | sample 810851 | NCBI WGS metagenome assembly MDSV01 (sample SAMN05326640, study PRJNA326480) | marine metagenome | isolation source: seawater | place: Atlantic Ocean: North East | collected 2012
GATGGTGAAAATAGGTTACTACATGATGGAGAAGAACGATTTCCTGCTAAAGAATGTGGGGTTATATCGTATGTATCTCCCTATTCATCATGTATGAATGTGCAAGGTATATCTTCTTCACATAAGGTCGAAACTATCAATCAAGAAAAGGAAACTGAAGTTACAGAAAGCGGAAGTTCAACCACTAAACTTGTTACTCATTTATGGTGTAAAACTTGTAATGAGAGTTTCGTAGGTGCGCCTGATGATGGCACAGCCCAAACATTCGTTATCCCTGAATCAACCGACCCAATGAATACTCCTGAAAGAACAGAAAAACAAGGAGATAACAGTTTGTTCAACGAGAAAAATGAGTGGCATTTCACACATTTACTATATCCTCCTGAAAATAAGAGTTTAGAAGATATAGTGAATAGTGCAACCTTTAGAGATAGCATCAAACAAAGGATGCCTAACAGTTTGTTTTCATGGTTTTCAAATGGAAAAAGATTGAATAGAACACCCTCCACAGGAGATGATGAAGATGACTGATGAAGCATGGTGGCAAGAATCGCCCTTTGTTTGGGTTGAAGAAGAAATGGCAGATGAAGCCCTTGAACCACCAAAGGTTGACCCTGTTGATACTCTTGTGGATGATTTATTGCCTGCTATAAGATTTCAAGGCGATATTATGGAAACCGATTTATCACCGACAGGGCTTACTGAGTGGATTCCCGGTGTTGACCCTGTATCTGAATTGATTGAAGAATCTATGTTACCCCCTCTCCCTCCTGCTGTGACTACTCTTATGAGAAGTTATCAGCGTGGAGAAGATATGTTGCCTAAAGGTAGCGGTCATGTAAACATAATGATTGACTTATCAGGTTCAATGTGGAGTCCCGCAGGTGAAGATAGTGAAGGGAATGAACATAATGTTGCAAGTGTAGCGCAAGCCTTGACTCGTATCATGGTAAATGCTTGTCGTGCAGGAAAACATTCTTTTGCAGTTTTTACCTTCGGGACATCAGGCGGTGATGGATATAGTAACCCTTCAAGTGGCAGACGATTAGGAAGTGCAACAAGACAGATTTGGGGTTCAACGATTGCGGAGGCGACAGATTACGATGGATTCATCGCCACAATGAAATTGAATCCCGCCATGTCAAGAAGCGGTTATGGTGTGGGTGATTGGAGTTCTATGTCGGGCAACGATACAGGTTATGCCGCAGAACGAGTTTATCGCTATATGGAATACGATGTAGGTTCACAACTTCCTGATGTTTCTGCCGCTACTTGCTTTTTTATTACTGATGCAGTATGGGGTGATATGTGGATTGCAGGAGGTATGAAAAGACAGGATGGTTCGTGGGGTTCTAAATGGGGTAAATCATATGGTCGCACACCACCTCAAGATGAAGTTGCGAATGGGGTTATAGACACAGAAGAAATTGAAAGATTAGGTGATGGTGATGCAGATGGTAATGGTTTGTGGTATTGGGCTAAGAAATATCACGATAATTTTGGGCCATTTGTTCTCTTTAAGATTAACAGCCCTTCTCAAGCAAGAAGTCAAGATTTTTCGATAACTGACCAATATGGGAGGCTTGTGAAAAATCCTGACCATGAGTTCACAAGGCAAGGTAAAATGTATGAAAGAGTGTTTAGAGAATATGTCGGTGGGAAAAAGGGCTACGAAAAATGTGTTTTTCAAGGATTAGTCAAACTCGATATAGATGGTGGAACATTGCCTGCTGTGGCAAAGAGTTTGGTTGCTTTTATCAACGACTTAGGTGGGGGGAATGTTGAACCTTTATGTGGTGGAAAAGGTGTTACCTTCTGACCCTTGAATTGAAATAGTAAGCCCTACACACATATAGTTGATAACCATGAGTGAAGATGTTCAAGATGTGATGGTTGAAGCATCACCTGTTGAAAAGCCGTCATTTGATGGTATTTTCGATGAAGATAAAATCATAGGTGGTGGTGAAGCGTGGACTTCAACCACAGGAACAGGCAACGGCTTGAGTTCAGGAAAACTTGTATTATCGAAAGAAGTTCAATTCCCTCCCGAAGTTGCCTACCAAAAAATGTTCGTTACAGGTGCGAGTGGAAGTGGTAAGAGTTACACCGTAGGTGTGTTATCAGAAGAGTTCGCCCGATTAGGTTTACAATTCGTTATGTTTGATTCACTTGGGGCTCACGGAGGGCTTAAACAACTCGATAATGTCGTTGAAGTCACCCCTGATATGGAGAAATCCGTAAATGTTGAGCGTTTGGTTGATGAAGTTGTCTCCAATCCTAATATGAGTGTCGTAGTTAATTTATCTCATGTGGATGATGCGATAGCCCAAGAGATTGTTGCTGAATACTGTGATGAATTATTCAAACGCAGGCTTGGTCGTGCATTAACTACTATTTTTGAAGAATGTCAAGACCTTGTTCCTCAAGGAAAATCTGCTGTTCGTTCTCACGGCCCTATTATCAAATTGTGTAAAAAGGGTCGTCAATACGGTTACGGTGTTATCTTAATTTCACAGCGACCCCACGAAGTAGCAAAAGCCGCATTAACACAATGCACAACCTATATCATTCACAATGTAATTCAAACAAGAGATTTGATAGCAGTTCAAGACCAAATCTCGCAAGGTGTTGATAAGAAGCCAACAAGAGTGTTGATTGATAAAATCCGAGCGTTTGATGCAGGAGAGTGTTTGGTGTATAGCCCTGATAATGTTCCAAAGATGATAGGTCAAGCCAACATACACCATGTATTGACGAAAATTAGGTCTAACAGAAGCACCGAACATAGCGGAGACAATGTAGTTATTGAATTGCAAGGTGGTAAGGTATGGCATCCCGCCAAAATGAATGAAAGTAAAACCATTGGAGGTATGAAAGCCGATATGGGAATTGATTCAATGTTGAATGATGCGAAACCTGATATGGTTGTCAATACAGAAGTTGAAGCATTCCCCTCAGAAGATTTTTCCCCGATAGGTATGGATGATGATATAGGATTTGAAGATTGGAAACCCCTTCAAAATTATGAATACGATGTGGGAGATGAAGATTGGGTCGCTGATTTGGATTTGGATGAAAAATTAGAGGCCAACCCTGCACTCAAAAGTAAAATAACAGGGTATGGGTTCATTGTGTTGTTAGCAAGTGGTATGTATTTACTCTTGAAACCACAGGCGAAGTAATTTGCAACACTTCATATAGTAGTTGCCATCATATAAGATTGGAACAACAAAGGGTCTAACCAACTCGTTCCCCGACCCCTCCCCGTAGGAGCGTGAAAACTTCTGCGGGGGGTTGCAAGGTCTAACTCTTTTTCCTACTACTCAAACAGTGAATACTCAATAGTGCAAAACATGAACGCTTAAATGGGAGAGCCTCTACGCTTAGGGTATGGATGGAGTTACCATTATAGAGATATTGATGTCACTCGTTGGACTAATGATGGCCTTATCGTGCGCCCCACAGATTTTACGGATTCTTGAAACGAAGTCATCCAATGATGTTTCTATTATGACTACACAGATTTTGGTTTTTGGAGAAGTGTGTTGGATTGGTTATGCGATACACATTGAAAGTATTGCCGTCTTTGTTTATGGCTTCTTGTCGTTGGTCTTGTTATCCATTCAATTAGGCATCATTTTAGCCTTTAGAGAACCTAAAGTGAAGGATGAAGAGCCAAAGGTGTAGGTCTTTCATCACTGTATGTGAACTTATGACCTCCACGCAAGAGTTTTTTCCTCATTGAACTGTTCTTTCCTTTGAAGGTTTGAGCCAATTCTGTTTTTCCACCGTATCGCCCTTCCATCGTCAAATATCCTTTTTTGACAAGGTGGTGTAGTGTAGCAACATCTATGCTTTCGTCATAGTCACCTCTTTGTTTAAGTCCTGAAGTATTGTTTTTGAGTGTTTGGTGCAATTCGTAAGCGTGTCCTACACCCCCTCTCATAGTTGATTCAAGGGTTTGACTTCTTAACTCATCATATGGTGGTTTCCTTTTACGAGGAATGCCTACTTTTGATACCTTCTTTTTGTAATAAGGGTAAATATCAGCCTTCTTCCTATTTGGTAAGACCCCCATCCAATTTTCAATAGGGTAATCCTTCACAACATAATTGTTTTCAATGTTTTTTTCCAACCATTCGATTGTTTGGCTTTCTAACTTTCCATCACTATTCCATAGTTTAGCCTTGTCATTCACCTTTAGAATCGTTCCCACAGGCAAGTAAACATTATCAGGGTTTTCAACACTGACGATTGATTCAAGGAAAGCATCCCAAACCATATTCACAGTTGTTGCACCTCTCATACCATAGTTCAAATCCTTATCAAAACCTCGCCATGTTCTTTTTCCCCTCAACGCACGATGATTGATTATTCCTAACTGTGTGTTATAGGGTTGAGTTCTTTTGAGTTCTACTATGTTCTTCCTAATTTTTTGTGAAGGTTTTTCGTCTAACCCTATAAGATTGAGGAACGGTGTAATCCTTCTGAATGAACCTTGTAATTTACCATCAGTTTCCCATGAGGGAAATATGTTTGATACATACCATACATGGTTAGGATTGAAAGTGTATTCTTTGCGGTCATTGAGCGTGTTCCATTTTACATCATGCTTTCCTCTAAAACTATTGTAAGGGTTGAATCTCAAGTAAGTTCCTTGCAAACGGAAGTGTGTTCCATTCTCTCCAAAGACCAATTTTTGAGCCTCGTCAGAGGGAGTTTCGCCTATCAGTGCAAGTTCCACGATTTTACCGCCTCTATATGCCAATAGGGGTCGACACTACTTGAATACATCGGCACACTAAATCCTACCATCATGTGAGAGTTCAAATAGTAAAACCGCCTTGTTAAGAATGATTGAAATGCGTCAAGGTATTGATATTCCCGATGTAAACATACCCCGAACAACTTCGCTTGCGGGGTCTCATGTATTGCCTGCAAGACCATATGAACCTAAAATGCACAACTTCGATAGTGTGGATATTACCAAATCAACTCTTCCTGCTCACAACGCTTCTTTGCAAGTGGGCAACTCACTGAATGCAGGGCCAAGACCCGCACCTACTGTCGTTCACGATACAATGGCAGGCGCAGGTGCAAGACCAAACCCTAACGGTGATTTCCGAGTATTAGATTCAAGCATCGCAATGCTGAACCAACCTGAGCAACGCCCACCTGTTCACGGCGCAGATAGAGATTTAGGCCGATATGATATGAGAGGTCAAGGTTTGCATCCGGGTGAACATATTGATATTCGCCCAAACCACAATCTTGAGATGTATGGTATTCCTGCTTCTCCAAACACAACTGAATTGGATATAGCAAGAACAGAAGTCCGTCTAAACTCACTACCGACCAATCATGGTGTAGATGCAGTATTCGGTGGAAACCCATATGAGGCAAAACAGCACGACTATATTCGCCCTGTTCCTGCAACTGTGAATGTTCCTCAAGTTCGCATCCCTAAGACAGTCCGTAGAGAACCAATTATTCAGATGCCTATTATTCCTGCACCCCCAAGAATCAATATGCCACGCCTTCCAAGAGTTACTGCCGCACCAATGCAAGTTGAAGCAAAGCCTGTAACTCCACCAATCACAGGAAATGATTTGGGAATTGGAGGCCACGCTAAGTTGCTTTCAGGAACTAACAAGAATATGGGGCCAATGGGTATCTCCGCAGGTCGTTCCTTTGGTGCTGAAGGAAACATGAGCCCCTTCTGATGAGGGGGAAGATGTGTGCCGTTCAAGTCCAAGAAGCAGGAACAATATCTGCGTTTGAATGAGCCCGAAGTTTATCGTGATTGGAAGAACAAATACGGTTCTTACAAAGAGGCAGAAACCTTCAATGCTGAATCTCCATTTTACTTCACAGGCAATCAAAGAAATGATTTCGACATTGTTCAGCGATTCAAAAAGCATGACAAGGTTATGGCGAATATAACGCTCGGAAACGCTCTACAAGCGCACTATTGGCGAGGGCAAGAAGCAGATTATCACCGAGATAGTAAGAGAAGGGTGTGGTATGCCACCATTTACCCGCATGGGCGGAGAAAGGTAAAAAAGGTTGGTTTCGATACAAAAAAGGATGCTCTTGAATGGGTGTTTTGGGTTTTGAATCTCGATATGGAAAATAGAATTGATGATGTTTCCAACCCCACCCCTCTCCCTAATCCTCACAGGCATCTACGGAGAGGCCCACAAACAAATGAGTCAGACAGCGAGTTTTGGCGACAAAAAGGGTGGAACGCTGAAACCTTCAATGCTGACGCAATACTAAACGAGGAAGGATATACCGCATCAGGCCATAAGGTTGATTGGGATGACGGAGGCTTCTACATGGAGTTTGAAAACCCTATTGATGGCTACGAATCCGTTGATGGAGTTTGGTATGGTGGTGGTGATGGTTCACCTGATGTGTTTTCTGTGACTATTGAGGGGAATGATGAAAATGGTTCAATTTCTATTGATATTGATGAAGTGGAATACTATGGTGATGTAACACAATATGCAGGGGCAAGATGGCGTATTATTGGAAATGTCGCATATCTTGAAAATGATGATTTGTTGGATGCAGTTGAAGAAGGCTTGAATTGGATGATTGGCGACTTTGAAGAACAAACTGTTGTTGAGCGACAATATAGGACTGAATCCTTCAATGCTGAAAGTGGTGATATGGAACGCTATATGAATATGGCTTGGAAAAAATATACGCCAAGAGAAAAAATGGATATGCAATTGATGGATTTACACTACGGCCACTCCAACAAGAACACAAAGAGGTATTTCAAGAAAGGCTACGAATATGGTTGGAAATTAGCGAGAGAAAAAGCCGCTAATGGCGCACCTCTTTACAGGGTCGCAAGAGCCAAAGACCTAATCACTACAAGCCTCCGAAAAGATGGTTTCCTTGTTGATGCGGGCGCATACGCAGGGTTTGATGATTCTTGGCGAGTTTATGAAGGCGAATTAAACGCTGAATCCTTCAATGCTGAAACTGTGAGCAAACCGATTTACCTTTTGTATGATAACTACAAGTGGGGGCAAGACAATTGGTGTTATATGGGAACAGAAGATTTTTTGAAGGCCGAACAGTTTGAATCTTACTACTACACATTCATAGATGGGGAGGATGAAAGCCCTGATGTGTATGATAATATGTCTATTGAAGAAATGGTCAATAAAATGAACACTTTTCTCAACTATGATGAGGGTGAAGGTGTTAAACTCCTAAGATTGGAGTTTGGAGAATATGGGTATGCGTGGCCTTCCTCTGCACAGTTTACTAAAACACTTGTTGAAGGAATAATTGAAGGTAAAAAGTGGGATGGTAGCGGTGCTACGATGGATGCTATGTTGGGTAAAGCACATTATGTTCATGCAATCCTTAATGATGCTGAAACCTTTAATGCCGATTCAGAAGCAACAGCCACCATGAAAAGTGCGCTATATTCACTTACTGCTGTTGGCGTAGGTGTATACATCTTCAAGAACTTTGTAATGGGAAGATTACCACAAAGAGGTGAAAAGTAATGGACTTTGATACAGAAACTTATGATGAATGGGTGAAAAGTGGGTTACCATATTACATTAGCAATCCTAATCCAAGAAAAAAGGGTGAAAGAAACTACAATCATTATGCAAAGGGTGAAGATAAAATTGTATTCCACAAGACAATGATAGTTAAGGATGCGTATGATGGTGAAGAACATGAACATGATGTGGTCATTGTTGAACATGGTGGAAAAGGTAAGAAATCCACATACACTGTTGGGACTTTAGATACACCTTATCAAAGTAAAGGTTATTCAACACCTGATGGGGCATTAAAATTATTCACAAAAGGAACTTTTAACACCTTGAAGGAAGCAAAGCAATACATTAGTAGAGGAGAAAAATTAGGTAATTGCGAACATGAGAATGGTTTCAAATTAGTTGACCCTGATTCGACATTTTATGATACTCACGAATTATATGATTTTGAATGTGTTGATTGTGGAATAACGGCTATGGGTGATGTTGAACCTAATTTTAGATATTTTGGAGAATCAAACGAGAAGTATTTGGATTTATCCGCAGAAACTTTCAATGCTGAACACCCTGATACGGGAGAACTCTTGGCGTGTCCTCATTGTGAAAAAGAAGTTGATTGGTTAGAAACAAAAGCCTCAATCACAGTTCATTGCCCCCATTGTAGCACTCAAATAGGAAGTGATGACGGACACCACATGAATGATATTGGGAGTAAGTGGGGAACAGATGATAGTGAACTTTACGAAATAGAAACCAAACTCGAACAGGAAAGGGATAAAATGTCCTTCGGAAAAGGTGCTGAAACTTTCAATGCACAGATGGATGGTGAAAAATTGATGGTCGGTAGCCGTGATTTTAACGATGGTTCTATGATGGTAGGTATTGGAACAGAAGATATGGATGTTGATGACCCCGATTTCATGGAGATGATGATTGGAGAAGATGGCGAAATTGAATACTTCACAATGCCTACGGGTGTGAATCATTATCAAAGAATGTATAAGCCAAAACCTGCTCACTATGGGAAAATGAAAACACAGAATGAAACCAACAAATCAGCAGGTGGAGATTTTATTCGCACAGATGGTGATGGAAAACACGCTGAAACTTTCAATGCCTATCAAGTGGATTTACCCGAATGTTGTAAAGATACAGAATGGATATGGCGACAAGCAGGGCTTGAAGAAGATAAAATGGTTCAATTGTGGAAATTACAAAAACCTGTAATAGCGAAACTTCGTAAATCATTGAAGATACCTGCTGATGTGTGTCTATTTCCGTTTTGGAAAGATTACACATCCGAAGGTTGGCAATTAGCATTCCCCTATCACGCAATATACGAAGAGTCCACAGACCTCGAAGATATGGATGGTGTGAGTGTCGGCAAGGTATCTAAAGGTCTTATTGGAGAGTTGCGAAAAGTCGCCATCCCTGATGACCTTGAGCCACATTCCCTTGACCAACTGCTTTCATCACGAAAGGCTGAAACCTTTGGGGCTGAATCTCTAAAAGGCAGATGGAATGAAGGGGTTACGAGAGTAGTTCACGGTGTTGCAGTAACTAAAACTCCTATGGCAGAACGATATGCTAATGAAAAACCTGATTACCGTATTTCCTACAAAGGATTCAATGCTCGCATCTCTTACTCAGGTGTGGCTTTCTATCTTCCTTGTTGGGAATATAAGTCATATGGGCTAAAGGTAAGAGGGAAGCATCATAGAAGTGGTTGTTTTGGAAACCCTATGGAAGCACTCTTGAGTTTCAAAGCGAGTGTAGATAGCGTAGATATGAACGCTGAAACTTTCAACGGCGAAGGTGATTTCAAGAAAGGTATGCAAATGGGCGCAGGTGCTATCGTAGGTATTATGGGCGTTCAAGTGGTTGTAGGCGGTGTCGTTTATGGCCTACTAAAATTGATGGGCAAAGAGTGATTTCATATAGTTGAAATGAGAACTCTCGCTATGAACCCTCTAAGTTTGCCTGCTGAATACTATAAGAAAGAAGGACTATCGACTTATTCCTTAGCCTACACAGGTGCGCTCGTTGCTCTCGTAGGCGGTGTTGCTAATATCGTGCCTTCAATCATGGATAAATCCACAAAATGTGTAATGGCTGATGTTGCTTTGATTGCTGTTGGCCTATATGGAACAAATGTTTTCCTCAAGAAAGCAGGTGTCCTTGAAGGCTACTGAGGTGGCTTGAGTGAGGTCAGATTTTGACCCTACGGAAAAGAAACTTGCTGTATTGTTAGAAGATTGGTTGCGAATGCAACAAAAGTTATACGGCTCACAAAGAATGTGGGGTGTAGAAGGAGATGCAAAGGCGGCTGATATTTTCGCATGGATGCTCGCTAACGGTCAGTATCTTGACCGTGATATAGAAAAAACTCACGAACTCAAAGAAGTATCATATTACGAACCTCAAATGAAAGAGTGTTATACGAATGCTCTTATGATGGTCACCGAAGGTATGTCCTATTGGGAAGGTTGGATGGTTGGCGAGGAAATCCCTATACCCATAGAACACGCATGGAACATTTTAGATGACAAAGTTATTGACTTCACCTCAACCTTGTGGGGTCGTGATGATGAAAAACGGATTTATTTTGGGGTTGAAATACCATATGATTTCGTATTGCGAAGGGTGATGGAAACGAGCGTAAGTGGCCCATATCTTTATCCCTATATTATGACGCAACTTGACGAGAGTTCAAATAGTCGGTCAGCCGAATCAAATGTTGTTAGTATGGCTGAATCAAGATTTGATAAATTACAAGATGAAGTGGCTCATCAATATGAAAAAAAGGGTTACAGCAAAGAAGAAGCCATGAAAATTGGTGGCGCAGTAGCCTATGATGCAGGAGTCAAAAAATATGGTAAAAAGGGTATGGAGGAACTTGCGAGAGCAGGAAGAAACCGAGCCAAATCTCGTAGAAGTCGTAAGAACGCTGAAGGTTTCGCAACCGAGAGTTCAAATAGTATGCTCAACAACTCAACATTAAGTGATACCATGTCTAACGGACTATCAAACTACGAACCAATCGACTCAATAATTGAAGAAGCACCACTCGGTCACGGTGTTGCACAAGATTTTGGAGCAGAGAAAAGACAAGGCTACAATGATAAGATGGATGAATCACTTGGTATGCGCCATCGTGGTCGTCATTCACAATCAATGAAAGACCGTAGGGATGAGGCATCTGCTATGGATAAAAAACACAGTAAGATGGGTCGTAAATACGATGATGTTATGACTATGGATGCTCAAGGCTATGATGATAAGATGGATGAATCACTTGGTATGCGCCATCGTGGTCGTCATTCACAATCAATGAAAGACCGTAGGGATGAGGCTTCCGCTATGGACAAAAGACACTCAAAGAAGCATCGTAAGTATGACGATGTAGGCACTATGGATATGGATGCTCACGGACATGAAGAGTTTGAAGCCCATATGAGAGTCCGTGATAAGAATGGTGATTATTGGTATAAGAATGCTAAAGGCCACAATGTCAAAAAGTTGAACAAAAATCGGGTTCTTGGAAATGACCGTGTTCGTAAAGCAAAGCGTATTCCTAAGACAAAATCAAACCGCAGAAACTACGGTCATGTAGGTGATTTCGGTTTGAAGGGAAACATGGCTGAAACTTTCCATGCAACAAACCCTGTTAGTGGTGCAACCGATATGGTGGCTTTTACAGAAAGTCCTGCTGATTTGGTTATGCCTGAAGGTGATGGAAATGTTATCGGACAATCAACCCCAACAACTGACTTCACACCTCTTGGTGCAAGAGCCGAAGGCGACTTCGGAACAGGATTCCAATATGGAGCAGGTGCAACTGTTGGTGTTGTAAGCGCAGTAATCGTAACAGGTTTTGCACTACAAGCACTACAAGGTCTGTTCGGAATGGGCAATAATTAAGCCGAGTGTTCAAATAGTCGGTCTGACTCATTTTGCTGAGTCCTATGGATAAAGATAAATTGAGCCGTAAGGAAAAGGCTCGACCTCATATTGTCAAGGCCATAGGTTTACTTCCTTACATGGGTTTCAAAAAAAGTGATGTTCCATATTATCATAAGGAATATGACGAACATATTAGTGAAGCCAAAAAAGCCCTCAAAGGTGTATATCCTAAAGATGATGTTATCTTCAAAGAATTAGATACTGAAACATTTACAGGGCTTCAAGCGGCACTTGGAGGTCTCGGACTTGGAGATAGACCATTTGTTGAATATAAGCGTGAAGCGAAAGATGCTGAAATCTTTGAAGCCGAAGAAGTCGAAGATATTCGGAGAAAGTTTCTCGATACGAGCAAACCATTTGAAGTGGAAGTAAAAGTATATCTAACAACTGATTTATTGACCGTTTTACCACATACTGTTGCCCCTTTACGCTTAATTTTTACCAATAAAGTAGCCAAAAAAGCCTTACGATTGTTGGATGAACAATTTGAGTATGATGCTGATGAACTCGGTGAACAAGGAGAATGGAATATAGGCTCTAATGGTGGAGAATTAGAACGGTATCTCCATTGGCGAAACAATAACCTCTCTCACGGTCAGATGAACGATTATAACTCGGAATTAAAATGGGGTTCAAACCAATTGCCTGCGACTACTGCATTTTTACAGTGGAATTGGGCGGCAATATGGTGTAGGAGTGCTGAAGATAGCGATATTTTCAGTGATGGTTTTTTTACAAGAGATGGAGATGGCTACGGTAGGATTGCCCGTAATATGAAATCAGGCAGAGATAAATGGTTTAGCGATACTGATGAATACGGTTACGACAGTAAAATAGGCTTACAACATTTACGAAACATTCATCATATAGTAGGCATTGAATCAATGGACATTTATCAAAAATCAACGACTTATGAGTGGGAAGATTATGGCGCACCTAACTCGGTCAATTTTGCCTCTATATTATTCATCGATGAAATCTTGGGTGAAGGTTGTGATTGGGGAATTGTGAATCAGGAGAGGATGAAATGAGTGAAGCACCATTAAGAGGTCAATCCATTGAATCACCTTTGGAAATCAAGGTTTATGTTCCATCAACTACAAAGGACAAGTCAATTAGTGATAAAGAGTTTGAACAGAGGGTGAACAATACTGAAAGTTCACTTTCTAAGATGTTTGGAGGCTTTACATCCTCAAATGTGGAGGGAGGATATACTGCTCTTGATGGCGGAGTCATTAGTGAAAAGGTAGCAATCGTCACTTCATGGGTTGATGAAAAAACATATCGTGAACGACTCCCCAACTTAGAAAGATTCTTGAAAGATAAACAGAAAGAATGGGAACAAGAAGTCATAGGCTTTGAGTTTGAAAACGACTTTTTCATGTTTCCTAAATCCTTCAATACTGAAACATTCCACGCAGATTCAAAAGAAGAGGCTCGGCTCAAAAAATATGAGAAAACATATGGTAAGGAGGGTGCTAAAGTCCGTAATCGTATATTCAAGAGGATTCTTGCTAATGCTCAAGATGGAACGAAGGCAGGTCAATGGTCGGCTCGTAAAGCGCAATCATTAACAGAAGATTATGAGAAAGCCATGAAAGGCAAAGGTAAGAAAGCCTACAAATCTTCTAAGCGAACCAAGACCCAAAAATCGCTCAAGAAGTGGGGCGACCAAAAGTGGAGAACTAAGTCAGGTCAAGATTCTTCAAAAACAGGTGAACGATATTTACCTGAAAAGGCAATCAAAGCCTTGACCGATAAGGAATATAAGAAAACAAGTGCAAAGAAGCGCAAGGATATGAAACAAGGAAAGCAATTCAGCGAGCAACCAAAGAATATAGCCAAGAAGGTTGCTCAATATCGGGCTGAACCATATAGCGTTGATGTAAGCCGAAGCACGAATCCTGAGAAAAAACTCATGGCTGTGTTTGAAGATAAAGAAGGCAAGAAAGTAAAGACAACTCACTTCGGCCAACGAGGTGCGAGCGATTACACCAAACATGGTGATAAGGAACGCATGGAACGCTATCTTGAACGGCATGGCGGAGGCACGACTACAAGCACGAAGGAGAATTGGAAAGACCCAACCACAGCAGGCTCATTATCAAGGTGGGTTCTTTGGAACAAGCCTTCATTCAAAGGTTCATTTGCAGATTACAAAAGAAGGTTTGGACTGAAAGGCAACTTAAAGGTAAGCCGTAGTGCTGATACCTTTGAAAGCCGAACCAATGATATGTTGATTACCTATGTTGAGCGTATTCATCCTGATGATGACTATATGCAAGAGCAGTTGATGGATGATATTACAAGCGGTAGGAAAAAAGTCAGTTATGAAGAAATGTTCGGTGCTGATTGGGGATTAGATGTAAATTGGGGTGAACATGATATGCAAGAAGAAGAAGAAAAAGAACCATATGGTAAAATTGAATGGAACGATAGCGGGTATAGTCCTGAAATGTTGAAAGCAAAGCGAATGAAGAACCGTTATGTTCCACCAAACATGAATATAGAGAAAGTAGATGGTCGCAAGTATTTGTTCCTTGACTTTGATAATACCGTTAGGCACACTGTTCCTGACCCTCAACCTGATGAACCACTACGGAGACGACCCCCTCACAAGGCGTTTGAGGTGATGATGATAGATGGGGTGGCTGAAAGGGTGCGAAGTTGGCAGGATGCGGGCTATTTTATTGTGGGGTTGACGAATCAATCAAACATTGAAAGTGGTTTCAATACGAATCAAGATGTTGTTGATGCAATCAAGGAAACTTTGAATCAACTTGGTATGCAATTCCCTGTTTACTATGCTTCTCATAAGAATCCAAAACTTCCTGATTATGTGTTGCGTAAGCCACGCACAGGGATGATTGATGCGGCCTTCCGTGATTTTGGTTCACCCGACTACACTTACACTGTTATGGTGGGTGATGATTGGGAAGGTGCTGATAGTGGGATGGCGAGGAATGCAGGTGTTAATTTCATTGGTGTTCTTCCATTTATCGGAATGGATGTAGATGAAGCACAGCACGAAATGTATATGATGCACGAAGATGGTCAACGCTTGGAACTGTTAAATCCTGATGATTTGATATACACATTTGCTGAAGAATACAGTCGTAAAATGAACACCCATTCAGCCGAGAGTTCATATAGTAGTTCAACAAGTATGAAGTCAGGTATCTCTATGATTGGCGGTAAAATGAACATGGGACTTCTTTTGGGTGCAGTTGGCGGGTTCTTACTCGGTTGGAACGCACCTGCTCTTATGAGTGGAATGAAGGTTAAGAAAGAAGCAACAGGAATGACTGAACAAGGTTTGGCTAATCAAGGATTCATGGAAGATTGGGTCGGCGGTGAAGGCGGTCAAGGCGATGTTGAACAAGCAAACGCACAAGAGCCCGCACCACTGAAGTATGATTACAATCCTCTTGCTTCGGGTGATGCAATGGCATACGACCCACAAACTCGCCCACCTTCCGCATTTTGATGGTGGGGGGAAATGTGGCTACACAAAAATTAAGAACACAAATTGGTGGATTTGCCAATAATGTTGGTCGAGTAGTTTCTATATTAGGTGGAGCGTCAGTTCTTATAGGCGGTATCGTTCTTCTTGCAGGGCCAAATGACCTGTTGAGTGATTCTTTTGTATGGAGTATTCCGATTGTCGGACAACCTTTGCAATACTTTTGGGATTTAGGTTACAAAGGTATAACCAATCAAAGAATTGTAGGTATGGGGTTGACAATTATTGGCCTTCATTATTTCAAGTTCCCTCATGCGATTGCATGGGCTTTGAATCCAATTCCTCTTGTAGGAGATATGGCTGATAAAGCGTTGGAGTGGTATATGACGGTATTCCAATATGTTGAGAATATCTTTATCCCTCGTTTGACGATTGAAGATAGTGTGATGAATACGAAGGCTTGGCAAGAAAATTACCGAGAGTTTGAGAAAGAATACAACACTATGCGAAATAAAGCGGTTAAGGTAAAGGGGGGAACATTTGTTCCAAATTGAATATAGGTGATAATATGAGTGGTTGTGGTTGTGGAAACAAAAAGAAAGCAGAAGAAAAGAAGTTTACTCGGAATGCCGAGTATGAATACAAAGGTAATGACATTTGTTTGAATGGTCGTTCCGTGTATGTTCAAAATGAAGTTCAGAAAACCTCTGTTGTTGTAGGTCTTGTTTGCGCTATCGGTGCAAGTATGGTTATCCGCAATCGTATGGATGCAAGTTCTATGGCTACTTTTGGCTACGCAAGCGTAGCAGGTTTGCTCACTTATGGTGGTAGCAAAGGTATGAGTGTGGGTTCAAAGGGTGCTAATTCTCGATATGATAAGTTGTGTGAAAATGGCGATGAAACAATGGATGATGAGGGCGGTTCGGAAGAAGAATCCTATATGGATGAAGATAGCCCATATGTGAGTAGGAGTTGAAGAATATGGTAAATAGACCGATGTGGGCGAAAGCGATAGGATTGGGAATAGTAGGTGGATTGTTAGGCTTGGCCTTTACAGCCTCAATGAATAAAAGATATGAAGCATCAGGTGACCCTTCGCCTCAACCGAGTTTTTCGTTGAGTGAATGGCCTGATTTGACTCCTCCTCCTTATTGGTCGAGGCCACTATATGCTGATACTTCGGCTGTTGCGGCGAATACATTTTTGAACGCACCTTCACGAAAACCAACGGCTCAAGATACTTCTTTGCCTTATGATAGCCACATGGAACGGTATGATGTTCGGTATGATAGACAACAACAGGCTATGATTAACGCTAACTTGCGTGAACAGTTTGGCCGTTGGCGTTGAGTTAAAATAGTAAAGCAGGTAAATGATAGTAGGTGAGCATATGGCTTCGTTGAAGAAAACAGGATTCAATTATTCGGGAGCAGGTGCAAAGCATTTCTCCGCACAGCACAAAGTTATGGAATCAGTTCGTGATTCAGCCAACATTACTGAAGTGAATATAGACGATGTTACCCCTCAAAGTCCTAATGCACAGATTTTTGGTGGTGCAAATACTCATTATTCTAACGGAAATCAACCTTTGAAGGTTGTTGATGCAGGGGGTATCGCTAATTCACATCTTCAACAGAATGCAGGCACAATGCCGAATCCTTTGGAGAGGTCGCAATCCGCTTATGATATAGTCGCTCCAACAAGAGCAAGTCCAATTCCTGTTAGCCTCGTTCCTGCTATGCCCATGCCTGTTCAACCACTTACCCCTAAGAACAGTAAACCACTCCTTCACAAGGATGGTCGCACACGCTCAACAGGGGTGTTCTAACTGTGGCTTTATTTTTGACTGATTTATTCAGTCGTAGTATGCTTCCTTTAGGAGAAGAAGATGAACCTTTGAAAGTCATTACTGCTAAAGGTGTTCAAGATTATGAGGATTTTGGAAAATCCATACTATCTCGTTTTCATCAACATGGTTCTGTTAGCCCACTAATGTCTGTTCTTGGTAAGGGAGGTAAACCGTCAGAAGAATGGAACGCTGATGAATTATCTCAAGAGGACTTAGATAGGGCTCGAAGTGGTGAAGCATGGGATGTTCCTATGGGAGTAGTCAGTCAGGATTTCGGGCAGAATGTTAGAGGCAATGTATCAAGTGAAGATATGGAAAGATATGGGCGCAAAAGTAGGCGGGCTCATACTCAACCTAACTTAATCGCTTCACCATATAGTAGTTTGATGATGATTAACAGTCAAACTGTGATGGGTTTAGTGCCTCAAGGGTTGAGGTAAATATCCGAGAGTTAAAATAGTCGCTCGTAGAGGTAATAGGTATGTCTAATGCAAATGGTCTTGTAAATGCTATCATAATTGGAGCAGTTGCAGGAGGCATTTACACTGTTGGGCGCAAGTCATTTGGTTCTGAGGCCAATCCTTCTGATGTTGAAAGAGCAATGGTTGAAGATGATGGGCAACCTATGGATATTATTCCAATAGGATTGTCGGGCGGTCATCAAGGTGCAACATATAGGAATGCTATGGTTGGAACAAGTGATGTTTTAGGAAATGGTGGCAACCCTGATAGTTGCAGACCCATTCTTGAAGATGTGATTTATGATAATGCCTTTGCTTCGGGATATTCTCGTAGCACAGGTCAAGCCTACAAAGTTGAACGCCACAGCCCCGCAGGAATTGGTGGTTCATTTTCACACCCATTGGGTCAAGACCTTTGCCCACCTGAACACACAGAAGCAATCCAATTCTTTGAAAGTGATACTTTCAATGCGATTGGAGGGCAAGCCATTAAAGCAGTAGGTTCGCACAGGAAGCCTAAGAAACCCAAAAAGCCTAAGAAGAAGTGGTGGAAGTTTTGGAGAGCCGAAGATTTTCATACAGAAAGTGGTGATGATTTCCGAACTGAAAGTGGAGAAGATTCAACCTCATATAGCCCTAACCCTCACGGCAGTAGTGGCGTAGAGATTGAAGAAGTAAATGCTTTCGACAAGTGGGACACCCCTTGTTGCCGAGTGTGTCCTCAAGGTGCTGAGGGTTGGTGTGAAGCAATCAACATGGGCGATTTATCAAGAATGAATGAAGGACAACATTTGTTCCCATTCCAAGATAGACCTTTGCTCCCTGACCCTTACACACTGAAAGGTGCTAATCCAAATCAAAATCAAACCTACATTGACTCTTATGGTAATACACGAACCGTTAGCGAATGGTCGCAAAATTACCAAATGGTAGTCAATAGCGACAATGGTGCAACTGCGGTGTCTCGTAACGGTGGAGATACACTACACCTTAGGAGAATCTGAGCAAGTATGGGTGAGTTCATATAGTAGTATTACCGATTATAGGATAGAGAGTGTGAAGCGAATGACAAAATCATTATTCATTTGGAGTGAAGATTTGTGGAATGGTGAGCGTGGCGAAAATGGCGACCTATCAACTGCTGAATCTGTGTTCCGTAACAATGTTAGTGCTGAACAATTGAAAACATGGCCTTTCTGTTCACTATATTATGAAGAAGGCACAGCCGATGATAACGGCAATACACCTATTGCTTTCAATGATAGAGAAGTTCCCTTTGATGGAGATAATCTCAAAGTGTGGACTGTTCGCTGTCAGAAGGCTGACGGTGGAAGTGTAGATTTCGTTTATCCTGACCCTAAATCTGTCAGTCAAGATTATGATTTGAGAAATGCAGGTGCGGCAGGTCAAGTTCACTATATTCCTGCGGGTTTGGCTACTGATGGCGACCTATCTTCTCGTAGAGGTGGAGTAACATTCCATGTCGATGAGGCTATGTGGATGCCTGAGGGTTCAGCAAGTGACCATCGAGAAAAGGTGAAAGATTTCCTTTCAAAGAAAATCGATGAGAAAATCGCTTCCGCAGAATCAGAAGAAAGTAGTGCAGAGAGTGAAGTTATGGCAAGTGAATATAGCGTAGAACGAGTAAACCCGACAGTCGTGCATGGAAGTGAAGATGTTCAAGCGGCAGAATCATTTTCAGCAGAAGTTTTTGAGGCAGGCAACTGTGTAAAGTGTGCTGAAACCTTTGAGGCTTGTGGCTGTGAAAAGTATGAGGCTGATGGCGATGTTGTTGGCGAAGTCCAAGATGTAGTCATTGACGAATCACCTATGGACACTGTTTATCCTGAAGGTGATGGAAACATCATCGGACAATCCACTTACGATACTGACTTTACCCCTCTCGGTTCAAGAGCAGAAGGCTTTGTCAATGAAGGCTTTGCTTCTGAAGGCTACTACCCTGTTGGTGATGGTCGAATCATTGGTAGTATCACATCTGAAAATCAATATGAGCCCTTCGGATATAACGCAGAAGAAGATGAATACTATGCCGAAGAGGACTCATTCTTCCCTGATGGGGCAGGAAGAATCTTTGGTGATATTACCTCTACATCACAATATACTCCATTCGGCTACAATGCTGAAGATATGGAAGAATACGAAGCATACGATGAACCTATCACTGACCGCCAAGAATATGCAATCAGAAAACTTGGTGGCCGACTGAAGAATACAAGAGGTATGAACCGTTCTCAAGCATCTGATTACATTAAAGATTTGAAAGGTAAAGAAAGCGGAACATGGAGAGCCGATGGTGAAGTTGCAGGCGAAGTTCAAGATGTAGTCATTGACGAATCACCGATGGACACTGTTTATCCTGAAGGTGATGGAAACATTATCGGACAATCCACTTACGATACTGACTTTACCCCTCTCGGTTCAAGAGCAGAAACAAAACCACGAAGTTATGTGACAGGTGTTGCAACTGCTTTCGTTGTCGGGCTTCTTGCGAGCATGGTAAAGAACATGAAAAAGGAAAATGGGGATGAATAAATGCCAAATTGGAATCTAATTAACGAAGTAAGAGCAGAAGCAAAGGCTAAGGTCAATGCTGAAAAGAAAGCACTCGCAGATGCAGAAGCAAAGGCTAAGGCTGATGCTGAAAAGAAAGCGAAAGCGGCTGAAAAGAAGAAAAGTAGTCGTGGAAGAAAAAAGAAAGGTGATGAATAATGGTATTACAACAACTATGCGGATGGACTGAAAACAAGAATGGAAGAGTTATTTGTGCAACGGTAGCAACTATCGGTGGACTACATCTATTCCTAACCCCACCTCAAGATGTATTGGGCTTTTTGCCTAAGTTCTCTTTTGAGTTCATGGGTCGTGAGATGGGCGCACAACAACTTGTTGGCGGTGTTTTGACCGTTTGCGGTGTATGCGCTCTTGGTGCTTGTTGCCTATAAGCAATTAGCATTGGCGAGAGTTCAAATAGTCGCTCACCCAATTGGGGGTAAGTGAAATCATGTTTGGCGCATTTGGTAATCAAGTTTACAATGCACCTACGATGAAATCATTTGGTGGAATATACGCAAGTGAAGCGTATTCTCAATTCCATGCACCCCAAAAGGTTGTCTTTGAAGCCAACCCTTTAATCAAACCTATCGACAATGTGATTGGTAGTGGTGGTAAAAAACTCGTTACTGATGGTAGGTGGACTGACGATGGAGCAGATTTGTTGTTAGGTATAGCGGCAAGGTCAAGTGTGGATGATGGTTTACGAACATTCTCAAATAAATTGATAGGTGATTTTGGCGGTTTGTCTGATGACTTATCGGGTTTATCAGATGATGCGCTTGAAAACGCTATTCGGAATAAGTTAGCAGGTTCAAGTGCAGGGACAAGATTAGAAGATACACTCTCCGCTTTAAGCAAGGAAGGTGGGGCATCAAGGAAATTGGCACAAGATATGGTCAACGGAATAAAAGGTGTAAGCACTAAAACGGGAAACTTGGCAGATGATTTAATCACGGATGGAACAATTAGAAATCAATTTAGACAATGTTGTGGTTTGCGAAGCCTTACTCCTGCTGTCGATGATGCCACCGCTTTGACAGGAAAAGGGTTGAAAGTTTCCGATACACCTTTGGGTGAACAAATTACAATCAATGTAATGTCTGAGGTCGCTGAGGGGGGCGCAAGAGCAGGTGCAAGCCGAATATCCAAGTTGGGTGACAATATGATAGGAGGAAGTAAAGTCATGTGGGGGGTGGCTACTCCTATATTCTTCATAGGTTTGGCGTTTGGAGGAGAAGGTTTCGCTAAGTTTGTGGGAGGTTTGTTGAACGCTTTTGGAACAGGACTCTTCGATATGGGTGATGAGGGTGATGATATTGCTCAATGCCCTGATGTTGGCAAAGAGTGTGATGAAACTACGGTCTTGGCTGAAGGTTGTTATTGCGACAGTGATTCAAACACAATCAAACAACAGCGTATGGCTATCAACTATGAAGGGTGGCTCTTTTTCGGAGGTATGGCTATCGCAGGTATAGTGGCTATCGGGGCTGTAAACAATCTGTTATTCCCTCGCCGTTAATTTGAACCACGCTTCAAAACTTCTAACGCTTCTTTGTAGCGATTTCTGATGGTTACTTCTGTGATACAAAGTGCTTTAGCAATTTCACGCTGAGTTCTTCTTTCATCACATTCGGTGCAAGCAATATAGAGGCAGGCGGCGACAATACCAATCGGATTTTTTCCTTGGTCAACGCCTCCGTCAAAGCAATCATTGAGCAATTGACCTGCTCTTTGTGTTGTTGCTATATTGAGTTTCAACATATTGGCATACCTCTCTAAGAAGGCTTCGGGTCGTGGTGGTGGGGCTCTTTTCAATCGCTTGATTCTTTTTCTAAGAGTAGTCCAATTTCTTGCAATTTCTTTTCTGCCTGTTCGTGTTCCATCTGCGATTTCGTCAAGTGAACGAGGTAATCCACACATTCGGCAACCTGCATATAGAGATGCGGCGACTACGCCTTCGATTGAACGACCACGAATCAGTTTTGCATCTACGGCATCACGGTATATTCTCGCCGCCTCTTGATGCACAGGCTTTGATAGCCCCATTCGAGATACTATACGAGCAAGGTCACCAAGAGCAACTGCGAGGTTGCGTTCTTTGTTGGTAACAGTTTGCTGATTCGTTCTTTTGAGAATATAGTTGCGTAGTTTGTTGGTATTTGGCCCACCCTCCCACGCATTGAAAGTAGTTGTTAAGCCTTTATCAGGAAAAAGAATAGAAGTTGGTGCGCCATGATGGGAATTATCCACTGAAGGGTCGTCTTTACTGAATCTTCGTGTAGGTGCGCTCAAATCAATGATATTTTGTTCAAGAACCATACCGCACTTTTGGCAAACTCTTTCACCTCTGTTTTCATCAACGGTTATATCACCAATCCCTGCACCACAATGAGTGCATGAAGTTATTTCACCACTGTTAACATCATCAGCCCAAACGGTATCATCATCCGCCTCAGAAAAACCCAATTTTTTGTCTGTTTCCTTCCTATAAGCCTCTAACTCGGCAAAGGCATCTTCATAATCATAGTCGTCTTTTTCACTCATCGGGTTGTCCTCCACCTATTGACGAGGGCAAGAACGCTATAAGACCTATGGTTCTAAACACAGAACCGCATAGTTTTCCCCCTCTCATAAACAAGTCGTAGTGACCACCCTATATGAACCTCACAGTCCAATGCAATTAGTGAGAGTTAAAATAGTAATGACGCAACATAGAGACAGGTATCGCTATGGCAGGCAACTCTCTTGACCTTAACGCTGAAATCATCAATAGTATGAGTCCAAGCCCTATTGAGAATGCCAATCGGACTGTTGATAATGTGCTTGGAAAGCATTACGAGTTTTACGCTATTCCTCATTTGAACCCTTCTCCTGATGAACAGGTCGCTATGCAACAAGTTGGCCCAACTCCAAACTATAAGATGAAGGTCACCCCTATATCCGACCCTATTCGTATTCCTAACAGAAAATGGGTTAGTGGAAATTATGTAGTTTCTCATCAAAGCGGTGTTTTTACTTTCTATCAACTTGAGCCTCGTTCATTCTTAGGATTTACATTGAAAGATAGAGAACAGACGATTTATCGTGTTAGAGGGAGTAATGGTTTGTGGCGTATGATTTCCTACATTGATAACAGTTCGCTACCTACTGAAGATAAAATCACATTGACTAACGACTTGGCCGCCTCATCGGGCAAGAAAATTAGTGAAGTGCTTGAGAAGAATGAAACCACAGGTGCTTTCGTTTCACCACTATTCTACTCCAATGACTATATGCCTCAAGTCGACCCTACGGGCGTGATTGATGATGGCTTATCATATGGTTCAAGTTATCAATGGGGTAACAGCATTTCGGAACTTCCCGATTTCTAAATACATTCAAATACTGAATGACCGACACCTAAGATAATGGGTGCAGGACATATTTCATTCACTAAGCGAGGTGGCTCAAAAGCCTCAAGAAGAGAAGATGGCTATGCTATAATGGCTGAGGTCGCAAACCATTACTATGAAGAAGATAGTGGTTGGTTTCAATTAAGACCTTTTCACAATGACTTAATCGACCATTTTCATTCATTAGGATTCAGAAATACTCCTACTATGGGCGAAGTAAAATCACATTTATTTTTTCTCAAGCGTAAAGGATTGTATGAACGCAGACAATCTCGGCAAAAGGGTAAAAAAATTATCGAGTATAGGTTGTGTAGTATTGAACCTAATGTCGCCCCTCAACAAGGGTGTGAGTAAGATATATTACTGTGGACTAAAAGGGTGTTAGTATGGTAGGAAACGATATAGGGTGGCGAACACAGGCACAGGCGAATTGGCAGGAATCGCCCGATGATAGGCTCATGGTTCAGCAATTCGTTTTCTACATGGAGGAGTTGGTAAAACTGTTACGACAGCCCGAACCCGATATTGAAAGTATAGTTGGGTGGCTTGAGTATGAATTGACTACTGCGAAAAAGGAAATGGAGTGGTAAGTATGACTAAATATAATCACAGCAAAAGTGCCATGAGTCCAATGAGTTATTATTCGTCATACCCTACTTCACCGTTTGATAAGGTGGAAAGGCGACAATGGCGACCATCCTATATGGAGCAAGAAAGCATTACAGATTTGAAGGCTCAAATCACTGAGTTGAAGATTGCTCTTGCTGAAAGGGATAAATTGATTCAACAATTGTTAGATAGAATGTGTGGTGAACAAGATGATTGAATATGTTATACTCGGATTGTTGCTCATAGGTTTGTTGGGTGCATGGTATATGGCTCGTCAGATTCAGACGATTTACCGTGAAATGGATTGTGTGCATGGATTCGTGCATGATATGGAACATATAGTGGCTTTGTTTGAAGAATATGTTGTCCACATTATAGCGGAAGAGGAAGAAGGGGAATGGTCTAACCAAGAAGATATTCGGAAGTGGGATTTAGGGGCTTCGGAGGAGTAGGTCGATGCCTATTCGGAATGTTCTTTCATTATTCGATGGTATTGCTTGCGGAATGCTTGCTTTACAACGAGCAGGGATTGATTTTGATAATTACTATGCTTCTGAAATAGACCCTGTGTGCATAGAATTGGCCGAGAATCATCACCCCAACATTATATCTTTAGGTGATGTGGAAAATTGGCGTGAATGGGATTTGAAAGATATTGATTTGATTATAGGTGGTTCACCTTGTCAAGGCTTTGCTTGTCAAGGTCATCAGTTGAACTTTGACGACCCACGAAGCAAGTTGTTTTTCACAATGGTTGAAATTATTGAGCATTTTCAACCTAAATACTTCCTTTTGGAGAATGTAGGGATGCGAAAACAATGGGAAGATATTATCACTGATTACATGGGAGTTGAACCTGTTCACCTATGTTCCTCTCTTGTATCTGCACAAACACGCAAGCGTATTTATTGGGCTAATTGGGAAATTACCACTCCTGAGGATAAAAGAATCCATCTTGAATCAATCCTTACTGTGGATGATGGTTTGGTAAATCCTGCATCGATTGTCGGGCGAAAAATTAACCCTGCTACGGGAAAGCGAGAAGATTCCAACCCCGACATACCATATTCTCAATGCCTTCAAGTTAAGAAGGATTCATCAAAAATAGGGTGTCTTACGACTGTTGCTAAAGATTCTATTCTCACGAAATTACCTCATGGAAGATACCTCAATGCTTTCGATGATTACCAAAACGGTGTTGAGTGGCGTTATTTGACTCCTATGGAATGTGAACGAGCGCAAACCGTTCCCGATAATTACACTGTGGGTTATCCTGAATCAACTCGTAAAGCACTGATAGGTAATGGTTGGACTGTGGATATGATAGCCCATATCTTATCTTGCATAACTATGAATGCTGAAGAATAGGTTTATGTCCTATATGACCTCATATTATGTTATGACGAGTCAAGTGGAATGGTTAATGCGTCATTTTGAAGTTAAGGATTCAATTAGTGCATCGGAAGCCCGTAAAGTGTATGATGTAGAGAGTTTGCCCCGCAGAATCATGGATTTGAAAAAGCGAGGGTATGAGTTTACTCACGAAAGGAAATCTGATTTGAGAGGTAAAAGATACACACGCTATATTTTGATTAGTAGGCCTGAGTGATATGCCTTACCCTTGTTTTCTATGCAAAGCCCACTTAATATGGGATAATGATGTTGAAGGTGTAGATGTTATGCACGATGAAGAAAGCACAGTCAGTTTTTATCACTGTCCTGAATGTAAAGCAGGCTTTAGAGTTATCATCCCTTTATTGTGATTTATCACCTCTTTATTTTTGATTACTCATACACACCTTGCAAGGGTTCATAACAAGTTAATGATTAGAAGGGTTTGGTAATATGAATTGTCCTCATTGTGGTTGGTCGTTGAAACTTGAAAAGGATTGGGTTGATAGGAATGGGTATCATGGTATATTCACTTGTAATTCTTTCAAATGCTGTGAAGTTGAAGTCAAGGCCACTACAAATCTTCTGTGGGCTTACGACAACAATAGGTTGCCTAAAGAATTGAGGCAGGAGGCAAGCAGTATCTTGCTTTCGAGTGGTTTGCTCTCCACTCCACCATAGTAACATATAGGCGAGAGTTCAAATAGTCGTGCAGTATCATTCTGTTGGTTATCATGGCTAAAGCACAAGATGTAATCGAAAAGGGCGCAAAAGAAGCGGCAACACTACCAATGGCACTCGGCGTTGTCGCTGTCCTATCTTCAGGAACAGTTATCTCAACCTATATGGGATTGTTTGGAGGTAGTAAGGTGGTTCGCACAGGCGCACTTGCACTATTGACCGCAAGCCTGCTCGGTTGGGCGGCAGTTGGTGGAAGCAAAATGAGCGCACAGATGAAAGGTGGCGCAAGAGCATTCAGTGGAACGCTCGGCCTAATGTCGCTTGTTGCACTTGTTCAAGAAGTCACAGGCATGAACGGTCAATCAATGGCAAGCGATGTATTCCCTAATGGTGATGGTCGCATTTTTGGTGATATTACAGAAGATGCTACATACTCTCCTATTGGAACAGTAAGCAACGATGCTGAAACTTTCGCCGCAGAACAATATCATGTTGATGAGAGTCCATCATGGAATCCTCTTGATTTGGGACAATACAACCCTATGGATTCTCACCACCAAGATATAGGATATGCTCCTCCTGTATGGGTTAGCGATTCAGTTCCCGAAGTTGAGCAAAAGCAAATGGTCGCCACAGCAAACAATGTTGATGTTGGTGGAACAGTCATTGGTGGAAGTGCTGATGTAATCAAGTCCTATTTGCAACCTACAACCACTTACAATAGTGCAGGATTCATGGGTCATGGTGTTTCAACTGCTTTTTCAGCCGAGAGCGCACAGATTGGTAATCATGTGCAAGGCTCAAGAGGGCAAGGTAATATCATCGGACAGTAGATGAGTGAATCCTCATATAGTATATCATCACCTTTTTGGTGTGAATCGTATCTTATCGATAGGGATTGCTTTAGTTTTGACTTTTGCTTGTAGTAATAGTTTAGTTGAAGATTACTATTTCTCGATTGGTGAGGATAATTGCTCTCAGTTTCAATACAATAACATAGATGTTCAAAGATATAGTGAGTCGCTTAATGGGAGTATTCCTTTTATCCCTTGCCAATTAGAATGGAGTGGTGAGAGTGGTAGTGGTAAAAAAGCCACTACGAGTGAAATAGAGCGAATAAAAAAAGAAGAAGAAGTTAATACTAAAGAAAACGCTTTGCTGAACGGCTATATTAGTGAATGACCTCGTTTGTTCAACACAGAAAATAAAGTGATAGTTCATATAGTAAGAAAAGTTAAGGAGAATCAAGCGTTAAGCGATAAAAAATAATGGTGATTAAAAATGGCAATGAGAAGTCAAGTATATGAATGGACAAACCTCGCTCCAAGCGGAACGGGAAGCACACTTTTTAGAAACAGTGCAGATACAGTGGTAGCAATGACAGCAGGCGATGAAGTGTCTGTTTTCATTGGTGGCGTAGGCTACAATATCACAAAACCTGCTGAAACCACAGCAACTCAGTTCGTGGTTATTGAAGATGTTGCTCTTACTCCAATGTCGGGAACACTAAAGGGCGGTCATGCTCAAATCCGCATTAACACAACTGATTACTTTCAGAATCCTGATGTAACAGACCAAACAGGTATTCCGGGCGATGCAAGCCCATACCCAAGAGGAATCAGCGATGGAACAAACAATCTTTTGAAGTGTTTTGACCTATACCCTGATATTTATGTCCTACCGGGGCAAGTTTGGGATGTTCTATACACCGCAGGAGAAACTATCACACAAAGCACAACTGCTGAGTGTGCGGCTTGCTTCATCAAGTATACTCTATATGACGGCCCGGATGCTCTTATTGCAAACAAACTTTTAGAGTTAGGAATCACAGTCAATCCAAACAATGTGGATTGGTATAAGCGAACACTCATCGAACAACAGTCGGCGGCAACTATGGGGGCTACTGCCTGAACTTCGATGTTCAGAAAATAAATGGAGATGATTAAAAATGGCAATGAGAAGTCAACTATACGAATGGAAACAAAACACAGGCAGTAGCATTGAGAATGTTCAATCCTCAATCTTCATCGGCGGAACAGGTAACAACATCACCAAACCTGCCGAAACCACAGCAACTCAGTTCGTGGTTATTGAGCAAGTAGCATCCACAGCATCAAACCCAAGCAATTATTCAACTGCGGGTGCAGGCGGTATTCAGAACTATATGCAAGTTAGAATCAACACTACTGATTACTTCCTTGACCCTGATAACAAGCCTAACGATGGAATCCCCGGTGCGGCAAGCCCTTACCCAAGAACTGTTGCTTTCCAACCTGCTTTCACACTATACCCTGATGTTTATGTCCTTCCCGGTCAAGTTTGGGATTGTCTAATCACAGGTCGTGGCCCAAATCAGGCCGCAGGTGAAACTCTATCCGAAGCATTCGTCAAGTATACTCTATATGACGGCCCGGATGCTTTGATTGCGAACAAGTTGTTAGAGTTAGGAATCTCAGTCAGTCCTTCAAATGTGGATTGGTATAAGAGAAGCCTAATCAGTCAGCAATCTGCGGCATCTGTCGCACCCTCCGCTTGAGGCTCAAGCAATATAGGAGAATAAAAGGTGATTAAAAATGGCAATGAGAAGTCAAGTATATGAATGGACTAACCTCGCTCCGAGTGGAACAGGAAGCACTCTTTTCCGAAGGTCAACTGATACCACAGTTGCTATCGCATCGGGAGCAGAACTTTCTATCTTCATCGGTGGTGTAGGATATAACATCACGAAACCTGCTGAAACGACAGCAACTCAGTTCGTGGTTATTGAAGATGTAGCACTAACTCCTTGTATTGGATATGGTAGTGTTGTAGGCACAGACATTAAGACCTCCGCAGTTCAAGCGGCAGGTGCGCCAACAAACGGCACTTATCCGGGTATCGTATCAACATCCGATGGAGAAGGAACAGGTGCGATTTTCACAATCGTTATTGCGGGAACAGATATTGCAAATGCAGGTTCATCTGTAACAGCAACCACCGCAGGACAAGGCTACAAAGTAGGAGATAAAATCAACATTTTAGGTGGAACAACAGGTGGAGGTTCAGGTGCAATTGAAATTACTCTTACTGCGGCTGATTTGAATGTTGCAACCAATGGTGGATATGCACAAATCAGAATCAACACAACTGATTACTTCCAAAACCCTGATGTAACTGACCAAAGCGGAATCCCCGGAACTGCAAGTCCATACCCTGTCGGTATCGATGACGGAAACGGCGACAATGTTTTGAAGTCGTTTGACCTATACCCTGATATTTATGTCCTACCCGGTCAAGTTTGGGATGTTCTATACACAGCCTGCACAGCACTTGTGCAGAATGATGAGTCCGACACCGTAGCAGTATTCGTTAAGTATACTCTCTATGACGGCCCGGATGCTCTTATAGCGAATAAGTTGTTAGAGTTAGGCATCACAGTCAACCCAAACAATGTAGATTGGTATAAGCGCACACTGATTGAGCAACAATCTGCTGTAAGTATGGGAGGTGTTGCTTGATGGCAATGCGAAGTCAACTATATGAGTGGAAACAAAGTGCTACTATCGTAGATATTTCTTCAAGTATCTTCATTGGTGGAACAGGTAACAACATCACAAAGCCTGCTGAAACCACAGCAACGCAATTCGTAGTCATTGAATTGGTGGCATCAACTCCAAGCAACCCTGACACCTATGTAACAGGTATTCAGAACTTTATGCAAGTTAGAATCAACACAACTGATTACTTCCTTGACCCTGATAACAAGCCTAACGATGGTGTGCCCGGAACTGCAAGTCCATACCCTCGATGTGTGGCTTTCCAACCTGCGTTCACTCTATATCCTGATGTATATGTGCTACCCGGTCAAGTTTGGGATTGCATTATCACAGGTCGTGGACAAGGAAACAGTTCAAACACAAGCGAGGCATTCGTCAAGTATACTCTATATGACGGCCCGGATGCTCTTATAGCGAATAAATTGTTAGAACTCGGTATTTCAGTTAGCCCTTCAAATGTTGATTGGTATAAGCGTAGCCTTATCAGCCAACAATCTGCGGCAACTATGGCCCCAAGTGCGTGATTTGTTCACACATAAGCAACCCAACGGTCTGCTGATTCAACAACAGGTGTTTCATTTACACCGCATAGTGCATGAATAATGTCTACTGTGTTGTTTGATTCCATCAGATTTTGTGCTTTGATAATGATACCATCGATAGATTCTTCAGATGCTTCTGTGTTTTGAGTATCAAAAGCAAGAGTCATAGCGACTATTTCCCCTAATGCTTCATTGATTAGGGCTATATGTTCTTCATTTACTTCGGTATTTTCTCTACGGTTCAGTAGTGATATACCTGTAATTCTCATCATTTCCATGTTGTCTAATTCACTAATGAGGTCTACTAACGCCATATAATCGGGTGTTTCATTCATGTTACCCCCTTTTGTTGTCGGTCTATTAAGTTTGACCCATATTACTGAGTTTTCCTTTCTTTTTGATTACTCATTAACGGAACGGAATCTTCCTTCGTCAGCGTAATGTTGAGTGACTGTTTTCCCTTGATGGAATATGCTTTTTGTATCGTTTCCTTCCCCCTCGTATGCCATTCTTTCCGCTTCAACCACATTGTAAAGCCATTGCCAATATACCTGTGAATCCTTATCCTGTTCTGTTTTTTGTTTGAGTTGTGTAAATGCGTCAATGAAACTTTGAGTCCTATACATCGGTTTGATACCTGATTCTTCTTTGTGTGATGCCCCGCCTTTTGTGGTTTGTTCAGGATGCACCCCATATTCTCCAACCGTTTCCGTAATTTGCAAACATTGTGCAGGGTCTATTTCAATGATTCTTATATTCAAATCTGTATCTTCTCCTAAAGTCATTTGTTCATCCCAACCATTCGTTGCTTCCCATGCCCTTCTTGAATATACATGGGTTGAAGTCATTAAGGGATTCCACAACACCCTGAATGCTCTATGCTCAGGTCTCGTAATCCACCACTCTGCATGGTTTCCACCATCCCAATGACTCTCAAATAAATTACCTTTGGCGGTTTTCAATTTGATAGGGACTTTGACTTTCCCCCAAATAAAATTGAGTTGAGGATTCTTTTTCAATTCTTCAACATATAGTTCCAATTTGTTATCATACCATAAGTCGTCTGAATCAAGTAAAGCGATATATTCCTTAGAACCTGCTTTGGTGGCTTGATTTCTTGCATTGGATATACCTTTACCTTCTTGTCGCAATATAGTGATGCGTGAATTATCAAAATCTTTCAACGCATTTTCGATACTTCGTTCTTCTTCTTCAACAGGTGTTCCATCGCTAATATAGATGTGCCAATTATCATGTGATTGATTGAAAACTGATTGCACAGCATTTTGAATATGCTGTGGTTTGGTGTAGTATGTAGGTATGATTACATCAAAACCGAATGCGGTCATACCATGATATAGTGTCCTACAATACATGAAGGTTCGCATATTCTATGGATATACGCCCACACATACTATATGAATAACGGTATGTTGTGAGGGACTATGACAGTAAACCGACTTTGCTTATACCTGTTGACCTAACCATATAGTATGAGTGATGTTAAAAGTGAGGCAGTAAGCCACACTCAACTTGAACAAATACTTGATGTTAGAATCAATGAGGAAAGCATAAATCAATTCGTGAGAGCCTTTCATAATGCTGAAACACAACGGGATGATGAAGAGGAAATTGTAAAATGGGTGGGTGATGGAAACGATACAAACTATTGCCGAGAATCTAAGCATTATGAGAATTACGAATCTTCTATTATGCGCTATTGTATCGTCAAGGTATTGGAAAGAGATTTTGAGATATGCGATTACAAGTGGTTTCAGTTCAACCATGACCGTGTTTCCACTAAGCCTGCCCTCTTTGAAAGTAAGGAAGTGCAACGGGGTGTAGAGCATACCATACCTCGCAGGGTCGTTTATTTTTTGAAACGGAAAGGTGATGAATCGTTATGGGCGGTGCGTATTTTCACATGGGATGATGATGATTGCGAAGTTGTGATTCACACAAACCAAAGCCACAAAGAAGTTCAAGAATTATGGAACGAGTTCAAAACTTATTTTGTGGAACATGGCCCGTTGAAGGGCGAATGCTTCACTCCTGAATGGAAGTGGGTTGATTTGAATAAAAGGTCATGGTCTGATGTTATTCTAACCAAACCTGTTAGAGAAGAATTAGATTTGAATGTTGTTGATTACATTAACAATATGGAGTCCTATATGGAATATGGATTGCCTACTAATCGTGGTGTGCTATTCGCAGGAGAACCCGGAACAGGTAAAACCCTCACCCTCGAAGTCCTTTTGAACCAATTTGAAGGCATAACGAGAATCTATGCAACTGCTGAAACTCTTTTCGGGCGCAACCATATTAAAAAACTGTATAGCCTCGCACGAAAATTAAGCCCTACTATTGTTGCAATAGAAGATATAGACACTATTGGTTCATCTGATGAAGAATATGGAGAGCGTTCACCTTTGGTGGGGGAAATCCTCACCGCTTTGAATAGTGCTGAGAATAACAACGGGGTTGTTACTATTGCTACGACCAATTATCCTGATAATTTGGATATAGCATTAAGAGACAGGCCCGGTCGTTTTGATAGCCGAATTGACTTCGATTTACCCGATAAAAAAGGAAGGAAAAGAATACTCAAAACCTATATTGATAAGTTTGACGCAAGCAAACAGATTAACATGGATTTGTTAGCGAAGGAAACAGATGGGTTCACAGGTGCTTGGTTGAGAGAAGTCGTGCTAATGGCTTTTTCATTATCTTTGAAGCACAAGGGCAGGAAATTAAATCAAGAGGATATAGACAAATCCATATCGAAAATCAAACTCTTGCGTCAAAAGACCAACCGCAAACGAAGCCGAGCAGAAGAAAGCGAGGATATTTTTGGGTGATAATATGGCTGAAATACCTCTCCTTACCTTACAAGAATATGAGAATACTTTATCGACCTTTGAGTTGAAGTTCCCACGCAGATTCGGTGCAGAAAATAAGAAGTTGCCCCCTATGAGAGTTGTATTTGAACAAAGTTTAGAAAACTTAGAAGGTCGACCACCTTCACCATCTTATTTTGCTGATGCTGTGTGGCAACAATGCGAAAACTTACAAGCAGATTTAGAAGATGATGTAAAGGCGAGGGCTCGTAGGGCTCACCCTACATTTTGCCGAGAAATACATCTTTTACTCTTGTTGAGAGAAGCATTCAGTGAATCAGCCGATATTCACTACGGGGTTGAACTTGATATGAAAAATAAAACGGATTTTTTGATTGCTTCGCCTGTTGAACCTATTGCTATAAGATTGCACACCCATACAAATACAAGGAGAGGGAATTACTATGCGAAAAAGCAACGCAAGACATCGAATAAGAATATGAGTTTAGATATTCTAAAGGATGCGGCAGGCATACCTGTAAATGAGGAAGGTTCAATTGAAATTGATTACCGAATCACACTGAACAAAGACAATTGCAAAAACCTACCTAATGGTTTTTGGCTATATTCGCAAAATCATATAGATGAAGTCATAGAACTATACGAAAAACTGCACGACACTTTGGCGTAAACTCATATAGTCGTTTAGGGAATTGATATTGATTCTAATGGCTGACGAGGCTTTGCTTGAATTGATTAAAGCCACAAGGTCTGATTTGCAGACGCTCAAAGACAACCATTTTGCACACTTACAAGATGATATAACACACATCAAAGAAAATGTAAGTGAAATGAACTACCGACTTACCGCAGTTGAAGAGATGATTTCACTAATCAAAGGTCAAGGTTGGAAGTTTGCGGCACTGATTGTATTCGGTATTTTCGGCATGGATATGGGCATGGAACAGTTCTAATCCTCTCCACCCATAATAGAAGTATTCAAATAGTGGGTCGGACACATACAGATAGGTTTGCCTATGTGGAAGAATAAAGGTGTTCAACTCGTAACTGCCGCCGCAGTAGCGTATGCGGTGTTTAGAATGTGGAATAATTACAGTTCTGATTCGGGTGAGTCGGAGGCTGAAACCTTCAATGTGGAGATTGTAACAAGACCTGCTGAGGTATATGGTCAACGCACAGGAAGGGCAGTAGGTCAAACATTGTTGGATAATCCTGATGCTACACTTGCAACAGGGCTACCAAACATTGTAAGCGGTCAATCTGTTGCAAGTTCTCGTCAAGCAGGTAATGAATCCGTAACTTCAACAGCATGGGAAGGTAGCATGACAGATACATCGCTCAAGTATCGTGTTGGGTCTTTTGGAACGAACTTTTCGGGTTCAGCCATAGGCATAGCACAATAGGCGGTGAAAAAAGATGCGTAATGAAATAATCCAAAAAGGTGCTGAATTAGGCCTTTGGGATGCTGAATCTTTGATGGCAGAAAAAGATGCCGAAGATTCCAAAGGAACTGTATCATTTGGTGGAGGCTCTATATTAGAAGCCCCGATTATTGATGCGGCTCGGAAAGACCCTTTTGCACTCGGTTCTTTTTGTCTTGGTTCTGCTTTGCTTATAGGCGGTGCTTTTGGCCCTGAAGAAACATTTAGCGGTGGTGCTAAGGATAAGATGATTAAAGTTGGATTGCTTCTTGAAGGACTCTTTTTGGGTCGATTAACAAGAGGTATGGTAACCAAAACACAACTTGCCGAAAAAGATGTAGTTATTCACCGTTATGAAGAACTTGTTGAGGCTATGGAATACGATAAGAAAGAGGCTATGGAAGAAGCATCTAAGACCACTCGTAGGCAAGTGTTTTCCACAGGTGCAGGCATCATGGATTATAGCCACCCTGTTCTCGGAGGTAATATGACTAATTCACAACCAAGTGCTACAACTCCTGCTCACGGACAATCCCCAATTGCTATGAGGCGAGCCGAAACATTCTTCTGATGTAATAGGCGAGTATTCAAATAGTGGGTTCAAGTAATACTAATGATACTTATGGGTTCATTAGAAAATGTTTACTGTCTTGGCTGTAAGGAACGACACCCAACGGTTGAGGTTGATACTGTCTTAGAATTATCAGTCAAGGGCTCTACTCGTTATCAAGCACAAGGCATCTGTGAAAACGGCAAAAAGTGGACTAAATTACTCAATAAGGATGAAAGAAAAATCCTTGCCGACTATATTACTCAAAAACCATCGGATGATGTAAAAGAAGCCGTTCAAACAGAACAAGAAGTGTTTGAACCGTTGGTTCAAGAAGATGAAATCGTTGAACCTATTGTTGAAGAACCCATTGTTGAACCCTTACAAGGGGAAGATATAGAGGTTGAAAGTGTTCTTGAAAATGAGATTGTGGTTGAAAATGAGCCCGTAGTTGAGCCTATTTTGGTTGAAGAAGTTGAGGCAGAAGTCGTTACGATTCCTGATATTCCTAAAGTGAATAAGCCTGCTATATTGAATACAGTTATGCAACCTGTTGATGATGTTGTCGAGGCTGTTGAAAACGAAATGGTTGAATTGCACCGAGAAGTTCGTCAATTAAGGACACCTCGTAAAAGACCTAATCCTCAAGATAAACAGTCGGAAATTAGGGCTATGCGTGTAGGTCGGCATCTTGGATATTCTTCTGCTGTGAAGGTTGGCCCACGATATAGGAATGCTTTGAGAAAGCATTTTGATAAAAGCGGGCTACATATGCGTTATTTTGATAATTTTGCTAATGAGTATATGCGGGCAGGTGAAGAATACTTGCATAGTGTTTCAGAAAATTATGTTGAAACAAGAGAACAAGAACCTAAGAAGATTGTAAGTGATGACCAAGATGGTTTGTCGACACCTGCTGTTGCGGGCTTGGCCGCTATGAGCATCTTTGGTGCTTGGGTTGCGGCGAAGTTCAACAATAATAGGTGAGGTAATGGCGATTAGAAGGCAATTTAGAGAGTTCGTTCTTGTTGATGATGGCTCTACAAGCGTTGCTGATTTAGAAGCATTCATTGAGAAACCTCAATCTATATTCGTATCAGGATATGGGAATGCTAACCTCACTCAAAGTCAAAAGTTGCTTGATAATCAGTTTATCACGATTGAAGGCTTAGGTTCAACACCCGGTTTCGCATCCTCCGACACTGAATGGTCGCCAAGAGGATATTTGAATGTAAAGGTTGAAACGACTTCTTACTATACGAATCCTGATGGTTATCCTGCTGAAGGATTAGGTGGAACGGGCGCACCATATCCTGTTGCTGTTCAATGGCAACGGTCTTACAATTCATTTCCAAGAGTTTACATTTACGGTGGCACAACATTTGATATTACCTACTATATGGCTTCAAGTTTCATTGGCGCACCTGATGATTTCACAGGAACAGAATACACACAAACAATGTCGGGTTGATGCAAATGCTAACATCGTTGATTACAGATATGATTTCGCCTAAAGCAGGTGGCCCAACAGGAAGTTTCCCTCCCAATAATGGTGCTTTAGAAGATGCTATGGTTGCTCAATTGGGAGGATTTTACACTGTGGAAACATACCAAGTTTTTGATATAGACAACTTCACATCAAGGCAAGTAAGTTGTGTTATTGGAAACTATATTGATACGGAAGCCGATTTACCTACACCCTTCTTAGCGGTTAATACAGCAGGAGAAGGTGTGGCTGATAGCCCTAATTGGGTTGTTACAGGATTTAGGGCTATTATGGATATGGGTGTGAACCCCGCAGGCATGAAAGAGCAAGCAGGACTATTTGGTATCGCAGAAATCACAAATCGGCCTGCTGTTAATTGGGATTGTCAGTGGGTTGTATGCGGTCATGTTTGGGATTCATCTGCCCCTGCAAGTATGTCTCCAATAATCATCACGGTTAAGTTGGATGGAACTACGAACATAATGAGTTCGCAAATTGGTGGTATCTTACCTCCGTTATCGTGGGAATTGACGAGTTTCGGAAGTGTGAATATAAGAAAACCAACTATGCTTTGTGATTTAGTATATGATGCGCCAAATGATAGATTGGTCGCTGTGGGGAATTGTGTATCAACTTCTAACCCTGCATTTAGTTACAGTATGTATGTTGAATTGGTCAAAGAAGGAAGTCCACCCACCTATATTTACAATATAAATTATGGTATATCAACCGATGCGGATTATCCTGCATTTTTGCGCTCATGTTCCATTCAAACACAAGATGCGGCAGGGGCTACTGTTGCGAACAGAACTATTGTGACGGCGGTTGGTTTCAAAGATAACACCAATTATGGAACATGGGCTGTCTATCAACCGAACTACTCAAACGCATGGGGTGGCAATCCTCGTTGGGCTTTCCTTGAAAAAGGAACAAATCAGCCTGCTGATTTCTATTCTCAACAAGGACTTGATACCAATGATACGCCTACATACCTTACTTTTTGCAAAAGATTGACCGCCGATGGAGAAGATATTTACCTTATTTGTGGAATATCACCTAATGGTATATTTGCATATGCTGTTAGCGGATTACAAACTGATAGCACAGGCGGCGGTTATGATAATATCATCAACAATACAGGGGTAAGCACCACACTGAGATTTTTGGAAGTTGAAAATGAAATGACTCTCTTTAGAAACAATACCAAACCTGCTTTTGAAGCATTTACTAATCTTGCCACAGCGACAATTACTGATGCTGTTGCATTAGCCGATAGGAAAACAAAGTTGTATGCAACAGGCTATGATGAAAACGGAAGGAATGCTTCTTTAGATGCTACGAGTTTTATCGGTTCTTACACTATGATATATGCTGTAAGTCGTGGATTGAAGAAGGCAAGCACTAAGATTGCAGAATCAGGGATTGAACAACAAGTATTGAAAACTCAAAAGGGTGTTAGATTGAAGATGGATTTATTCAATCAATCTACTGCTGATAAGTTGGCTTTTTCTATTGCTTCATATAGGCCTTTGGCTACGAATGCGTCAGCCTTATGGGATTTCACTACTGCAACAGGGCGCAGGGCTGTCGCATGGTTTGAGTATCTAATGTATGATGGTATTGATGCACTTGTCGCCAAAAAATTACACGAAATGGGCGTTAGAGTTACGATTGCAAATGTTGAGTGGTATAAGCAAGAGATTCTAAAGGAACGGCTTGATGTATCTTCTGACTTCTTCACTGAATGGGCTACGGCACAAGAAGAACAAAACCAAGAGCGTGATAAGTTGAACCGACTACAAGGTAATAGCCGACCTCGTAAGCGACAAGTTCGCACAGAGATATTCGATGATTATGCCGATATGGAAGAAAAAGAGGCCGCCGTGAAGAACTTCCCTGATTATGACCCCTTCAAAGATGGTGAACCTTTCAAGGATGATGTGGCGAAAGAGCAAGAAATCCAAAAGACCCAAAAGGCAGTTGATGATTTGAGGCGTATAGAAGATAATATAGATGAAATTGCTGAAGTGCAAAGTGAACAGCGAGAACAAGATGACGCTTACGATATAGGCGACAATGAAGAACCTTGAGAACGCAATATGTTAAAATAGTTGGACAACTGATATTCAGTTGGTATTCATGTCTCCAAACGATGAAATCGATATAGAAGATGTTGAGGATGCTCTGAAACGGGCAGACGAATTGGCGGAATTAACAGGCCGTAAGAAAACTGATATTGTTGCTGACCTGCTTGATGATGGGCAGTTAAATTACAGTGCAGGCACAGACACCGAAGCCAAAAAGGATATTCTCGATGTAGCACAGGAAAAGGCCGAGAAGTTGAAAACACTACTGACTACGCTCATACCTGTATTTGCATTGGTTATGGGTATCGGTGCAGAAGGTCTTGGTTTCGTTGATTTAACAGGATGGGGTGAAGATTCCATGTGGGAAGATGAAGATTATGATTCAACCGTTCATTGGGGTTGTATGGATGTAAATGCTCTCAATTATGACCCTATGGCTACGCAGGATGATGGTTCTTGTTATTGGGAAGATAATAATGGTGGGGGTGGTGGCCCACCCGTAAATTGTGTGTGGAATTGGAATGATAATTCCTATATGGATAATGAGAACTTTTTAGTGGTTCGTGCTTCGTTTTCTGATAACTCTTGCCCACATGAAATGGAAGGTCGATTTACTGTTGAACTCATTAAAGATGGGGAATACTATGATGGAGATGAATGGGAGAACATTAGATTCAAGCACACATACAATATAGAGCATTCTTTTCCCGATTTAGAAGCGGGTGTATATCGTAATCATTTTACTTTTGAAACATACGATGGCTCTAATTGGAATTGGGATTCTCCTGAAACTCACGAAGTTTTCGATGATACTTGCTACCCTCAAACCGAATTAGATGAACCTATGCTTACTACTGAAGAAAATAATTTGGTTGTTGATTTGGTATTCTCCGACATGGGAGGATGCGGTCAAGATATTGAAATTGAGATGGAAGTTTGGAATGCAGGAGAAATACATGATACTTTGGACTATGGTGAAGTCCATAGCGGTGTCTTTTGGATAGAGCCTGAAGGTGATACATCCATGCGTGTTCAAGGTAAGGCTGAATTGTCTAACTTGCCTGATGGTGATGATTGGGTCGTTAAGGTGAGATATTCTCACTCTAATGCGGATGATGCACCTTATGAAAGTGGTTGGCGAGAATCTAATTCGGTTATTATTGATGAAATTGACGATAACATTTACGGTTGCACAGATTCCGAAGCAACAAATTATGACTCTATGGCAACCTCAGATGATGGTTCATGTGAATATCCACCCGAAGAACCATGTGATGCAGAAATCCATAATCACTATCGAGGTCATGTAGCGGAAGATGAAGAACAGGATGCTATATTGGTGGCCTTTAGAGTGATTCCGAGTAATTGTGAAGGAGAAGATGTAGAGATAGATATTGAATTGTTCCAAAACGGGTATGAGGCTAATTACAGTCATTGGGTTGAAATAAGTGGTGATGATGAATATACAGATGTTTCTCATGTCTTTGACGGTGTAGCAATAGGTAATTCATGGATTCCAAAAATTACTGCGTCTTTGAATGATGAAGTTTTACAACAAGTCAATTTTTGGGGTATCGATGTTGTTGAACAAGAACCTGAAACTTGTGAAATAAATCTTTACGCTATTCAAATACAAACTAACAATACTACTGCAACAGTAGGGTTTGACCTTGACTGTGGCGAAGAAACTAATGACCTTGAGGGCTACAATGTAACTGTTCAATTTTTGGTATATCATGTTAATGAAACAAACAGTGGGCCAAATGCAACAGGGCCTTTACAATGGGTTACACAAACTTACTATATTCAAGGGTATGAAGATGACCCACGATATTTAGTGTTGGATAATTTTTCTGTAAACAATACCACACATTATGATTTTTATTGGTATGCTATGTGGGAAGTTGATGGTGAGCAAGAATACATGGAGCAAACATGGTTGAATAGAGAAGTAGAACCTTAGGTTAAGTGGTAATATGACGAAAATAGAATGGGATGTTAGATTAACATTTAACAACATTATGGTGGCTTTGGTTTCACTTCCACTCATTTTGGTATTTATGGTTTTATCATATCAATTGATTACAACTGCTTTCGTTAATGACCAAGTGCGAGAGGATATTGAAGCCTATATTGCTGTGCTTGGGATTTTGAGTGGCCCTGCTTACATGGCTATATCACGGTTCTTTGACAGATGGAATGCTGAAGAAGAAGAATACATTGAATCTATACGAAGGTTGCATAAAACAGAAAACGATATTCGGAGAGCGCAAGGGAAACTACAAGAAGATGAAGAGCGCATCATTAGTGTTGAGGCGGTTGAGGAAGAATGATTGTTGATACAGTGAAATGGTTTTTCAGACCTGATAGTGTCTTTGCAACTGAAAAATTGGCGAAGGGTGATTGGGAGGTTATACCTTCTTTATTGAAAAACTCGTTCAAGCGGGCTATATTCATAGCACCCGGTGTTGCTGTTGCAGGTGTGCGAGGTAAAGAATTGCTATGGGGCTCTATATTGGGTTCACTTGGCGTTTCCTTATCCCTTGTAGGCTATTTCCTTATGACTCCTGACTATACTACTGATATGTGCGGAGATGGTGATTAAATGAGAAAAGGTGTTTTGGCGGAATCAACAGTAATTGGATTGACTACTCTTGCTATCGGGTCAGCATTGATGCTTGTCCCTGCAAAATCAAAATGGTGGCCTTTCGCAGGAACTTTCCTTGTAGGATTCTTTGCTCATATAGGATATGAGAGTTTAGGATTGAATGAATGGTTCTGCGAAAACAGAATGTGAGTGTTCAAATAGTCGTTCACCGTAATTCGGGTGGGTAAGGCTATGGCTACGGGTTATGATATACAATGTCAAGCAGGTGACCTATACACTCGGCAATGTTTTATTGGTGACCCTTCAGATGGTAAAAAAATAATTGCCTACACATCAGGAGGTGACCCTATTGGGTTTGATTCAGTATCAGGTAAAACCTACTTAGTGTCCTTAGATAGTTCGGGGAGTGCGTATCAACCATATGGTAGCGCAGGTGTTCCTTACACGGCTATGGATGGTGGGGCGTTGTCCTCACTTCTTGGAAATTGGATGCCATCAGGCGGTGCATCTTCTCAAGATTTTGCACGATTACTCACTTTACCCGGCGCACAGGCTCGCATTCGTGCGGCCAACACAACAGTTCCCTGGTATTACAATGTGTTTGGTTTGAAATACAATCCGAGAGTTGTAGGGCAACAACCAACCTTCACATATTCAGCCGAAGAAGATAATGAAGATTTTGATATTGACCACCATGATGTGTGGATGATTGGTATGGCTGTCGTGGCATTAGGTGTGGCAGGGCATATGCTTACAAAGAGGTGAAATAATGTCAAAGGATGAATTGCAGAAGATTTCAGACCATGCGGCAGAAAAACTGTCAGCATTGAAGCGTGAAACGACTATTCAACTGCTTTCATTCGCAGGCTTGAGTATTGCTTTTGGCATAGGTTTGTATCGAACAGCCGAGATGTATAAGAATAATCGTGCGAAGATGAAAAACTTAGGGTGAAGCCAACCTTTAAGCCATAAATCTGAACTATATGATTGTGGACTCTGAACCTAACCCTGATGTCGACCCATTACAAGGGGCGGTTGAAGAATTAGAGGAAGCAATCGAAAAAGGGGCTGACTTGACTGTTGAGGGTGTGGAAGTTCCGCAGGATTATCCTTTGTTGGTCGATAGGGGGTTCTTAGAGTATGTTGATGCGGCCAAGCGGTTGATTGGTGATGAGGTTTGGGCTACGGATAAGGCGTGGTGGCTTGAACAGATGAACAGGGATTGGGAAACTATGCAAGTTCGTGCTGAAATAGAGGCTGAACAGGCGAGGTTGCGCCAATTAGGAGGCGTAGTTGCGAGTGAACCTATATCAGGTGGCTTTGATAGGATAAACGCCTTGAGGTTTATTGATTACGACCAATTCATACTTGAAGCCAATGCGGGACATTTTCGTGAAGATAGGTTCTATTGTGATAAGGGCAGGCGGTGGATGAATAAAGTCAAAGCAGTTTTCGTGACTTATGGTTATCCATATGTAAGAAAGGTTGAAGTGGATGGCTTAACGCTCCTTGAAGTGAGCAAGAATCCGATGGGTGATATACAGTGAGTGCAGAGGTTGATTGGGATAAGGTGGCAAGACCATCATTTATGACGGTTAAGCAAATGATTACTATATGTTTGATTCTTGAAGTCATCGTTAGTAGTATGTTCATTGTGATAGCAAAACAGTTTGAGATTGCGAGTAGTGATTTCGTATGGTGGGCTTTGCAATTCTTTGGATTGGTTGTTTCTACGAATATAGGGGCGGTTATCCTTGCTATCATGGCTCAAAAGTCGGCAAGTGATGTGAGCAAGGCATATGAGAATGCTTTTACTCCTGATTTCTATCGGACTCTTAATGCTATGTCCATGTTTCGTATGTTCGTTGAAGAAGAAGCAAAGGCTGATGGGCGAGAGTTTGAAGAAGAGTTAGATGATGTGGCCGTTAAACTATATCGGGTCATGCGAGCCCAATTAGATGTCAAGGCGAATGATATTGAACCTCATGCACCTTTGAATGAAAGTGCAACCGATGATGAACTCTTTGCATGAAGCGTAGTTGCCGTGTTATGAGAGAACTCAAATAGTAGTTTCGTTAAATCTAAATGATGAAACTCAAATCAATGGGCGGTTGGCTGTTGATATTTTGGTTCATACTTTTTGTAGCAATAATGGTGGCTGAAACTATCTATTTACACCATACAGGAACAGTGTATGTTTTGGATTACAATACTTCAATGTCTTGGATTCAATCTTGGGGTGTATATGCTTACTTGTTTGATGTTTTGTTTGTCTTTATTTGTTATAGGTTGTATAGGAGATATAGAGAGGCTTCAGCCGAGAGTTCAAATAGTCGTTCTGACCCATGATTGTGCATATTGAGAGGCTTCAGCGAATAGGTGAGTTCAAATAGTGTATCAGTTAAGTAAAGGTAAGTGATAATATGGCAAATCAAGACCCACAACCCGAAGTTTACACGGTGACTTCCCAATTTGCAAGGAATACCCCCGCAAATACTCAACTTGTGACGAATATCATTACCTCTCAAGCAAACAACGAAGAAGTTCGTATCTATGCTATGAAAGTGAATATCGTTTCATTTGATAATTTAACAACACCCGGAACTGATATTACCGCCAATCTCGACCCTCAAACAGCCGATAATTGCGATTTTAGCGTTAGAATTACAGTTGGTGCAAACAATGTTCCCTCTCAAGTTTTCCGAGTGCGCCCTACATGGATTTCCAATAGCAGAACTTTGATTTTCCCAACCCCTATCCTTGTCCTGTTTCAACAACCTTTCCGTATAACAGTTACCTGCGTTTCAGGAACAGACAATGCCGCTAACACCGATGGAAGGCAGATTACCCTTGAGTTTGAAAGCGAACTCGCAATACAAAAGGTGGCGTGTTAATACGGGTGAGTTCAAATAGTATAACCGACCAATGATAGTAAGAGTGAGTGATAAATATGGCTAATCAAGACCCACAACCTGAGGTATATTCCGTTGCTTCTTCCTTTGCAGGTGGGGCGGCGGCAGGAACGACAGTTACTACGAATGTTACTACTTCACAGGCTAACAATGAAGAAGTCCGTATCTATGCTATCCAAGTGGATATGCAGGCAGAAGATTTCGATGCACTAAGTCCAATCACAGCAGACAATTGCGATTTTAGCCTAACAATTACTGTTGGGCCAAATAATGTGCCTTCTCAACCTATCCGTTTGCGCCCTATATGGTGTTCAGATACGAATGCTATGTATTTCACTTCTCCGATACTTGTGTTGTTCCAACAGCCTTTGCAGGTTACGGTTACTAACAATCAGGCTTTAACAGCAGGAGCAGGTAATGGTCGCCTTGTAACGGTGAACTTCCTAAGCGAACTCGCTATCCAAAAGGTCGCTTGTGCGCCATCGGCTACTGATTACCCACGCTCTCCAATGGGTATGTGAGCAGTAGTGATGGTGATGATGAATGGTTTCTCCAACAGACGGACAACGAGACATAAAGCGTCAATTTAGAAACAAAGGTTTCCAAACACCCTTTGCTAAGGTCGGCGCAAGTGTTGACCCTTCACCACCGCCTATATCTTCTTACTCAACTACAACCCATGTGGCTACTTCGCCATTAAAACCCGGTCTGACTTCAGCAGTTCAGCAAAGAGAGGTGATACCACTCGTAGGAGTGGATGCCTTTCGAGCCTATAACTACCGAACAACTCCCTGGCATCTCTATCCGAAGGCTGATTCAGGCAATGTCATTCAACGGAATAGGAATGCCACCGATACGATAGCCGCAGGTGGAAGCCTCGATTTGGTTTCTGTATTCGTTACCGATTCGGGAACAACTAATCAAGCGGCCACCGCCGCCGCCGCAGGTATGCCAAGTTCAACTTTTTGGGTTATCAAGAAGTTCGGTCATGCTGAATTGAATACTGCGACAGCAGGTGTAACCTATCAGATTCTTGTCGATGGTCAAATCACTCTATCATGGGATGATTTTCAAATGTCGCCATCAGCACCCTATAACCAATTGTGGGCTTTTGAAAACCCAATCACAGTGCGTTCAAATATCGTTTTCCGAGTCATTAACGGAACAGGTGCGCCATATGATTGTTCAGCCGCAGGAAACGCCATTGATGCTACTTTTGTAGGTTGGACTGAGCAATATGTATTCGGTTCTGAAACTGAACACACTAATGTTGAACCACAGTGATACTCTCCTTGAGAATTGCGAGTATTCAAATAGTCGCTCACATTCATATAGTCAGGTATTTCTATGGCAAAGTTCCTTACAGGCACAGATAGAGGTTTAGGAGGTCTGCGTGTTGATGAGGCCGCAGGGCCAATTTCAACGGGTGCAGATGCGTTGCTCGGTTCTATTACTACAAATACGAGTGATGGAAGTGATGGAACTCATGCAGGAATCAGTGCAGGAGGCACAGGATGGTCTACAAGTGGTTCAGGAACAGGCGCAGTATTCACAGTTATAGTAGCAGGCAATACTGTAACTTCTATTACAGCCACCACCGCAGGTTCAGGCTTTGCTATCGGTGATACAATCACATTCTCAACATCTTCTCCGATTGGTGGAACGACAGCCGTTGTTGTAACCTTACAAGGTGGAGATACAACCATAGATGATGTATATGGGGTCACTCATATATCGGTTAGCGAAGGAACATTGACCGACAATGGCGGTGGTCATGTTACCATTACCACAGGTGGCGGTGGAGGTGGCGGAGGTATGACTTCATGGACAGTTGCAGGTGCATCAGGTTCATCCTCAGTAAGTAATGGAGAAACAGTTACAATCACAGGAAGCGGTGGAATCACTACGGCTGAAAGTGGAAGAACCGTGACTGTAAGCCCTAATGGAATCCTTGAAGATTTGAATACGCTTGGTGCGGCTTCTTCTGATGGAGAGTTCATTGTGGCTACGGGTGCAGGTGTATTTGCGTATGAGTCGGGTGCAACCGCAAGAACTTCTCTCGGTCTTGGAACAATGGCTACACAAGATTCAAATGCGGTAAGCATCACAGGTGGAACAATTCAACCAACAACTTTGATGGCGAGAATAATTCCAACTGCGGCGAGTGCGGGAGTAGACCCTTCCCAATCAGGTTCTATTTTTGCCATTGATACAGGAGGTGGCGACATAACTTTAGGCTTACCTGTCCCCGTAGTAGGGCTTCAATTTGTATTTTTCAGATTAACTTCAGGAAACACGATTACCCTTGATGCCAACGCCATAGGTGGTTGTTTAATCAATGGTGCGACTACATACACAGTTTCGGCTACACAATACAAAGCGGTAACTGTCTTTACTGATGGGGCTAATTATTACGCAATTGGTTGATGGGGTGGGCTAAATGTTACCTTCAGTTTATGGTTGTTCTGCTCAACAAACATCATCCCCTCCACCTTCAATAGCCATTTCAACAGTCACATTTACGACAGTAAGTTATGGAACGACTTTGGCGGCAACGCCAACTGCAATTCCTTTGAGCGACCAAATAGTCACGCCATTAAATGCAGGTAATTCATTTACTGTTCCTACTGCTGGATTAGCACAGTATTATTCAGGTTCAAATACTTCTCAACAAGTTTTTCATAAAATGGAGGTTGCTTACACCCCCTCTAATTGGGTTGAAGCGGATTTACCTACTGATGGAAATTGTCAATTTGTCTTTCAAACCACTATGAATGAACCACCTGCCGCCTCCCAATTAAACACATGGCCTCTTGAGGGGAATGTTGAAGGGGGATTCCTACCTGATACCGCAAAAGTAGATGGGGTGAGAATTACTACGACTCCTGAATTAGATAGGAGTCAGGTATTCCTACTAAGTCCGATTTTAGGTGAAGAGGATTTCACATTGCTTAATGGTGTTCAAGTATTGGTGGGGGGTGACCCTGCCGAAACAAATGCCACAGACAGATTAAACAGAATCATTTTCGCCGCCCAAAACTTAGGTTCTTCATCTTCTTTTGACCTTGTAATCAAGGTTCTTTTGTCTGATGGGACTTATGTCACAAGCCCTGCTCAAACAATAACCATTCCTTCGGGCGCAGTTAAGACCAACCTTGTAGCAGGATTAGGAATCAATTCATACACCACTTCAACTGCGGCATTCGGTGTGCAAAATGGTGGCGGAGGTGGTAATCCTCCTGTAAATCCAATAGACCCTTCGCAGGTTCTTGTTTCAGCACTTAATACGGCAAACTCATTCACCACGCCCAATTTAGCAGGAGGGGTTGGGATGGCTCAAGGTTTCCAAGACCCACCCGATGACCCCGCAAATCAAGTTTTACATTCTTGGTTGCTCAATTTAGATACCTCCCCACTCACTCTATCGGATTATCCCGCAACCAATCTAACTGTTCAATATGTGTTTTCATGGAATGCTGATGCAACAGGTATAGGCCCTGCCGAGGGTATTTGTTGGGATGCAGAAACAGGCGTTCCAAGCACCGTTACGGGGCCTGTTGGGTCTATATTCACGCAAACAATTGGAGTTGAGTTTGATAGCATCAATACCAATACTTTGATTCCACAGGCTTCTATCAATTTCCCTGTCGTTGGTTCTACTGATACCGATTATGCCGCCGCATGGAAAGCCTATTCACCTTCTGTTGGCGCACCTGTTGGCGCACCTTACACAGTAAATCTCCAAGTAAGAATACAGAAAACAGACGGTTCTTTTAGTGAATCACCTGAAATTACTTTGAATATCACAGATGGTGGCGTTGCCCCTACCATGCTTTGATGTTGTGCCTTTGATACAGCGCATGATGAACACGCCTTGATATACTATATGCCACTATATGATATTGTAGGTCGCAGGGCATTGACATACTTCCTCCTTGTCTCTTTCCTCCCCTGTTCTGCGACCTACACCCTTCAACACTGTTATAGTGGGTTGAAATAGTTTAACGCCTATATTAGGGTATGACTTCTAAGAAGAAATCCGATGAAAAGAGAGTTTCGCTCACCAACACTGATTTGAAAAAAGTCATTATTGATATGGGTGCTGATATTGTTGATACCTTAGATTCTATTCACAACGCCCTTGTGAATCAAAGAAAGGAAATCCAACGCTTGCATGATAAAGTAGAGTCATTAGAATGCAACAAAGAGCCTAAAGCGAAAGACAAACCGTTAGAATCAGAGGAATTACAAACGGACTCATACCATCACTATATTACCTAAGGTTGGTAATCGGTTTTAGTGTTGTTTTTGATTTTAACTCCGAACCTATCGAGTTCATTCATCCACAAATCTATATCTTCTTTTTGCGGATATATGCCGTGTCGTGCAGAGTGTTCTAAGATGGATTGCAAATCCGATAAAGTGATGTATTTAGGAAGGTCTTTATTCAATGCTTTCAAGCGATATAGTGCTTTACTTGCTTCAAAGGGGTCGGGCGAAAGTAAGGCATTCCTCTCAAGCCATTGTTGAGAATCTTTGTAGTAATTTTCTATATGAGAATCTTGAGTAAGTAATTGGAATAATCGGACATTATGGTATCTTCTAATATCTTCTTTCATATGAGGCGCACCCATCACATCATCAAGTTCCCAAATCACTGATTTAGGTTCAGCGAAAAACAATTGGATAAGTGCTGTTTCACCTACACTTTCGTTTAGATGGTGGAAGTATGATATGGCTTCATGCACTTGATATTGAGGCTTATTTTCCTCCACCAAACCAAAACCATATTCGGCATCAAGTTCACCTCTCTCTCGCCAAATATCAGTATCGTTATTCGTTAAGGCTTCATGTAGCCATAGTGATGTTCTGCGAGGTTTATTTTTTCGTTCACCACTGACCCATTGACTATATGCTTCCAATTGCTTTTCTGTGGATTTCAAACATACAGTTCCGCAACATTCAAAGTAAGTTCCTACATACTCTAAACCCTTGTTTCGCCAATTCAATTTGTATGGTTTGCCCTCTATATCGTGGATAGGGCAAGTCGTGTAGTAGCCCCTAAACTCCATTACCTCTTAGTGTGTAAACCTACACTATAAGAGTTGGCCTCATTCATCAAAAAGACCTTCAAGCGTTGTTTGTTTTGCACCTGCATCGAAGAGGTCGTCTAACCACTCCACGAACATATCGAACTTTTGTCTATTGTAATCGCTACACCCATGATTAGCAATCAACTCAGTCATCAAGTTCTTGTATTTTTTGACGCTTGCAGGATAGATAGTAAGTGTTAATTTACCTTTGCATAATTCACGCTGTTCGAGGCTACTATTGCATTTTTCACAGACAACGCTTTCCTTTTCGTGATAATGACCACATTCAAGACAATTCTTTAGCAACACAGTTTTTTCAACTTGAGTGCATTTCTTACCTAACGGCGGTCTACGGTATATGTGATTACATTTTACACACCTAATCTTTTGCTGACCGAATGCTCGGATATTACCTCTCATATCACGCAATAAATGTCTATCAAGTAAGCGGGAAGATTGGTCTTTGTTATCTACTGAAACCAACAAAGCCCCTAAATCGAATTGAGCCGTAACTTTCTCTTTCATATTACTGAGAGAAGTATAGGGATTGCGTTTTGGCCCTGTCGATATATCTTCAGTTTCATGTGTGTAGCCTAAACCTTCAAACTGTTCAATTTTTCCTAATCTATCTTCTACAAACTCGGCATAATCACTAATTTCTTTGGCTTCAATACGCTTCATTGTGGCTTCGTAAAAATCTTCACTATATGCGAAGGATGAATCAACATTCAATGCTTCCTTATCTATTTCAGATGGGTCAATCCTTGTAGTGAGAATTAAGGGTGCATCCATTTGACCTCCACGATTAGAGGATAAGAAGGTTCGTGAAAAATTGACAAGGCAATCCATCAATAGAATAACTGAATCAATATCTCCATCACTGTTCCTTCTACGCCCTGCTATGGCGTAGGGGTGAAAATAACCACCCTTTATGTCTGTGAACCCTACAAGGCGACAAAGGATTGCTCCTGATGTATGCGGTGCGAGGGTTGCGAAAAGGTGTCCTATCAAATCTGTGGCTTTATCACACGAATAGTAAGGTTGCTGACCGTATAACTTCACCAACAGTTCATCCACGAAGCGACTTGTATTGAGCAATTCCTCTTTGAGGCTTGAAGGGGCTACAAAGTCCTGTATTTTCAACTCCAACACTTGTTCTATATCTTCTAACAAGTTGCCTTCTATATCATGGATATAGCCGAGTTCTTTTGCCTGTTCTAAAGTCATATCAACTTCACTTGGTTTGAAGTGGGTTAAGGTCATATCACACATATCGAAACGGATTGTTCCATCACGGAAAACTGATAGATTATTCTTATGTCGTATGAGCCCTTTCGCCAAATGCTCAGGTATTTTCTCTTTGGAAGTCATACCTTTGACTCCCTTTAGGTGGCTTGTTCTATATGCAGAAATCTTCACAGCCTCATCCCATAAATGTGCGAATGGATATACAGGATATGACTCTTTTGGGTCATTCCATGAGGGTGTAAAAAGGAACTTGGTTTCTTCATCACACTTGACACATACAGTATCAGTTGTAAGCCATTTAGGATTTCCTTTACCTTCTTGTATTTGGGTTCTTATAGCATCGGGTTTAATATCACGACTTACACAAGAAGCACAATATCGCCAACCTATCTGTAATGGTTTCTTCCCCTTATCAACAGCATCTATTACTTTACGGGAATGTATGTCTTGCCCTAAAGGAACAAGCGAGTGTATAGGTGGCTTCATCTCTCTACGAGATACTTTTTCGGGTTTAGCCATGCGAGCCCCTATTCTATATGTGACTCTTGGCTTGATTTCATAGTCCACTAAGTTGTTAACAAAGTCCAATCCATTCATATCAGATAGAGAAGAATTGAATGCTTTACCCTTTTTGAGTGCATTCAAAAGAACAGAAGCCGAGTCGCCATAAATCAGATAATGGCCTTCAGCGTTCCTTTCTATATTAACGCACAACCTGTAAGCAAGGTCTATATTATCTTCACCTACAATGGCTTTACTACCACTAAAACTCGTAAATGTCATATTACTCATCAACTGTTTAAGTTCTTGTGCCGTAAGGTCGGAAAATAAGCAAGTGTATTCGGGTGCGATAGGTATTTTGTATTTGAGAGATTGATTCAATGATTCATCGAAAGATATAGGATAGGACAAACTGTGTTTAGCCAATATCTTTTCATGCCATTCACGAACATAGGGCGAAGGCATTAGAGGATGGTTGTTTTCTCTAAACTCTCCCGCAGGAATCAGTATTTCTCCTAAATCCCATACTTTCACCACTTCACTCTTGAACAAATCCTTCCCATCCAACACGGTTTCAGTCATTGTTTCTATATCATTGACTCTAAGTGCCGAACCATCACTCATCTGAACATATGGCCCATCTATGGTATCGCAGGGTGAAACCACAGTCGCTTTCCCCGGCCGTTCTATTTTCATCTGCGTAGCCACAGTGATAAAACCGCCTGTTGCATACATAGAGGCAGGATGAATTGAGGTTGCGGCGAGCCCTGCACCTCTTGAGCGACCATAACGCAACCTAAAGCCACCGACAGCCATAGGTTGTGATATGGTAGGTCGCCCTGCAACTGCATCAGAAAGGAACTTATCTTTCGGCTTGAACTCGGTTATTTCCTTTTTAGAATCATCATTGGTTTGCTGACAATAAGCATCCAAAAAACCCCAACTATCAAGTTTCAACCTATCTGTATGTTTTTTGAGTTTAGGTGCTTTCAATAGCATACCTTCACACAAAACGAGAAGCATACCTTCACGGACTTGATTCGTAGGAACACGCTTCAAATCACGACCCCCTGATACTTCCTTACCTACACCTTCTCCTGTGATATAGATAGGCACACTTTGACATATAGAACGCATCTCATCGGCTGTTGGCTTATACTGCAAACTATGGTATAACATCACTTCTTCAATATAGCGTTCAACTTCATTTGATTCCATTATTGGAGAATCTAATTCAAACTCTCTACGCAGATAATCGGCAAGGAGAACTGATATGGCTTGACCTGTTCCTCCTGCTGAACGAATTGGCCCTGCATAATTCACCGACAAACAATTAGTGCCATTGTTGTTTTGTAGTATTTCGCATGATACAACCCCTTCAAGAGGGGCTACAAGAATACCTTCTGTAATAACAGCCAACCCTGCACAGATGCCGTGATATATGGCGTTAGCAACTTCGATACTTGTTTTTCTTTTCCTTTCACTTTGAAAGCGTTTTTTCAACTCTTTTTCAGTAAGTGAGTAATCACCTACAATTGATTCCATACAAACCAATAATGAAACATCAATGGCTACTTGCTCTCTATCTCCATCGTTCTTTTTGGTAAGTTGTCTAATTTGGTTTGCAGTATCTCTTTCGTGTAAGAAGTCAAGCAATTGATGAACTCTTGAAGCCATATCCGCCGCTTGAGGTATCTCAACAGTTTGGCGTGGGTCATGCCCGACCTTCCTACAAGCGATGGCAATTTCGTATGCTTTATCCACACCTTCTTGTAGCGAATCAAAATATCGCTGTTGAGAATCCGATAAAACGACCTCGCTCATAGTAACACCTGTGGGCAAATAGCGTATAACTTTGACGATAAATCATATAGGGTTGAAACTCTTGTAATCTCGGCATTCATCTTCCTCACTGACTAAGAATCTGTAATGAACGATGATAGGTGTTTCAGGGTAATAGTCCACACGACCTTTTCTGAGAACCACGATTTGAAACTTGCCTTGAGGTTGGAAGAACTTTTTTGCACCCATGCTATCCACATCATATAGACCGATAGGCTCTAAGCCTGCGCTATCATCAACACCCCACCTATAATCATCATCAAAATGCAAATCGTATCGCTCAAAAATTGACTCAAGTTTCGTCAATTCAATACCACTTGCTGATGTTCCTCTGCCTGATGCGGCCATATCCATCTTGATTCGTGGGTCTGTTTGGAATGATTTAACGAGTGTTGGATTGGATATAGAAGGGGTTTCAAATTGTTTCTTCAGTAATTCAAATATCTGATGAGCATGACATTCACCTACTTGCAAAGTATCAAGGGTTGAACGGAAATTATCGAAATCTATTTGCCACCATATCTCAGCATAGTCCTTATCCAACTTTTCGTCTTGCACACCTTCCGCATCTTGTGGTGGTGTTTTAGCCCTGCCGAGCGTTTTCCCTGTGAACCCTGTCATAGTTCCATATACGACAAGACGATGACGATAAACAGGAATGAAATTGGCTTTCCATCGTGAACCAACTTTGGAGATAATAGGTTTACCATCATGTGTTTGCTTCGCCATAGTTCGCACTGTGGATTTGACTTCTTTAGCAGATTTCGAGGCTGATTTACCTTGTGCCATGTGATATAGGAAGTCAGTGATTTTGGCCTTTGGTGGCTTCTTAATGAAAACTTGATTCAACGGCCCCTTTTTAGTCCATTTGATACCTCGCAAAGCAAGATAACGATATACGCTTCTCCTGTCGGTTTTGACGAACTTGGCCGCCTTATCCACACCCCAACCTTGCCGTTGCATGAGCATGAGAGCCTGTTCAACTCTCGCTACTACATCAGCAGGCTGTGGTCTTGGCATCTCAATCACTTCTATTGGTGGGCATGAATCATATAACGCTTCGCTTGTGAGCAACGCTCACCCCTTTTTATTTCTGTTCTTCTATACTAATCCTTGCGTGGGTCATAGAAGGTTCTAATCAAGAGGGTGCGAAACTTTCTTGTCGCCTAAACACCAACGAAGTGTTTTCACTACACCTTGAAGTGCCTTGAAGTTCCTTGCGTGTTCAACCCACTTAGGGTGAGGTTTGTTTCTGCCTTTTAACTTAGCAAACTTAGACATTTCAATTTGATGATAGTTGAGTTTCCTTTCGGCTTTATCGAGCATATCTTCTATTTCATCCCATGTTCTACTGTAAGAGAAATGTTCAGAATCTTGATGGTCGGACATAGACATTATTCTTCACGCTCCATTAGTTTCTCCAATTCATTAAGCAGTTCATCTGATATTTCATCGGACACTTGAATGTTCGGTTCAACCACTATATTATCAACCTTGCTGTCCTCCTTGTGTTGTGTAGGTTTTGTTTCCACTCTCATTTCTTCATTGGGCATCTCATCACTACAAACAACCCAAGCATCACCAATCTTTTGCACATATCTTTTTGCTTGAAGTTTCTTCATACAGTTCTCGACTGTTTTCACTTTCACTTTCACTTGTTTGGATAATGAGGCTGTATCAATAGCACCGCATTTTTTGACTTCAAGGTAAATCTTTTGCATCAAGGGTGATAAATCAAGTCCTATATCTTCAATATCAAAGTGTTCTGTTAGTGTTCTAAGCGATTCAAGCATCAAGGTATATGCTTGCCTAATATCATCGTTGGTGATTTCTACATTACCGTTGATGCGTGAGAAGGCACGACATAGATTGACGAACTCAGCCCACTTTCTGTTATCGGTTATTCCTCTTGCGTGGAATATATCACCAAACTCTTCTTTGGCTTTCAAAGAATCGTAAACCGATTTGATAATACCATAAGAATCCATCAAAGGTATTTCTTGTTGACTCATATAGCGTAGATATTCTCTGAAGAATGCTCGCCAAAGGTTCAATTCAATTTCGACTTCTTTGTTGGCTTTTGATTGTTCCATATTCTTAACAATGATTTCTTCCACTTGAGCAGTTTTATCCTCAGGATTTAGTTTCAATTGAGTGAATATGAGAGTCAACCTTGATACGATTTGAGGAGTATATCGGCCAAATGCTTCCATCATTCCTATTTTGGCTTGACCATCTTCATAATCATGTGGTGGATTTCCAAGCATCAAAACATTGGTGCAAGTAGGTTTCTTAATGTCTAACTTACCTTTCGTAAGTTGAACGAAACCATTTGCCATAGCCCCCATAAGTTCACCAAACACAGTATCTTTCCACAGTTGAAACTCAGATATAGCGAGCCTTTCATGGTTCATCTTTGGCATTAAGCCCACATCAACACTCGATAAATCATCGGAGGACATAGCACCAAAAAGACCGGGTATTGTTGTCATTTGACCCGATGATGCAAAGCCACAAGGAACAAGAGGTTGGATAACTTCTTCAACGAGTGTGTCTTTTCCTTCTCCGTGTGATGTGATGATTCCTATATGGATAAGTTCGTGTTTGTAAAACGGATTCAAACAGAATAACATGATTGCTTTCTTGATGTGTATAGGCGCAAAGAACCGACTCCAAAGAACTTCACACATGATTTCAAGAGGAGTAGTTTTAGCCTTAGAACACTTAGATAGAAATGTCTTGACTTGTTTAGAGGTCAACTGTGATTCTTTGCTATTTTCATCTATCGTCAACTCACTGATAATGAATAGTCGTTTGTTTCTATATGTCCTATATTGCCCCACCACACATAACAAATATCCTTGTCTTTGACTTTTGACAAGGGCTGATAGATATTTTTTGAACTCATCGGAATCTTCACAACCACCGTCAAAGGTAGTGTCAGGTGCATTGTGTATAGCACAAGGAACAGAATACTTTCCATCAGATAAAGTGAACTCAACGATTACAGATTCCTCTTCATCCTCATCATCATCTTTAGATTTTTTACCTTTGGACTTTTTCTTAGCCATAGGAAATATACCCATTTTGATAACAAAGCCTGAACCTTCCGCTTCATCTCCTGTGATGGTTGATAGGAAGGCATCTTCCAAAGAAGTGTTTATTTCAACAAACTTAGAGACCTGCGTCTGTGTCCATGTCGTGAGAGCATTAGACACAGTGGAAGTCATCATTATCAACCTTATGACATAGAGTATATGATACTGAGCATTCTGACCTCCAATTAAGCATTGAACCTATATTATGAACCTTAACAAGGGTGGGTGAAGCCGATGAGATTTGATTACGGAAAGGCGAACAGGAGGCAACAGAAAAACCTACGCTACACCACTTCACCCATGAATCGGATTAGCCCCAATTCCCCTTGATTCGGTTTAATCGGCAAGTATCGCAACCCGAAGCCGAGCGTGGACTTTGACCACTGTTCCAAAGGTTAAGAGGAACATGATTTTGGCATATAGCGCAAAACCTACTCAGAACTTTCAAGTTGATACAACCATTCAGACCTTTAATCGGTGTGTTTATCAAAGGCTTTCGCACAGGGGCGAAATAGCCTATCGGCACACCGACTCTAAGGAGGGTTAGAAATCACTCAGCAAGAATCACTCAGAATCCGCTTCAATCCATTGGTCGTCAGGAACAGCAGGCACTTCAACAGCATCGCCGTTGTTGACGATTTCAATAGAAAGTTTGTTGTATTCATTACCATTCTTGCTCATCTTCTTGTGGCGAACAAATTGGACTTCAAGAGGGTAGGAAGCATCATTGGCGATTGCACCGTCAATGGTTCTCTTCAATTGCTCTTGTTCAAATTGGTTGGAAACCCACCATGTAAGGCGGCGACCATCATCAAGGCGAGCAAGTTCCACCGCAGAGGATGGCCCGTAGCCCTTTTGGGAAGGAATATCATAGTTTGGTTCTTTGACAATAGCAAGGTTAGTGTAAAGGCTTCCTTGTTCAGCAACAAATCGCTCAGTGTCCACATATCTTCGTGGCCCGGCGTTGTCTGCCGCTTCTGCTTCCTTTCGGGAAACGAATGCGGCGGCTTCATCAGTCAAAGGCACAGGTGCGTTTTCAATCTCATCATTATTCGGCATTTTTCATCATTACTCCATTTTTTCCGTGTTCGGATAATTACTGATTAGGACATACAGTATATGAACCTAAGCAATCAAACAATCCTTCGTGCGTATAGTATAGTATACAGGGGAAAAGGCACATTACATTATTTCCTACACAGCGAGGACTTGATATAGTCGTTCAGCATCGGAAAGAGTATGGTAGCCAATGCTTTAACGGGTGATGTGCTGAAACAAGCGCAGGGATTATTGGCTTATGCTAAAGAATCACTTGAGGTAGTTCCCTCTCGTCTTGTAGAACCTGTGCAAGATATTGTTGATACTATGAATGATTATATTCACAGTGATGAAGAAAAGTGGGCTGAATATAGAGTAGGCGTTCCATATGGTAATGTTCACAATGAGTTTATGCGGAGATTGCGTATGTGGCGAACCAACACCACTATATCATTTCAAGATGATGAAGCCCCGCACCTTACACTTACTCAAAGAGCGTTAGGCACTCTTGCTGATGGTGGCTTTGATGCTTCATTAGTGGCACAGGAAAGCGGCATTCAAGTGGATAATCGGGCAAGAGAAGCCATTACTTATCTTGATGAGCATTTCCTCGCACACCCATACAGTGCTGTTATCGGTGATGATGGGTCAGTTGTTTTTACAATTCTTGACAGTGGTTATTATCAACTCCATAAGTTTGAACAGACCCCTAAAGGCACAAGCATACTTACAGTAGATGATTTGGCGCAAGGTATAGTCATGTTTGCTGAAACCAATCCTGCTTATGCCGACCACTTGAGAAGTTCAATGGGTGATTTGTATGCTTCAGAAACATTCCATGCAGAAGAATATGTAGGTGGTTTCGGTGATATGGATGCTAAGGTATACAGTGCTGATGATATAGGGGGTTTTGGTGAAGTAGGCGGAATTGGTGGTTTTGGTAATGTAGGTTCTTCTACACCTACACCTACTATGCCTTCGCCCGCTACTCCTGCTACTCCTGCTACTCCTACTCCTGCACCTGCGCCTACTGCGTATGCTGATAAGAAGTCCATTCCTGCACAGAAGGTCACTGATTTGCCTGCTGAGTTCCTCGATAAAATTAGAGAGGCCGTAACTGATTTAGACCCTGTTCTTGCAGGCATGGGTCAAATTGGCCCACGATTGACTCAGTTTGTAGGTATCGAACCTTGCCCTCCATGCCACCTACATATCCCCTCAGAAAGGGAAGATGAAGCAGGCGAGTGTATTGACTTATGTGAGGAACATGAAACTTGTGTGGGCGGTCAATGTGAAGAATATAATGACCCACAGTGCAAGCCTACTATGAAAGATAATATAGGTGAGAATGACCGTATGTGTAGAACTGATTGTTTCAATGAGGTTATCGCTGAGGCAAGTAATGATGATGGGTTTGCATGGCGGATTGCAGGTCAAAAGCAAATATACTCTACTGTTGTTTTTGACCGCTATATTGATTTGAAAACCCCGATGCTTAGAGAAGTTGAGCAGGAGTCCTTTGAACAATATACTAACAACTTCACCGCAGGTTCAGCCCAACCACGCCCACGCATGGTGAGCCCTGTTTTGATGAAAGGTAAGGGATATAGAGTTCCTTGCCCCACCGCAGGCACGAATCCTGTTAAAGTCCATGTGACCGATTCAGAAAAGGGTATGAAACGACCAACCAATTTCCGATTTTACAAAGATAGTGCAGATAACTTGTATCTTGAATGTGAAGATTTGAAGCCCGGTCAAATGTATGATGGAACTTTCATCGTGGAACTTCAATATCCTAATGGTGTGAATCAGAGGATGAATCCTGATAGAGCGAACCTATATGAGATTACAGAAACATTCGCTGATTTGAAAAAGAAAGTTAGTGCCGACTCTGACTTGCTACCCTATATGCCACCTTTGGATGCTACTGCACAAGGGGCGGCAGACCTTGTGTTGAATCATATATCGGCTAACAAGGATTTCGTTTATGAAATGGACTCTCCTATCGGAGAAGTGATTGAACATATGGTTAGGTGGTTGGATAAGTTTGGTTGTGAAGATATACCACGAAACAAGAGTGGTATGTCGACAACTCAACTATATTTGAACACGGAAACGGGTGCTTGTCGGCATAGGGCATACTTGGCATTCTTGGCACTCAACAGATTGGGGCTACCTACAAGATTCTGTGGTTCAACTTGCCACGCATGGCCTGAGATTTGGGATTACAACAACAGATTATGGATTCAATTTGATTTGGGCGGTTGTGGTGATGATGATGACAAGGGTTGCCCACCTTGTATGAAACCAAACCCTCTATATGGTTTGAATCCCGATGAGGAAAAATGTATTCCTGTTGAGTGTTCTGAAGGATATTATTGCGACCCTATCGTGAACAAGTGTATTCCTGATTGTGCAGAACTATATCCTGATGACCCTGATTATCATTACAACCCTCTAACTGACCAATGTGAAAAGTGTCCTGATGGGCGAACATGGAATCCTGCACTCAATGTTTGTGACTGTGATGATTGCCCCGAAGGATTCAGCATGGTTGATGGGAAGTGTGTAGATGAAGATGGTGATGTAAGTGAAGAAGCACCATTAGGTTTCTACGCTGACCCTGTAACAGGTATGTGTTTGCCTATTCCCGATTGTGAAACTGACAGGCAAGGAACTGTATTCAGTATAGAAACAGGTCAATGTGAATGTCTTGATGGCCCAAATCCGCTTGATGAAGAAGCACCATTCGTTGAATATACATGGAATGATACACTCAACGAGTGTGTTCCTGTTTATTCAAAAATCTGTGCTGATGGGGAGTATTGGGATGAAGAAGCAGGTCGTTGTCGTAAGCGAAAGGTTATTGATGGTGGAGGGTCATCCTCGACCACACCCGCACCTGTTGAAGATGAGGAAGTCGAGGGATTGATAATGGAAGAAGGGAAAGCGAAAATCAAGCAAACAGGCTTGCTGAACCCCGATAATGGCGACATAATTACTATGACCGATATGAGAAATAGTGGTTTGACTAAGGACTCCCTGAAAGGTGATGGCTATACAAGTTCTTGGGAAACTGTAAGTGTGGCGAAAAAGGGATTGAATGCTATACCGATTTCTAACACTTTACACGGTATCTTAGATTGGGTCAACAAACAAGATAAAAGCGTAAACGAAGGTAAGATTGAAGTTTTGCCATTGTGGACTACGCCTGCTGACAAATACAAATTAGTTTTCCGCAAGGTGGAAGGTGAAGATGAAATCTTCGATAAGTTCGTGGAAACATGGGTGGAAACCATACAAGGATATTTCCCTACGCAGTTCGCATTAGCCACTACGGGTGATGCCTTAGTCATTGATGATGCCCGCACAGCATAATAGGGTGAGTTCAAATAGTCGTTCTCCTAAATCGGACTATGAGTGATTGGGTTAATGAGTGGAAAAAGTTTCACCCATCAGCGATTGATGAAATTAAATCGCACAATGACGACACTCACCTTGAGCGAGAGTGGATGAGTTATGTCTATGAAAAAAACGGGCAATACTATATTGGTCGTGCTTCATTAGGAGAGGATTCAAAAATTGAAATTATTCCTGCTGAAAAAACAGCCGTAGATACTTTGACTAAAGGATTAACCAAAGGTCAGCGTAGGTGGACTATTCACGGACACCCTTTGAAAGACGGGAAGATTTACAATGGCCGTCAATACTTTTCATCTACTGATGTAATCGATGAGTTCATTGAAGTTAGAGATAGTGGACAAAATGGTGGTCGCTCACGAATCGTTCAGTTCGTTGTATATCCTCACGAACAAAAGGATGGAGGCGAAACTTCGCTTCATAATAGGGTTAGAGTTCTTGTGTTTCCTGACCCTCAAACAATTGTTAGGGCTATGAAACAATCCAACCCTCATGTAGACCCTATGAAAATAACCAAAGATAGTGGGCAAAATAAGGTCGGCGGGGATGGTAAAACCCAAATGAACGATATGCAGGTTGATTGGTTTAAGTTCCAAGAAGCACTCGGTAGGACAGGCCATATGGGTATCGTTGATATTGAAGGTTCGCCCACTCAAAAAACAATGGCGGCAGAAACAACGCAAGGTTGGTTCTCACGAAACAAGTTTAGTGCAAGCCTCATTGGTCTTGGTGTTATCCTAATGTTCTTCAAGAATCGGCAGTAATTAAGCCGATAATTCGTTGAGCCGTAGCCTCTATATCATCATAAGGCATATCGGTAAAGATATAGTCCCAATCAAACTCGTAATCATCGAGTGAAGTTTCAGATTCTTCAAACCTGTTTTTCCAATGACTTTCCCATTCATCACCATAAGTTTGTTTGACTCTTCTCAATCTTTCATCTTCATTTACTTCAAGCCGAACAGTTATCCACCCTTCTTTTCTCATGGCTTCTAATTCATTAGGAAATCTAACATCATCGCATATAGAGCCTATGTTTTTACTTTCATTGTTGTGAGCAGTATCATTTAGAAGGTCTATCCAAACGCTCGGTCTAATGCTACGAAAGCGTTGCCCTATCTGCTGAAGCAAATATCTATCCTTTTCATTTGCACCCATTTTGAAATACCTATATGCTACATCTTTTACAGGGTCGGCAAGAGATACCCGTTTCAAAGTAGGGTTTTGTGCCACTATTGCATTGAGCAAGGTTGTTTTACCTGATACCATTTTTCCACTGATTGCGATTTTATGCACCATTACCATCACCTATCTTGAGCCATTGTGTTTGGGATATAGGGACATTGTAAAAAAGTTCCCCTCTTGCTACAAACTTATTTGGAACTTCTTTCAAGTTTCCGTGTTCAAGAACGGTAGTATCAGCGAATGTTATAGCCCCTTGTAAATCAGAACTAAAAATTACAAAATGAGTTGGCCTTTCTAACGACAAGTATTTTTCCTTTCGCTGTGGTAAATGAATTGTATCATAAGGAAACGGGTTCATTCCTTTTTTCCAATTATGTTTCACCTCAACTTCTACATTTACTATATGTTCACCGTCAGCCCACCCCTCTCTATCAACCATATAGCGATTTGCGGAATCTTTGAACTCTTCAACCTGAAAATGTTCTTTCAAATGTTCAACTGCTTGTTTGGCAACCTCATCATTATCTTGGAACAGTTGATTACTGAAATGTTTTCTCACCATTCTTCTCACTCCTTTTCACACATAGCCACATATTCGCTTCTTTTACGACTAATTTTACGAAAGAACTTGTTGCTGTGCCATGTGTAAGGTTTGCCTCTATATTCTTCTTTAAGTTTGTATAGGTATGGTTCGGATTCAGTATTCACATCTACAAGTGCGTTATTGGTTATCCTTGTTGCTATCCTCATGGCTGTTAAATCAACCTTTTTGGCTTTGAGTTTCATTCTTATCATATCAGCACTTAACCATTGGTCGTTTAGGTCAAGTTCACGACATATACTCCAAAAATATCTATCCATGCGAACATTCAATGCACATTTTTGAGAACAGAATTGGTGTGTTTCATCATGTCGGCCTTTGAGAGTTTGAAATGACTTTTTGCAATAAGCACATTCAACTGTTATAGTTGCCCTTTCAGTTTGCGCTTTCCCCATGCAAACCTTGTTGCAGTAAATGTTTCTATTCGTAGGTATTTTTCTCAGTCCTCTTTTTTTCAAATCAACATCTTTTCCACAGTATGAGCATGGAACTGATAAGTCGCCATGCGACAACGATGGTTTAGCCATAGAAGATAGTAGGGACATTGCCCATACTAAGTTTTCAATAGAGTGCATAACTCTTGCACACCTATTGTGTCCTCAAGTCCTAACTTCGGGTGGCCGTTTTTTGTGGTTGAGAAACCTGTTATAGGGGAAAACCTCCAACGCTCGCCATTACCTCCAACAATGCGTATGGCGTATATCACTTCAACCTTTTTTTCTTCAAATAAAGTGATGTATCTACTATATTGTTCTCGATTCCTTTTGCTGAGATAGAAAGGCCAACTTTTCATTGTCTTAACTTCAAAAAAGACCGTGTTTGAAATGAATGGTTGGTGTCCTTCGTGTGAGAATAACACATCAACTCCGAGCGAGTGTGTTCCTCTTTGGCCGAACCAATCTTCACCCATATTTTCAATCAACACTTTGATTAGTTCACCCTCATAGCGTGTTCTGCTATTTGAGAATCCCATACCATGAGTAGTTCCAATCGGTATTTAAGTCATGGCTTATTCTATTGTTTCAGCACATACCCTACCTATTTTGATGGCTTCAAGCATATAGGGTGGTAAAAGTTTCTCTACTTTGCGTGTTCTATACCAATGGTCGTAGTGTGCATCGATGATATAGACATGACCCCAATCTTCTTTCGACCTCATAGCACGACCATACATTTGCATCAACATTCGGACTGTGTATGTTTGATACCACAACTCACTATCTTTCATTTTCAATTTAACTTTGGTATCTCCGAGTGATAAGAAGGGTAGTTTGACGATGATTACAAAATGGATATTCTGATTATCATAACCTTGATTCGCATAGGTCGACATAAGAATGCCGTTGCCCGATTTCTTAGTGAAATCTGAAAGTATTTCTTCTCGCTCTTGAGGATTCTTAGTATGTTGAAGCAACCGAGTTGCAATCTCAGGGTGTCGTTCAGTAAGTGCATTACTCAATAGCGATTCTATGGTATCGGTGTAAGGTAAAATCAACCCTTTTTGTTTAGGATAGTTTTTCGCAATACGAGCAATCGCATCTGCCGCTTTTTCAACATCAGTAGGTCTTACTCCATTGAATCTCTTATCATAAACCATCAAGCCACCCTTTACTCCTGTTAGCAAAGGTCGGTTTTTCGCAGGGAATGAAGAATTAGATACACGAATAATAGCAGTTTTAGAGGGCTTTAACCCTAACTCATCCATGAAAATATCAGGGCTAATGATTGTTCCCGACATAAACACTCTTTGTTTTCCGAGTTTCAAGAATAGTTCATGTGCTTGTTCAGATATAGATAAGGGTTCAAAACGAAGGACATTTTTCATTTCATCATCATCGAATTGATATACCCACCCTTTCCAATTGCGTTGCAACTCACCCATCAGTATCAAACACCGAGTATGGAAATCCTTTACATCACCTAATTCCTCTTTTGTATATTGCTTTCTTTTGATTCGTTGTTCTATTTCAGCCACCAAGCGTCTAAGGTAAAGCAGAAGTTTGATGATTTCCGAGTGCCTTTTTTCCATTGATGTATCGGGTTTCATGGATGGAACATTTGGAAATGCAAAATCTTCACGGATTTGTTTCTTAGTTTCCTTATCCGCATCATCACCTACGAGTAATTTAACCAATCTACGCATTGATAATCTCAAATCGTAAAATGATTCAAGATTGTTCACAAGAGTATGCGCTTCATCAGCAATAAGCAAACTCCGTTGAGGGAGAGAGGGTTTTCCATATAGGTGCATGGCGGTGAGAAATGTTGTGTTTCCTACAAACCACCTATTATTCAAGGCCACACCATATGAGTCATAATATGAGCAAGGAGATGTTTTCAAATCCCCATTCAATATATCCTCAATATCTTCTTCAGTAAATGCGTGTTCACATTGGTAATCATCGACCATTCGGCAGGGTGCTGTGGATGCAGTAGCCTCAGCATGACAACCCAATTCTTTGAGTTCGTCTGTCGACAACTCACAAGAATAATTTGACCGACCCATTGCAGATGCCATGAATGGATGGTCACGAAGATATTGTTCTTGCAAACCTTTCAAAGGGGTGGAAATGTATGCTGATGTATCGTATATCAAAGGTAAAGCGTAAGCAATCATTGATTTTCCTGAACCTGTCGGACATTCTACAATGATATTTTCATACCCTTCTTCAAGAGCGTTGCATATCAGAGGGATGAGATGTTTCTGTTCTGCTCTTACTTCACTATATGGCCCACCGTTGTTGATTATCTTTTTGTAGCGTTCCCAACCCTCAGCCTCTAATGCGGTATCAACCCACAAATTGCGAGCCGATAAGTTAGCAGTATTTGTAGAGGGTAATTTTAGAGATAAGGGTTTTCCACCATTCCCTCCTGTTGGGTTGTGGAGAAGTTGTTTGCCTTCTATATCGCTTTCATAATCAGCATCATTGTGAGGTGATTCAAACTCTTTCAAATCCCCATCAACTTCAAGAAGTAATTTATTTCGTGTGCAGTAAGCCATTAAACGAGGCAATAAGGGCGAACCCCCTCTATATCTCCCTTGCCAAACTTCCTCTTTCCAATACAAACGAAAAGTGGCTTTAAGAGTGTCCTTATGAGTAAAGGTATTTCCCCTTACCTTTACCGTATGCACAACCATAGTTCCTTGTGAGGGCAACCACCGTATTACCTTTGTTACTCATTAGGTGCTTCTGTGGGATTCATTTCTTTGTAAGTTTCCCACCTTACTTGCTGTTTTTTGTCAGGAGACATATAGGCATAGTAATCTATCAAATCATCTATATGAGCCATGCCTTCATCATCACACAAAATACATTTCAGTTTCCGTTGGTAACGATAACCTCCTTCTTCAGGAGTTATCCAAACATCCCCATCACACTTAGGGCATTTGACGAAGCAGGGGTTCATCACTATATGGTCAGATTTACGACTATATCAATTGTTGGGGATTGCGATATGTGAATAAGCAGTTTCCGTAGCGTTCAAATAGTCGTTCAGTTGAATTAAGGCAGGTGTTAGCATGGCTGTTATCAATTCCTTCGTCAATGTAATTGCAGGTGCAACCGTCTTACTTGGCGGAGAGCCGTTCATGGATAAGCGCATAGGAGAAGGCGGATGGACTGTTAGAAGATTAGTTGGTATTCCACTACTCGCCATTGGTGGGGTAGGTATTGTTGTTGGCTATATTCGTAATAAGCGAGTTAGAGGACAGCGTAATGATGCTGAAACTTTCAATGCTGAAGAGCAGATTTACGATGTCGTCTATCGTTACAAGGATGTGGTCGCAAGTTCACCCTATGAAGCCGCACAGCAGTTTTACGATTATGTTAGAGATGGGGCGAGGTTAGAAGTTTTTGAAGTCACAAGTTTGGTCGATAAAGAAACAGTCCAAGTTGATTTAGGATGGGAAGAGGATGATGAAGAAGCAGTAACTCCTCTATATGCGGAGGATTTCTAATGACGAAAGCATGGCTACCACTCGGACTTATTGCAGGAGGTTGGTTCTTCCAACGAAGTTATCAAGCAAACTCATGGCCTAAGCGGGCTGAAACTTTCAACGCTGATTTAGACGATGATGAATACCCGCCTGCGAATCCGCTTAGAATCATTATAGGTGGGCCACCTCATAGCGGTAAATCCACTTTGATGAACTTGTTAGAAGATAAGTTCAGACAATATGGTGTAAGTGTTGAATTGCGTGACCTTGATTTAGCCTCCAAAACCGACTTGAAGGGCGGATTCGATATTAACCGTGAGAAGAAAGATTGGACTCCTGAACTTGCTGAAGAAGCGGCGACTCTCTTTGACGAACCTACGGATGACCGTGTTATTCTCGGTGATTCTATTGGACTCGTTTCACAACTCAATGAAATTGTAAGTGAACCTGCTGATGTTGCTATATTGCTTGTCGGCGGAAGTTATGGTAATAATGATGATGAATATAGAAGCCAACTTAACAAGTGGGAACGCTACTACGATGCGATAGATAAGCCCGTTCTGATGGTAATTCGTTCTTCAATGAATCCAAATGAAGAAAATTACTTCGACCCACATGATAACTTTGGTGTTATTGTTGGGTTAGATAGGCCTACTTACCAACAGCGTGAAGAAGAAGGTAAGCGTAAGGGTGAGCGTAAAATCTCACTTGAAAATGCCTGTCTTGAAGGCATGGTGTTTGAGATTGCTCAAGCCTACGACTTGCGTTTAGAAAATGAAATCACTCCTGCACACAAAGACAATATCAAGCGTGTTTGGCCTACAATCCAAAGCCATAGGGGGAAACCAAAGAATCCTATATTCATTAAAATTGAAGATGAATACTACCAACAGAAAGGGTGGAACGCTGAGTTTGGGGCTGAAAAGAAAAACTGCGGTTGTGGAAAAGACCCTTGCGTAACTTATGGGGCTGATTATAACCCCTCAAATGACCCTTCATACGAAGATAGTGTGAAAGAGTTTGAAAAATTGAAAAGCAAAATACCAAGTATGGAAGTCCGTTCTGCTCTTGCCTATGCTGACGCTAAAAATAGGGCTATTGAAAGGATAGCCAAAGACGGAGGGTGGGAAACTTTAGAAGAACGCAATCTTGATAGGCTTGACTTCAAGGAAATCAGTGTATGGAACTTAAAGGATATGTTGTCGAAATCATATGACGAAGGCTACGAGAAGGGAGTGTTAAAATGGAAAGGATATAGTCAGATGAGAGAAGGTATGGGGGCTGAATCAGACGCTTATGCCTTTGCATACAACGAAGGGCATTCGGATTCACGAAAGAAGGGCTCATATCACCCTACATTGGAAACAAAAAAGGATGAATCCGAGTTCCGAAAAGTTCTGAAACAAAGGGCTGAAGATGATATGAGTGAAGAAGAGGAAAGGTGGAAAAGGGGAAAGTTGAGAAGCCAAAACAAGGCGGATAGATTAAGACGGAGGATGACGAGGATTCTGAGAGAAAAAAACATGGAAAAACATGATGCTGAAACCTTTGAGGCTGAGGATGCTGAATATCAAGAATTGATTGATTTGTCCAACGAGGCAAAAGAAAACTATATGGAGTTAGTTGATGAATCTGATATTGAAGAGTTTTGTGAAGAATATGATTTGGACTACAATGATTATGATGACCGCAAGCGAGCAGTTTCAAAGTATCTTGACCAAATCCCCTTTGAACCACACATCATTGAAGCATTAGACCAAGATGAGCAAGAAAGATATTATCAATTGAAAGCCATAGTTTATGGTGCTGAAACATTCAATGCGAAAACCGCCCCCCCTTTGGAATCATATACGAAAGATGAACTGATTGATTCAATCGCTGGCCCGCAAGGTTCAGCCACTTATGATGAAATGGAATATGACCCTGTGGCTCAAAGTCGTTTGAGTGCAGAAAAATATGATGATGAAGCACCTACTATTGTTCTTGTAGATTTATCAGGTTCAGCGTGGTATTGGCTTGACAACAGACAGCAAACTATTATTGGTGTCGTTGCAGAACAAGTCAAGAACCTATATGATAATAGAGTCGGAGATATGATAATTGTTGGTTATGGTTCGTCAGGTGGTGATATGGAACTTGAAATGCCTTACGGAAGATACACTCGGATATTATCTCCTGATGGTGGCACACGAACTAATTTCCTCAAAGGATATGGTGGAAAAAGCGATTGGAGTTCTATGAGTGGCGATATGCCCGTAACAAAGGAATTGATTGAGGCCATCTCGAACTATATGGGATTGAGTGAACAGCAAGCGTATGGAGTCCGTATTATCAATTTCACTGATGGTATCAGAGAACTACCAAATAACGATGACTTTGACCCTAACCTTTACGGTGTAGTAGGGGAAAAACGATTTTGGGAAAAAGGCAGATGATGGCGGTGAAGCCACCATATACTGTAAAAGAACTCAAAAAGCGTCAGAAAGAAGGCGCACTTGAGAAAGAAATTGCAGAGAAGAATGATTGGGTCTTAGAGATTTGCAAGGCAAACATATGGGAAGGCGACAACAGCATCAAGTGTCCTAAGTGCAAAGACAACTTGAGTGCGGGGTGGCACACACGCAATTGGGAATATAACCAAAATTGGAGAAATTACAGTCCTAAAGCCCGCATCTATGCTCTCAATAGGTTTCCAAGAGGCATTCAGTGTTTCCAATGTGGAGAAATGATACAAATGTATAGGGATGATAATGCGGTGCGTAGCACCACGAACAACAGTTGGATTAAACTCGGCATCAACAATTATACGAAACTTTGACCTATAACCAACTTCATATAGTCATTCGGTGAACTGATATTGATTCTCATGCGTAATTCGGGTATAATTGGTAGTGTTCTAATCGGCGTGGGCTACTTTATGAACAAAGGAAAGTTTATGGGCTCAGACCACTTCGCAAGTAATGAGGAAGCATACATGGCTGAAAAGAAAGCAAGATTTAGACATACATTTGATGGTGACGGACAGGCGGAGTTTGAAGGTAGTTATTTGAAGTTCTCAAAAGCCTTACCTTATGCTTGGATTATCGAAAATGGTGTAGCCCCGTTATCAAAGATGATTACAAATGTAGGTGCAGGTGGCACAAACAGAAATAGGATTCCAAAGAAAGAGCGATATAATGAGGCTGTTTCTAAATCAATCGATGCACTTGAGAACGCCCCTGAAAATGGAGAACAACAAGCGTGGCGCAATTTCATGTATATGATTACAGGTGATTATCGAGGACACAATTACCTTCCTACTTCTTTGCCTAAAAAGGAACAATTGTTCCGACTTTTGATTGAGTCAAGAGAATGGGTTGAAAATCACCCTCAAGTTAGAACTTTAACCGATGATAGCAAAAACGATTTCACGACCAATCAAGGATATGGAAGGCGTAGTGGAAATGTTAAGTTGAGAATGTATGGAAAAGAACCTAAGATTATGGCTCAAGCGGATTACAGGTTAGCAGTTCCAAGCACTCACATAAACGATGTAATGACAGAAGAAGATTTTAGAGACCATGCAGAAAAGGCAGGAATTATCATAGACCACCTCAGTTATTACGGCACATATGGTTACAAGGGATGGCTTCAAGATAGCCCCCTCCCCGATGCTAAATCAAGAGGATTTGGAGGATTAGGCCAAACTAAACGAATGCCTGAATACTATCAAAATAGATACATGAGTATGGTAATCATTCCGCCTGTATCGTGGTGGCCTACGGATGCAGACATTGATGGTTGGTATTCTCGTATTGAGGATATATTCGGTGGAGATAAGAGTCCCGCTAATGTAGAAATGCGCCAACGATGGAATTATTTCAAAGGTTTTATTGCACAAGGAACTCCTGAACAGCCAATTCCTATTCAGCGTCAAGGAATGAGGCATCAATACCATTGGGGTAGGGGTGTTCAAGTGTTGGCTTCCATGAAGCAATTCAAGGGAATGCCTGATTACGATGCTGTTGCGAATCAAGTAAAGGATAACCTTAGAGCCAATATCGCTCTAACAAAGGACTACTTGAAAGACCTTTGATTGTTGAACCCGAATATGGTTCTGACCCTTAACAAGGGCGGGATATGATAGTCAAATCGTTCACTGAAAGGGGAACTGCGTCACTATAACAGCATAAGTGGTGTGCGAGGGTTCAAATAGTCGAACAGTAAATGTAAGATTACCAAAACGGTGATAATATGAATTGGGAAAATGGTGTTAAGATGGTCGGTGCGGCTTCTGTGCTTGTTGGTGGATTGTTCCATCTTGCAGGCCCGGCAGTATTTACAGTTCCTATTTTGGGTAATGCTCTTGCCGCTTTTTGGAACTTCGGTGTTGGCCCGGTAACTGTTCAAAGGTTGTTCGGACTAATTGCGACCCTATATGGCGCACAAGCACTTGGGCTTATGTCCTTCGTGAACAAAGTGCCTATGGTTGGTGGCCCGCTAAGTCGTGGTATTGAAGCGACAGAGCGTGTTGTAGTTCCTGAGTAAGCAGGACAACCAAATAGGATTTTGTGAAATACAACGCATAAGGTAGTCGAATCTCTACAAAGCGAATCAACGCTTGTTTGATAATCGTTCAACTCTTTTGAGTAGGTTAGTTTCTCCTGTAATATCGGTTTCGACACCGTTAGGATAACATTCTTCTTTCCAATCGCAATATGCACATTGCCAATCACCCACTTCTGCGCTCGCCTTTTTTTGGTAATCGTTCCATTTTGTTTTGCTCAAAATGCCGAGTTCAAAGAGGTCTTGTGCTAATTCTTGTGGGTATCGTAGGAAAAACTCTCTTTCAGGTGGTTCATCCATATCCATTAGTCCTTTCAAACGCTCATATCTCTTCAGCATATTTTCAATCGTTAAGTTTTGAACAGGATTCACTTCAACTGCGAGTTGGCAATTCTTGTTATCAATAGGATATGCTACACTTGGCGCAACCATATTCCCGTAAATATCTTGGATAATAGGTTCACCTTCATAATCTTCTGATAATGTGATTTTGAATTGTGTATCTCGGCAATCCGCCCTATCCATATAGTATAACAAGAAGTAGGGTATTTTTCCATGCACATTTTCTATGGGTTTTCTCAAGTGCAAATACATCATAACTTGCATCAAGTGTTCCCATTTAGGGTGACCGTTTGGATATAGTGCATTACTGCGCCCAAAAACTTCTTTGTTCATGGAATATCCATAACCTGTTTTCACTTCAACTCCGACAGCATGGTTTTCTTCGTGGTCGAATACGATTGCGTCAATTTCCCCTCCAACTTTCAACTCATGTGAGCGCAGGCGAACATTGTTTTGCACAAAGATGCCTGCTTTTTTCCACATATCTTGTAGTGCATCTTCAAGGAATACGCCATATTTCATACGGCGCATAGAAATAGGGGTGAATGGTTTTCGTTCATATCCATGCCTTCTATACCAAAGTTGCCTATGGCATTTTCCTAACAACCATTCTCTTCCGAACTCGTCAATGATGTGGCATGAAGCCTCTGAAATGTAATTGAATCCACTACCACCTCTATATTCAGGTGCGGTCAGTTGAGCGTTAGTCGCCTCAACTAAATTGAAGCCATTAGGCAACCCTACGCCATCATCGTAATCTCCGATTCGCTTTAGAAACTCGGTGGCTTCATCTGTTAAGCGTTTATCGGGCAACTCATCACCTATACTGTATCATATAGCACATAATCTCGCAGGTTGAGGTCTTTGTTGCGGAAAAAGAAGTTGAAGTCGGCAACGCCTTGTTCTAATTTTTCTTTACCGCTTTCGAGGAACTCATCTGAGCATTCAAAGATTGCTATATCCTTCGTTGCTTTGTCGACACACAGGAATACGAACTCTGTTGCTTCGGGAAACAATTGAAGATATAGATACGCCTGCAAGTCATATCCGTATTTGTATGCTGAATACTTGAACTTCTTAATGTCCATCGTTGTTTTAACATCTATGATTTGCTTTCCTTTGAGAATGTCGGCTTTTCCTCTAAATGGAATCCCTTCAATCATGGCTATATTCGGCACTTCAAAGAGTGCATCTTGCAATATGTTTCGCACCTTTTGGTTTGCATGAAGTGACTCCGCTAAATTAAGAGCCGTGTCAATTTCGTTTCGAGTGTATACTGTGCCGTATTCTTCAACCGCTTCTTTGTATGCTTTCGTGTTTTTTGATTTCACTTCAACAACGGTCAAAGCATCGAACTTGTCCTTTTCTAAAACAGCCATGTGTAGCAATTTACCATCTCTCAACGCCTGTGTTTCTTTTTGGCCGTTCTCGATTAAATCCACATACTGTTTAGGTGATTTCAATAGGACTTTGAGTAGGCTACAACTCAAGGCTTCTTTTCCAAGATAACCATAGTAAAAGTCATCATCCATCATATCCTCAAGGAGTTCTTCTTTATCGTGTTCTGTTCCATCAAAGGTTGTAATTATCTCACTCATGCTCTCGCCCAACCTTCACTAAGGACACCACCCATTTAAGGGTATCACTCTTGTTGGCGTTCCCTTAGCGCATCAAGAATCTTATTCAATTCAGGAACAATTTCAGCAATCTCTATTTTATCTGCTCTCACTGTATCTTCCTTATCAGGGAACTTGTAAGTTGTTTTCTGATAATACATTCCATCTTTTACCATACGGGCAAGAATGATACGGGCTTTATCGAAATCTGCTTTCTCGTTGAGTGGAAGCGACCAAACTTCACCCGTCTGAGAATATAGTTGTTCCTCAGATTGTATAGAGGTCACATTGATGGTTGCGAGAACTGCAAACCGTAAGTTCGCCCCATCTTCTTCTTCTAAACAAGCGAAATGAACAATATAGAGCCCATCCACATCTTCTGCACCCATGTTGGCTTGTGCTTCTACAAGCACTCCATTATCGTTCACTCTTATTTTGGTATTTGATATATTTTGCATTACAATCCCCTCGTCACTCTTTTCAATTCGCTTCTTTCACAATGTCCTATAAGCATCATCTGACTTCCGAGTTTCAAGAGCAAGAATACTTTCTTGCCATCATTAGGGTCGTCTTTCATTATGAATGTTCGGTTGTCCCCTGCGGGTAATGATAAAGTGCATCCTTCGGCATTTATGATATGATTAACTTCATCCGACATGATTTCACCTCTTGGTAAGATTGTTTATGATATTCGACAACTGTTCTTCTACGACTTCAACTACTGCATCCGCCGCCTCCGTCAGTTTAGGAATAGTGTTGCCACCATCCAACTCTACGGATAATGAAAACTTAGGATATTGTGATTGAATGAAGCCATTTTGCCTTGATTTCACTTCAACTGTATTACCATATGAGATTATCACTTTGGAATCGGATTGAGTTACTGAGGCTATATGTTCTAAGATTTTCAGTTTTTCTGACGAGTTCTTTTCCTTTTCCTCAACAGTTTTTTCTGTTGTATCAACTGCTACTTCTTTAACACCATATCCAATGTAGACGGTTTCTCCGTTCACGATGAGTTGGGCAATTGCTATTTCTTCTGAATCTACTATTCCTAAATCAAAGTCAGCGTGTATGCGATTACTTGAAGGTGGGATATATTTTTTACTCACCAAATCAACATAACCGCATTCTATTTTTTGCTTGTTTTCAAATCGGTGAATGTAAACTCTGTGATTTGTTCTTTTGGGATTGCTCCACGCCTTTCTCCCATAATTCTCACCACTGAACTCGATTGTGTATTCAGGTCTTTCGCAAGGAACTAAACTTTCCATATCATATTATGAGGCCAATCAGTATATGAACGCTACTACTAACCAAAGAATACGCCCATTGACTCTAAGGTATCTAATTTGACTATCGACAATATAGCAGGTTTCGGTTCAAATCCTACCATTCGTTGAAATGATGTTTGGCTTTGCCATGTTGATGATACAATCATTTGCACACCCTCATGTTTTTCAAGACAATGACCGTGTGTATGTCCTGTGACGAAAATATCAGGTGTTTGGTCGATAGTCAAGAGGTCGTGCGGTTCTGCGGCAATTTGATTTTTCACACCCCAATGTGGTGCGAGGTGTCTACGCTTTAGCATCTCTTTCATGGCTTCTTGAGGTTCTTCATAAGAAGTCGTAGGGTGAATCATAACCATATCATCAATACTTTTACCGTGATACGATAGCATATCCACCCCTCCTGCTGTGAACCTACAAGGATTACCAACGAAAACACCTCTGTTGAAATGGTTTTGCACCTCGTTAGATAAAACAGGTTGAGGTTCAGCGAGCCTAACAGCATCGTGATTACCCGGCAAGATTATTGGTGTGATATGGTCAGGCAACATTTCCATATAGCGACCCACCTCAGCATATTGTCCGTAAAGGTCAGTGATGGATAATTCATCCTGTTGATTAGGATATACGCCTACGCCTTCGACAATATCTCCCGACATAACAAGGTATTTGATTGATTTAGCCCTGTAATCATTTGAGTTCAGCCACTTAATCATACGCATCCATTCTTTTTCGAGGAATGTCTTTGAGCCTATGTGAAGGTCTGATATGAATGCGGCGCATACAGGGTCTATACCTTCTCTTGTTGCATGGTCTTTTTTAGGAATGATGTTGGGAAATAACACATTAGACACGAAGTATATTCCCCCATCTTTTGACAATGTTCCTGTAAGACCAACAACATCATCAACTGCTACTATCCCTACTCTTTCCACTACATCACTCATCAAAAGTGCATCCATTTCTCCTGTTGAATCTTCTACTGTCAAGCGTAAATGTCCGTTTCTTGTTCTCTCTGATTCAATCACCATGACTATAAGATTAGAATCGTGTTTACTCCAACGAGAACGATTGTCCGTAATATCAGTTACTCGCTTGGTGTTGGTGAATCCGTAATTTTTTGCTACTATTTTTCTTAATTGATTATAACGGTCATGGAATAGTTTTTGCATCTGTTCTAAAGTTCCTTCAGTTTGAGAATCATCACCTACGGTTCTGCCGATTACAACTTCATCATCGTAATCCTTTGCATCAACATCCCATGCTTTCATACTACATCACTCCGACACTCAAGTTATCAATGTTTCAATACACCTTATCGAAACCTGCCATAAAATCATCCCAAGTCATGCGCTCGATTCCTTTACATTTACTACGGTGTTCTTCCCTTTTTTCAGCACTAACGAATGCCTTTCGGCAATCATGGCAACGATAAACTCCTCTTTGTGCATCCCTGCAACCAAGTTTATGTGATTCTTGACCGTTTTTTGTTCTAAATGGGCGAGAGTTTGTGCCTTCCATACCACGACAACAGTGTTCACAAATCAAAGGTTCTGATTCACCGAATAATTCCTTCTTTGACCACGCCTTTTGTTTTTGAAACTCGGCACTCAATTCTTCCATGATAACCTTTGCATCAGCAACAGGAATAATCTTTCCTTCTTCTTTACTATATTCCCAATACTCCACATTTTCATCAGGAATATCGCCTTTGTTCAATAGATTGGATAATGAGCGAGTGTCTTTGGTATCGGCTACATAAACGAAGTAAACCGTAGCATCTTCACCACGCAACAGCCTACCGAGTGTTTGAATCCTTGACCTAACAGACCGTGTTCCACTTAGCATGATTCCGATTTCCGCTTTTGGAGGATTGAAACCTTCAGACAATGCCCTGCATGATAACAATAATTTGGATTTACCTTCTTTGAATGATTCTAATATCGCTTGGCGTTTTTTCTTTGAGGATGTTACCTTGTAGTGATATTCAAGCGGTTTCAAATGAGCGTATTTAATTGCTATGGATTGGATTTCAGGAACGGACTCATGGAATAACATTGTTTGTTGTTCTTCAACTGATACATGACGGTGTAGTAGTATATCAAGGGCGGAGAATCTATTTTTGGCTGAATTAACGAGTTCCTTCTGTTCTCTAACCGCAGTTAAGAATCCTCCTATATCAGGGTCTTGTGTTCCTTTCTTCAACAAGTATTGGCAACGAGCGATTAAATTACCCCCGCCACCACCATACTTCATTGAGAGGTTCTTAGAATAATTTCTTATTTTGAATTGAAGGCTATCATATAGTAATCTTTCTTTAGGTTGCAAACTGACTTTGACGGCTTTCAAGGTAAAAGGAGGAATAACACCATCTCTAATTGCTTCACGGTAAGTATATCTGAAAATAATATCACCAAGTAACGGTGCAATAACCTCTAAACCTGTATCTTCTCTTTCAGGAGTAGCACTAAGACCGAGTGTAGCGTGGTTCAAACAAGTCAATGCTTCTCTATATGTTTCAGCACCGAGAGAATGGCATTCATCAACGATGACAAGGTGTGCAGTTCCCAAACCTCCTTGACGACCACCTAACACCTTTACTGCTGTATCAATGACTAACACATTGATTGTTCCATACCATTCTTTATGACCTCCACCCATTCGGCCTACATTTCTATCAGTGAATATCTCGGATAATTCGTCTTTCCATTGGTCGAGCAGAGGGATTTTTGGAACAATAATAGATACTGAACCTTTTGGATTATCGGCAAACCATTGAGACATAACGGCGTGTGCTACTCTTGTTTTTCCTGAACCTGTAACGGCGGCGATAATGCCCTTCTTATCATTTTCATTCCATTTTGTTAATGCCTTGTGTTGCCAATCATACAACGGATAATCAACTCCATTCTCTGTAAAAGTTAAACTGCTCATGCTCTCGCCTCATCGTTCCTATCATATCACACTACATAAAGAATTAGTTTTAGTGGAGTCGGAGGGATTTGAACCCTCAGCCTCTTGGTTGCAAACCAAGCGTTCTTCCAAGTTAAACTACGACCCCAAAAACTTACTCTTCTTCATCACTCACAGTGTTGTTGACCAAAAGGCCATCAGCCCTAAGCCACTCAACATTGTGCGGGTGAATAATATAGAGATGCGCTTTATGTGTCGCCTCATCGTGATTTTTCAACTCGTTCCAAACTTCAACCATGTAGCCCTCAGGAGTTTGACGAATCGCCTTTACATAACCTGCACCTGTGCCTGTGGGGTCGGGTGCATCGAGAGAGAATACTAATCCGCTTCGGAGCGATAGTTTTGTTAATTGTAATTGATGTTCTCGTTCTTCATTCATTTCCTTCACCTTCTCCTAATTCAAGCCAACCTTTGATAACCATGACTTGAACTATATCATCAAGCAACAAATCATTGATATTCAAGGAATTGGCTATTTGAGTTAAGTCGGCTGTTGAACCTGCCTTTTCGAGTTCATCAAAAACTGATTTCAAAAGGTCAGTCGCCTCCTTGTCACTCAAATCTCTTAGTCGTGTGTGGGTATCATAAATATGCTCATTCATGCTTTCACCTAAACAATCCTTAGGACTGATGCTATATGAACTCGTAGGTTTTCTACGGTTCAATCATTATCAGGAATAGCATATTTGTGCTTTAACCTATCAAGAGCAGGGTTATCAACACGACCCCAAACAGATACCAAATAACCTCTTACTCGGCTATCTCCTCTTGCGACCTTTGTTTTTCCAACTTCTATGATAACTTTTTGATTTGAACTACTTCTCATACCACGCAAAGTATGACTTATCCCACCAACCGTAGGAACTTGTTTCTTTCCTTTGCTTTGTAGCATTTCTTTCAGTTGTCGAGCCGTAGACCCCCCCATTCCATCTGCCCCGCCACCTTCAAGGTAGTCGAGAATCGCTTGTTCATACCATTTCCTTCTGTGAGCCATACTTCTTCCTCCACCTTCGGTTCACTACGACCCCTATTAAGTGTTCGGTTTTTGAATCACCGAAAGACCACTTTTGCATAGTTTCATAATATCTCCGTTCCATAATCAAAGACCCCCATAATAGGGCCATCACACACCTTTAATGAAACACCCCAACCACCATCAACATTGAAACCTTTCCTCAAGAACTCTTGTTGAGATATGACCCAATGCTTACTTTCATTTTGAGCAATAATTTTTGTTTCCATAGGCAAAGCCGTTTTTCGCCAATCAGTGATAGTATCTATATCAGCCCACATATTGTTGCCTTTGATTCTGACCTTCAAGGCTGTTTGTTTGGTGCATTTGTGTGGACTCAATAACCACTGATTATTCTTCTTATCATATACGGAATCTCTCAAGAACTCTTTACCTTTAGTGGTGAAAATTACACCTCTCTTTACCACATAGATTACTTTGTTCTCAAAGTTTTCTTCTTCAACCCATATAGATACAACCTCGTTTGGGAATC